>ENA-ORSL01000572-ORSL01000572.1-human-gut-metagenome-genome-assembly--contig:-NODE-572-length-37633-cov-3.187876_pt1 | contig 37633 bp, 29 predicted proteins | sample MGYA00242190_ERZ509157 | MGnify/ENA primary metagenome ERZ509157 (study PRJEB26280, sample SAMEA2338664) | human gut metagenome | biome: human gut; feature: human-associated habitat; material: faeces... | reverse complement strand
TAAGTACTAAACAGTTAACAGCAGTTAGTGCCACAGATTTGCATTTTGATTCTGTAAGATATAATGTAAGTCAAGATCTAACTGATGCCCAAAAGCAACTAGCTCGCGCAAATATTAACGCTGTAGGATCGAGTATGATTAAAGGAGTAGAGATAGTATATGGGACAGCTCCTATGCAAGAAGATAACATACTCTATATAGAGTTAGAAGAAACTACTTAACTTATGAGTCATAGAATAAAGACTATTACCCTAAATGGTAAAGTATTGGCCACAAATGATAATGCTCTTATTAAGAGGGTTATTTATAACGGAGTAATAATATGGTCTTATACTCCTCCTGTATCTCAGAATCTTGTAGTTGCTACTTATGAGGATGGGACATATAGTCTTTATGATGAGACTAAAGCAGGCCATTTTACAGAATCTTCCTCAAAAGAGATTTTAAGTACCATCAAAAGGATTGTCTATAATGGGGAGCAACTTTGGTCAAAGGCTACTTAAGATTGTGACATTAAAATTACAAGAATTTCTAGATCTCAATTATCAAAATTCTCAAGGTTGTTCAAATATCTGGTAGTTTTGAACAATAATTAATTTCAAATATGGCAAATACTTTTAAAGATATTTCGCAGTTTACATTAAAGTCTGCAGCTACTGGTACAGAAGAATTCCAAGTTTCGGCTACAGAGAAAGTAACAGCGCAACAAATTGCTGACTTAGCAAGTAGTGGGCTTAATGTTTATACTGTATCTGAAAGTGAAGCTCAGAATCAAAAGATAGATGCTTCACGTGTAGAGGAACTTAAAAAGTCTGTATTAATGTTATTTCCTAATGAAGTAAGCTATGTTCCTTATTTTAAGGTTTCTGTAGATAACAGTAAAGCATATTTTTTAACAGGAAATATACCTATTAATTCACAAGGCCAACCTGGACTTAATAATGGAGAAGAACCTCCTTTTGAGCAGGTTAATACTGTAATGATTGAAGTTGATCTTACTACTTATGATATAACAATATGGCCTTATCCTGTTATAAAAAAGAGTTGGTTTAAGGGGGATGTCTCAGTTATAGAAATTACAGACTTTGCGATTCCCTCAGTTAATATCACCAAGGATGGTCAGAGTTTCTTATTTTATGCCAATGATGCAAGTCATATCCCTAATAACAACCATGGAGCCACTTCGTTCGTAGGTGTAGCCATTGCAAGCCCCATCTACATAACCGGAGACCAAAGATTGCTGTACTACATGATGGTAGATACTGCAAGGGGCATGTTCTACACGGGGCGTGCAAATATAGCAGAGGACACTGTAGGATGGAATACTACTCCTATTACTCGCTTGGGTCAAGCCGTACAGGTTACTGCCTTTACTAAAGACGCATTATCGGCATTGCTTTATAGCTACAGACCGGGTGATTTTATACCGTTTTATACAAGTAGTGTCACGGCCTCTGAGGTGAACCAATTTCCGGAGTCAGGCGTTTTCAATGGCTTTATCTCCATGGGTCGCAACGAAGGAGATTATTTCCAAATCTTTGCTTTCAAGACAGGTTCTCCCAATGCTTACATTGGAGCTTGTATTGGTAGTACCACCCAATGGACCCAGATAGGAGGGAGCTCTGCAGTAGAGAAGCTCTCCACTTGGTTAGAACAGGGTACTGAAGTTGCTCCTCATATCAACATTAGTTTAGGTGAGGTTCAAGTACCTCTGAACCGTGCTTTGAAAGAGAGCGATATACTCCGTATAGACTTCATGAGAAGATCTGAGGCATCAACATTTTATATGCAGGGAGTCGCCATTGTACATGTAGGTGCTGTAGACAATTCCATCCAAGGTTATGCTGCTGCATTAGATGAGCAGTATGTAGATTACGGTACCGGGGAGTTTGCAGCATTAGCCTTTAATGCCAGCACCAAATTGATAGGGCACAACTACTTCAATCTACACATAGATACGAATGGTAGTGTTCCTCAAGATGACTATTACATTATGGGTGTTTACAACATTTCAGGAAAATAGAGTTAATATCCCCTCCAAAATAGTTATAGATATTATGTATCATTATATAAATGGATTTGGAAAAATTTGGGTAGGTATCGAACCCCCCCCCCCCGAAGAAACTCTTAATATTACTTGGCTACATCCTACGACTAGTGGTTCTCCTTTGTGGGAACTACTAGCCTTTGATTGTAATCAAGATAAGTGGGTTTTAGTAGGAGGTCAGGGAGGAGATACTCCTGAAAATTTCGAAGCTACAGTAGACCAAGTAGAGTCTACTAGCCAAGCAGATGCCTCTGTTATATTAGATGGGAACATCTTTAAGTTCCGCTTTGGACTACCAAAGGGATCTGAAGGCCCTCCCGGACCTGAAGGCCCTCCTGGAAAGGACGGAACTGATGGTAAAGACGGCGCTGATGGCAAACCAGGAGTTGATGGATCTGATGGTACCAGTATTAGAATGATGTATTCTAAGACTAGTACTCCAGATACTCCTCCTATTGTTGTTAAGGATAATGCTAACCCTGGCTCTATTTGGGGAAATGCAGTTCCTATTCATACTACTTCAGATAGTATTTGGTCTATTACTGCAACCTTTAGAGATACAGTACTAATAGGTGAGTGGAGCGATCCTCTTCTCATGACTGGTATTAAAGGAGATAAGGGTGATAAGGGAGATCAAGGCCCTGAGGGGCCAGTAGGGCCAGCCGGAAGTGCTCCTAATTATAAGACTTATGTTTATAAGTTAAGTAATACTAAGCCTGAGCCTCCTACTGGTACAGATCCTAATCCTGAAGGGTGGGAAGATTATCCTACTACTAGTGGTAACTGGTGGCAGTGTATTGGTACAGTAATAGGATCTACAGGTCTTGTATCTGAATGGTCTGAAGTATTACCTGTAAATGGTCGTGATGGTACTGCTCAGGATGGTAAATATACAGAGTTTCGCTTTGCAATAAACTTCAGTAATATTACTCCTCCTGCTCTTGATAAGACTATGAGGACTCCTACAGGATGGTCTATGACCCCTGCTGTTAAGGCTACTCAGGAGTTTATGTGGATGATTGTAGCCACAATTAATCCTGATGATACCTTATATACCAATTGGTCTACTCCTACTGTTATAAGTGGTGAAGCTGGACCTCAAGGACCTCCGGGGGAAGACGGTAAGGATGGTGCTACTGGTCCTGCAGGAAATCCTGGACCAGCAGGTAAAGATGGAGTATCTGGAATCCCTGGAGTTGGTATTGAAGTACAGTATTGCCTAGGTACTGAATCTACATATACTGGTAGTACAGATTTAGGAGATAATAGGAATCCTACGGGATGGAGTACAACTGTTCCTACGGTGACTGAAGCTAATCCTTATATATGGTTTATACAGGCTCGCATTAACTATGAAGACAATTCTGATAGAGTTGGTTCTGTAGATGGAGCATGGTCTATACCTGCTAAACTAAGTGGTACTAATGGCTTAGATGGAGCTCCTGGAACACCTGGTGCTCCTGGTTCTAAAGGTCAGGTTGTTTATCCTGAAGGTATTTATAATGTAAATACTACCTATTTATGTGATGAGTATAAGGCTCCTTATGTATATGATTCTGGGGATGCTAATTACTATGTATTAAACAAAGTAGGATCTTGGCAAGGAACCTTACATAATAATGAAAGCCCTAGTACGGATACTAGTGGAAGTTGGGTTAAGCTTGAAGCATTCGAAGCTATTTATGCCAAGATTGGTATCATTGCTAATGGTTTAATTGGCTCTGCAGTATTTAATGGAGACTACATGTTTAGTCAGCAGGGAGTAGATGAAAATGGGAATACTTCTACACATTATGAGAATTTTAATAGTGTAACTCCTGGAGAACCTGCTGATAGTACTGATCCTGCTAAACCTGGTATTAGGACATTTATTCCTAACATAATGTTTAACTTTGCTACTGGAGCAGGCCATCTTGCAGCAGGTAAAGTTAAGTTCAATGCTAATGGTACAATAGTTGCGGATTACCTGCAATTAGGTAGTAGTATATCTCAGAGTTATACGTATGCTGACAAAACTATAGATAGTAATGCAGCTATTACTACATTTTATAGCTCTATAGGATCCGATGACACTGCATATTTTAACTTTAATTTATCTCCTGAGATAGTATCTACCTTAGAAGTTGGGAAAGCTTATAGTGGATCTATTTATAATCATTCAATATATAATCAACAAATCTCTGGTATTCATGTTCATGTAGGCGGAGATGCTCAATTTAATGATGAAGGAGATTTAAATGATGTTGACAGTACTAGCGTGTTATTAGGACCGAATTGTGTTTTTGACTACATATATGTCGTAAGCTCGATAAGTGAAGGTGTAGTATCTGGAACAGTGTTATGTCGCAATGTTGGAGATTTCACACTAACAAATAGGTTAGGAGTTACAACTCTTGCCTCTAGAGGAGTTGGTATGTCTCTACCTTCAAATGTTATTGCTAGAGGCCGAATAACTCTTCAGGGAATAAACACGTCTAAGATATCCTTAGATTATAGAAGTATTCCAGGAATTAGTTTAACTTTAGGTGGTACGACTCAAGAAGATACTAGATTGCTGATACAGGTAAGAGTAGTTAATAGTAGAAATGCTAATAGTTATCCATCTAAATTACAGTATAATGGCATTGTTCGTCAAGTATTCGACACAACTAGTATGTGGACAAATACTCCTATTTGTAATGTAGGAGTATCGACTAGTAACAGTAAAGTAGATGGTACTAATACTGGAGCATACGTTGGAATTATGATTGATCCTGGTTCGTTTGTTCCATCAACTTCTCATGAACTACTGATAGATTTTGATATACTTATAGAAAGATATATGGCTTAATAATGCGGTGGAAGATAATAGCAATTCAAGGATTAGTAATACTAGCTCTTGGCGGGTTATGCTTCGGAGCTTATAATAAGATTAATAGTTTACGAGAAGAAGTCTCTGCTGCATATACTAATATAAAAGCGTATGCGGCGGAGAATGATTCTCTTACTAATGAGAAGAGAGCCTTTAAGTTTACTATTGAAGAGCTTAAATTTAGTAAAGATTCTATTAATAAGAAGTTATTAGAAGTTCAGAAGAAGCTTAAGATTAGAGATAAGGATGTTCGATACTTAGAATATCAACTGAGTATTGCATCCAAGAAGGACACTGTAATTTTACGGGATACAGTATTTCAACCTAATGTTAAGATTGATACTACTATTAGGGATAAGTGGTATAGTCTTAGACTTGGGTTAGAGTATCCTAATAAGGTAGCTGTAGAACCTAAGTTTAGGAGTGAACGATCCGTTGTGGGACATCTTCAGAAGGAGACTATTAAGCCTCCCAAGAAGTTCTTTTTATGTAGATGGTTTCAACGTAAACATAAGGTTCTATTGGTTGATGTAGTTGAGGAGAGTCCCTACATTTACTCCGAGACTGAGAGATACATTCAAGTAATCGAATAATGGATTGGTTTACATTGCTGGGCGCTCTAGGAGTATCTAACTTACTCTCAATAATTGTTACCTGGAAACTTGGTGGCAAGAGAACTTCAGATGCTAATGCAACTCTTGTTGAGATAGAAACTCTTGTTAAAATGCGAGAGTTCTACCGAGATGAAATAGCACGTCTTCTGAAGGTTAATGAAGAACTTCATGCAACAGTTAATGAGCTGTTACAGGAGCTTAAAGAGGCTAGGGGGGAGACTACTAATCGTCCAGAAATCCCTTAGTTATGGAATTACTCTTACAGCGTATAGATAGACAGGATTCATATACTGGAGGAAAGTTATATGTGAATGGTGTATATGAATGTGATACTGTTGAAGATACCGATAGAGATAAGAATTCTAATGGTATCTTTGATGGAGATGAGAAGAAGGTTATGCATGAAACTGCTATACCTAATGGTAGATATAGAATTACATTAGTAAACTCTCCTAAGTTTAGCCCTAAGGTAGATAATAGGAATATGCCTCTGCTAAATAATGTTCCTTCATTTACCGGGATATTAATACATTGGGGTAACAGTGCAGCTGATTCGTCAGGCTGTATCTTAGTTGGAAAGAATTACTTTAGTGGAAGAATATCTAACAGCAAGGTAACTTTCTTAGCTTTACTAGATAAATTTGACAAAGCTGTAGCTGCTGGAGAGCAGATATGGATTACTGTTAAATAGGAAATAAAGTAGTAATTATTGGTGTAATTTATTAGTGAATTTCTAAAAGTATTTTATATATGAAAAAATATTCATATATTTGCATTAATCTATGTAAAGAGATTAACTAATTAAGATTAAAATTTTTGGAGAAGTATGGAAGAAACTTTATCAATGGATTTACTCAATGCGTTCGGAGACGACGCTATTGATATTAAAATTGAGGAGGAAGATCTGGAGTTTGGAGCTCCCGATAATGATCCTCCTACAGATACCAGTACAGATGCGGACCCTGATCCTAAAGGGATTTTTAAGGGTAAGCAAGAGGGCGGAGGTGCTGAGGAAGGAGAAGGAGAAGATCCTGATCCTAGCTTAAGCGGGGAAGATACCACTAAGGACAAGGATCCTAGCGATAAAACTTCTCCCAATACACCAATACTTGCTTCCGTCGCACTGGCTTGTTACGAAGATGGTATTTTCCCAGACTTAAGCGAAGATGAAATCAAAGAGATAAAGGATAGTGAATCTTTCGCTGCAGCTTTAAAGAAGCAGATAGATGCAGGTCTAGATGCTGAGCAGAAACGTATCCGAGATATGCTTAATGCCGGTGTGGAACCTGATGTTATTCAGCGTTATGAGGGAGCTATTCAGTATCTCTCTGATATATCTGAAGAGGAGCTTGAAGCTGAATCTGATGATGCAGAAACACTTCGTAAGAAGATTATATATAGCGATTATATTAATCGTGGATTTAAGAAAGAACGTGCTCAGCGAGAAGTAGAGAGATCTATTAATGCTGGTACAGATATTGAAGATGCTAAAGCAGCTCTTGAAAGCTGTTTGGACTTCTATAAAGAAGAATATCATTCTATTGTTGAGGAAAGAAAAGCTGCTGCTGCTGCTGCAAAAGCTGCTCAGGAGAAACAGCTTAAAGAGTTTAAAGCTAAGGTACTAAATACTGATAAACCTTTTGATGGTATTAACCTTGATAAGGGTACTAGAGAGAAGGTCTATAATAATATGACTAAGGCTAGTTACAAAGATGAGGATGGTCATATTATGACTCCTATTCAGAAGTATATTAGAGAGAATTCTTTGGATGCTCAATACTACCTTTCTCTAATGTATACACTTACGGATGGCTTTAAGAATATTGATAAGCTAGTTAATCAGAAGTTAACTAAAGCTAAGAAAGGTGCTCTACGAGAATTAGAGCATAAACTCAACAATACTAGAACTTTGGATGATGGTAGCGTTAACTTTAATATGGAGCCTGAGGAAGAATCCTTTGACTTCATTGATAGAATTGACGTTTAATTAAATTAATAAATTATGCAACTAGGTAAATTTCAAATGAAAGCCTTCACTTCGTGGAAAGGCTTAACCCGAGATAACCACATCGGAGCTATTTTTGGTCGTGCGCCTCAGAAAGCTACTAATATTATGGTACAGCTTCTGGCTCAGCATCGTGGTAAGAGCCTCGATAGTTATCTCCAGAGATTCCCTGTTAAGTACTTTGAAACTGATGATGAGTACACTTGGGAAGTCATTGGCAGTTCTCGTCGTAATATTCCCCTTGTAGAGGCTCGTGATATGAGTGATCAAGTTCTTGTGAATACTGGGGATACCGAGACTTTTGCTGGTGCCAACGGACAGCCCTTCAAGGTTGTTTTCCCCGAAGACTGGTTTGCTGATGGCGAGGTAATCGTAGGTGAACTTAATGAGGTTTATCCCCTGCGTATTCTGGGTCAGCCGAGACTTGAAGGTTCGAATGCAGTTTATACCGTAGAACTTATGGGAGGCGTTCTTGATGGCATGCCCGTAAGTCAGCTTGTTGCTGGTAAACGGTTCAGCTGGGAATATGCTCCTGTTGAGGATACGATGTCGCTGGAAGTAGGTGATGTTCGTTATACTAGCTCTACTGCTATGCGTAATGAATGGTCACACATTCGTATCCAGACTAAGGTTCCTGGAAATATTCTTGATAAGAAGCTGGCTATTGGTATACCTTTTGTAGATAAGGCTGGTAACAAGCAAGTAGCAAATTCATGGATTCACCATGTAGACTATAAGCTGGAGGAAACCTTCTCAGAATATAAGTCGAACATTATAATGTTTGGCCGCTCGAACCGTAATAAGAACGGTGAGTATCTGAACTTTGGTAAGTCCGGTAATGTCATTAAGATGGGCGATGGTATCCGTGCTCAGATGTCTGTAGGTAATACTCGTTATTACACTAAGTTTAGTCTGAAGACTCTTGAGGATGCTCTCTTCGAGCTGTCAGAGTCGAAGCTTGATTACTCGGATCGTACCTTTGTTATTGAGACTGGTTCTCGTGGTGCTGTACAGTTCCATAAGGCAGTTCTTGATGTAGTATCTGGATGGACTGTATTCCAGTATCTTGGTGGCAATGCAGCTAATCCTGCTATTATTTCAAAGACTTCGAGCAAGCTTCATGAGAATGCTCTGAGTGCAGGTTTCCAGTTCGTAGAGTACAAAGCTCCTAATGGTTTAACTATTAAGATTGATGTTAATCCTCTCTACGACGATCAGGTACGTAACAAGATCATGCACCCGAATGGCGGTGTTGCAGAGTCGTACCGTTATGACATTATGTGCATTGGTACTACTGAGGAGCCTAATATTCAGCTAGCTAAGGTTCGTGGTAAGGAAGAGTATCGTGGTTACATGTGGGGTCTTCGCAACCCGTTCACAGGTGGTATGAACAACCCGTATATGTCGTATCCTGAGGATTCTGCACAGATCCACAAGATGGCTACTCTGGGTGTATTCATCCTGGATCCTACTCGTACCATGAGTCTGATTCCGAATATTCTTACTGAGTAATAACTCATTTATAGGTAGGTGGGAGTTAAATCCCACTTACCTTCATTTAAATAAAGGGAGAAGTTATGGATAAAAATTTTAGCAATATTGGTGATATTGATATTGACACCTCAGTTGAGGAAGTAAAAGTTGAGGTACCTAAACCTACGAAAAGTTCTAAAGTAGATAAGAAGAGTTCTACAATGTCTGTAGAGGATGAGCCGATAGTAAACTGTCTCAGGAATGAGAAAGTTATTGTAAGGTGTATTCTTAAGCCTACTGGTAATATTGACAAACCCTCTCACGCTCTCTATGGAGGAATGGCTGAAACCGCAGTAAAAATCTATACGCTACCGCTTCTGATGTCGGGTTCATACAAGAATGCTCTTACTAAAGCTGAGAAGAAATTCTTAGAAATGGCCATGGGTCTTGAGGATAATGCTCTTTCTATCTATCGAAAAGAAGATAACTATTGGGAGTCTGATAATGCTATTGTTAGACTTGGTAAGATGGATACTATTCTAGATCTTTCCACTCCTGATGGTTATATTAAATATAAGATTCTGCTAGCTAATTCTGATACTATTGCTCCTAGTCTTGATACTCTTAAGACCAGTCCTAAAGCAACCTATAGATATGTGCTTATCAGAGAGGGAGAAGAGGTTAAGACTCTCAATAAGGAGATGAATGTAGCTATGCAAGCATCCTTTGAATTAGGCAAATTCCTAGAGAATAAGCCTGTACTGCGGTTTGCAGTAGAGACTCTTGAGGGTAAGCCTGTTTCAGAATCTAGTACTCTTGATTGGCTCCAGGCACAGGCATTTAAGAATATGCAGAGCAATCCTAAATTGTTCATACAGATTCTTCAGGATCCGTATCTTGAAACTAAGGTAATGATTAAGGATGCAATTTATGCAGGTCTTATTAAGAAGCGAGGAGACCTTTATTACAAAGCTGACAATACTCCTTTGTGTGAAGGTATGGATGATCCTACTCTTGCTAATGCTGCTAGGTATATTAATGCTGTCAAGAATCAAGAATACAAATTAATGCTTGAGGCTAAGATCAAAGCTTCGAAGAAATAATTTACATTATGACTGCAGCGGAACTGATTCAGAAATTTAATCTACATTATGATAATATCTTAAGTGCAGCTGCACCAGGTCTTAATGAGTATGAAATATCATTATTCTTAACTCAAGCGCACAGAGAGGTTGTTTCAAGTTATTATAATGGTACTATGGGTGGTGACACCATTGATAGTACAGAAGCTGTTAAATCTCTTCTTCCACGTTATATTCTCACAGGAACAGCTGTTATTACGCAGCTTATTCCTAATCAGATAGAAGGGCTTAATTCTTATGTTATAGACTTAAATGCTAATGTACTTCAGCTATTAGCTGAGCGTATAAAGGGTCCAATTAATTCTACTCTAAAGGCTCGCAATATAGTAGTTAAACCTGTTGATATTGATGAAGCCTATAGGCTTATGAGGAATCCTTTTAGGAGACCTTCAGATCTAAGAGTATGGCGTGTTGATGAGACTACCAATGAAGATACAACGGTACGTCAAATCACATTAATATCTAATGAAGATCTTGTATCTAAAGAGTTTCAATACATTTATACTTACATGAAAGAACCTGAGCCTATTATACTAGTAGACTTAGATTCAGCAGAATGGATTAGTATCGGAAACCTCTCTATCATGGGAGAACGTAAGGCAAATGTTGATGGGAATTTAGATAATAAGATCTCCCCCACCCTTTGGGAGTTGATTATAAATCGTGCTGTAGAGTTAGCTACACGTGATTATAAAGAAAATAGTTTGAATACACAAATAGCTCTGAATCGCAGAGTAGAATAATTTAATTAATGTTATAATATGGCAAATTTTACTGAAAATGCTGTTCGGCAGATCATTGTTGCAAACTCTGCAAACGATATCAAAGTTATTGATCTAAAGACTGGCAATAAAGTTGTTAAGGTTGGTACTGGGAATCAAGGTAAACCTGCTGCTGGTGAGGTGCTTGCTAGCGATGTGGAGAAATTTTATATCCAGTACACTAATGCTTATACCGACGTAATGAAGTCGGATATTATCGAAAAGGATAAGGTTCGACAATATGCTAAGAGGCCTTTTAAGGTAGGCATACCGCGTACAGTAACTATTAAGGTTAATAAGGCTGAACTTGCTCCTAATACGGAGTATAGTCTCCGTGTTATGATTCGTGAAGTTATGTCTGGCTCACAGGAAGATCAGATGGTTGGAGTAGTATCATATACTACAAGTTCTGCAACTGAAGCTGCTACTCTGTCTAAAGAACTTACGGATGGTCTTGCAAGTCAGATTAACAAGATGTATGGTGTATCTGGCAAGAAGTACAATAAGCTTGACTGGCCGGTTCTTACAGCTAAAGGTGAAACTGGAGGCACTGCAAATACGATTGTTATTGAGGAAGTTGCTGATAATCTGAAACCTTGGATTATGGGTAAAGTACAGCTTCGTTCCTATAATTTCGATATCTATCCTAATCCTGTTCTTTCAATCTCATCTACTGGTAATACCAACTTTGAGTCGTTTGATTGGATTGATACTTCGGATGTAGACAATGGTCTCTTTACGAAGACTGTAGGTGGTTCACTTGGCGATGGTAATGGTAAGGTTGCTGCTGACCTTGAGTACTTCTATCACGGTGAAATTGGTGATTTCTATCGTATGAACAATTATCCGTTGAACATTACGACGAAATATAAGGTTAACTATGAGAATAAGTACGATTCATTAGATCTTGCGTTCTTCTATCGTGGTGAAGCTACTTCGCCTCAGGCTTCTGAAAAGCAGCTTCTAATTCTGTGTGCAACTACCCAGGAAGGTACGAAAGAGACCCTGACTTTAGGAACTATTGCTAATGGACTGGATGAAGTTATCTCAGCTATTTTAGCTTAATTTATAGTTTAGGGCAATTACTATAATTAAGTAATATTTATAAGAATTAGTGAAAGTTGAATAGAGTAATATTGGGCTACTGCTTACGGGCAGTAGTCCTATTACATATATATTTTGCGCGAAATATATTTATATTTAGTTCAAATTAACTTTTAAAACTTTCACTAATTATGGCAGAATTTGCTTCTAAAGGCGTTGGTAATGCCGGATTAACTCTTGGCATTATAGGTACCGCAGGATGGCTCCTTCGTGGTAGCGGTTGCGGTAATGGACTGTTGGGTGGCCTCTTTGGCGGAGGTAATTGCAACGGTCAATCGGAGTTGGTATCTGCATACCAAGCCGCTGCTGCTAATTTAGCAGCTGAAAAATATGCTGACAATGTTGGCATAGAATTATACAGAGAAATTATTTCTCAGTCGAACAGAGCTGACCAGAGACTTGGTGAGTATGCCAACCAGCTGGCTCAGGGTATTATAAACCTTGACAAGAAGGTTGCTGCTATCGAAGCCACACAACCTCTGTTAGCAGAGATTTCAGCTCTTAAGTCTGAGAGATACACGGATTCCCGAACTTGGAATAAAGTTGACGGTGAGATCCGGCTTCCCTACAGAGAGATTTGCTATCCGCCCTATCCGCAGGTAGCTGTTCCTATGAATAATCCCTTTGGTTTCGGATGTGGCTCCTCTACTACTGTAGTTCAGTAATTGAATCTAATTAATTGGGATCATGATGGAACGAACAGTAATAACTAACTTTGGTGAGGGAACTACATTAAATCAAGTAGTTGAATTTAATGTATGTTTACCCACTCCTGCTAGGACTGACGTAGCACCTACGTCTACGTTAATTCCTACTATTCGTTATACTAGTGAGTTCACGTTGGATTCAACTACTTACTATTTAACGAAAGTAGATCTAGCTTTACAGGTAAGCTATACAGACGTAACCAATATGAGTAGAACTTTTACAGTACATTCTAGTAATGCTGCTGTAATCCAGAGTTCAACAGTTCCTACTGTTGAGGATATTACTTCTGAGAAGATTATAGGGATGATAATTCCTCCTTGTGTATGCAAGGTTACTCAGAATGTGATAAACTCTACTCCCACTGCAGCTATGTTAGCATCTAACAGAGGTTACTTCGTATATGCTGTATCTACGAAAGGGACATCCGCTCCTACTCCGTAGTAATTAGTAATCTTTACAACTATGTATGGATATCCAGTAGGGTCTGCTTATCAAGGTTTCCAATCACCGTTGACTAAGGAGAACCAGTTACGAATGTTAGAAGGACAGATAGAGGCGCTTAAGTCTATGGGAAGTGGTACTCCTCAATATTCACTACTTGAGGAGATTAATAATGTCTCATCTAATTTAACAGAGGATGAGAAGAAATTAATTGAGAAATCTCCTGAATATTCTGAGGCTAAGAATGTCTATGAATCAGGGTTTATGAATTTATTCAGTAATGAATACATTACTACCCCTGAAGGAAGGATAGCCGGTGAACGGTTATTAAGTGTGATTAAAGATGTTAAATCCAAAGCACAGCAAGAGATTGCTGTTAAGCAAGAGAAGCTCCAGAAAGTAGCAGATCTATTGGACAAGCATCCTGAGTTACTAGATAAAATTAAATAAACATGTCTGATTTAGAGATATTAAAAGCCGCATTAAATTCGTCGATTCGTACTATTGCCATGAACTTAGGAGTGCCTTATTTGGCGCCGGTAGCAATATATGGCGCTAATAATATACTTAGCAAGCCTAAGTATAAGTTTATTATGGACGCCTTAACGGATGGGAATGATAACATCGACATTGAGTCATTGTCTAATACTCTGAAGGATACGATGAGATCGATGCCTAATAAGCCGACCTTGCTGGGTATTACTTTTGGGCCAGAAGACATTGACTTGTTTAAGAGAGAGTTCTTAAACATTAAGAGTAAGAATGCCTAGTGTAACTTTTATTCAGAAGATGAAGAATTTCTTCACTCCTAACAGAGAGATTAAAGCTCTTTTAGCAGAGATTCTAGTTCTCCAGGATGACGTAAAAAAATATCTTGGTCATATTGATTCATCTCAGAAAGAAATGATCGAAACTTTAAAGGATGTGAAGGTAAGTATACTGAGTCTCAAAAGAAATCATAGCGGTAGAGATAATAAGCACAAATCACTTAAATCTCGTAGTTATGATGAAGAAACACCTGCACGTTAATCTATCTGCTGAGTCAATACTTGAGATGATATCTGAAGCTGCACACAATGCTATGAAGAAAAGTTTAGAAGGTCACTATCTTAGTGAGGAAGAGTATAAAGAGATTATTCACTCAGACTCTAGGGATCTTCATGAACTTATTCGAGAAAATTTACATGGCACTGTAGAATGCAAGCTTTTAGATGTTCTTAAGCTAATCGAGGCTTACTTTGATGCCAGAGAAATGGATGAAGAGGTGCTGATGGTTATGCTTGACAAAAGCAGGGAGTAATTATATATCTAGTATGGAAATGGATTTCGAGAGAGTTATAACCTTCGTTAACGAACTTTATGGCTCATACTTTAAACTTAAGGAGATTCATTGGAATACTTATAGTAAATCTTTACATCTACTGATAGATGAAATAAACGAAGATTTATTAGAGTATGTTGATGATATTACTGAGAATATTATGGGTCTTAATGACAGTCGTTTTGGTTATAGCATTATCAATCCTAATATTCCTAATACTACTGATCCTAAGGAGATCTTAAAGGTTCTAGCTGCAAAAGCTGAGTATTTAAAGTCTAGCATGACTGCTGGCAGATATGCTGGTATTGTAAATATCTTAGATGATTTTGCTCAAACTATGAATCGTTATATCTACCTTAGTTCCGATAGATAATTACCAAAAATAATAGAAATTATTATTTTTTTACAAAAGTCCTTGGATATATGAAAAATTTTTCGTATATTTGAGGACTTTTAGTTTATAAGCTATTATAGCTAATTAATAATTTAACTTAATTTAATATGAACGTTAATGAGATTTTAGAGGTATTTAAGGTTAAACCTTACCTAGTACGTATGGGTAAAGGATCCTTATCGAGACGACTTCATGCTTCTAAGGAAGATATTGTTGAAGCAAAGAGACTTTATCGTAACTCAGGAATAACTAAGTCTGTTATAAAAGCTCCTAAGATTCTTATTCTTGACATTGAGACTGCTCCTATGAAAGGTTATGTATTTAGTCTATGGAAAGATTCTGTAAATCTAGACAAGCTTCTTGCAGATTGGTATATTATCTGTTGGTCAGCTAAATGGCTCTTTGGTAGAGAAGTTCTAGGAGATTGTCTTACAAGTGAGGAAGCGAAAGCTCAAGATGATCGTAGAATTGTTATGAGCTTAGCTAAACTTTTAAATGAGGCAGATATTGTCATTACGCACAATGGTAAAAAGTTTGACTTATTAAAGATTAATGCTAGGATGCTAATACATCGGCTTCCTCCTGTTAAACCTTATCAGAATATTGATACTTTAGAAGTTGCTAAGAAGCAGTTTGGCTTTACATCAAATAAGTTAGATTACTTAGCTAAGATTCTTGGTGTTGATACTAAGTTAGAGACTAATTTCCAATTATGGTCAGACTGTGTTGATGGTAAGCCTGAGGCTCTAGAGTATATGTTTAAGTATAATAATTGGGATGTTGAATGCCTAGAAGCTGTCTATCTCAGACTTAGACCTTGGATACGGAATCATCCTAACCTTAATCTATATTATGAGTGTGATGAGCCTATTTGTCCTAACTGTGGTTCTAAGCATTTAACACCTGAAGGATTCTACTATACTTCGGTTAATAAATATCAGGTCTTCCGATGTGAGTGTGGTGCAACCTCTCGCATGAGAACTTCAGCTGTTGATCCTGAAGTTAAGGAAGTAATTCTTAATAACAATATGAACTAATATGGCTGTATATACTAAAAAATGTAAAATTTGTAACACGGCTACTCCTGTAGATAAAGTAGCTAATGAACTAGCAATATGTCCTAATTGTGGAGCTTCCTATGTTTTAAAGGAAGATGGGGAAGTTCGGATCACTACTTCAGATCAATATATTGATCCTTTATATAAGGAATATAACATAATTACTACAAAGTAATGAATACCTATCGTGAGTGTGTTTACACTATATTTGATGAGTTAAAATTAGATTCTGATGATTCAAGAATTGAAGTTGAACATATCATCTTTCTACTCAACAAATATAGAGCAATATTAACTAAGCAGAGATACGGTGGTCCCAAGAGGGACATCCCTCTTGAGTACTACCAAATCTGGGAACTGGGTCAGCTTGAGTTACCTACTAATAATACTGATGTTCGTAGAACATTTAGCTTTGAGAAACCGGTTCCACCTATTTTAAATCTACATGGTGTACTACTAGAGACTTCTATCTCTTACCATACCTCTCCGTTAGAGGAGCATTGCATTATTGATGGTACACCGATTCCTATTTACACACAGTCTACGGATTATGTAGAGAATAACATTGATGTTAACTTTATAAATCCTGATAGATTTAAATATCTTGGTTATAACAAATGGTTATCGTCTCAGCCGTATGCTACCATTGGTTATGACCATAAGTTGTATATAAGCTCTACTGCTGATTTCCTTAATGGCAAATACTTTAGGATACAGGGAGTTTTTGAGAATCCCACAGATTTCCAGGATACCACTGATGGTAAATTAGATATGTATTTTCCTGTAGAGCAAGCTTTAGTTCAGCCTATTATAGACTTAATTGTCAAAGAGCTTGGCAATGTATTATACTTACCTAAGGATGGGGAGAATAATTCATCTGATGATTTATCTATATCTATGGGTAATTATCAGCCTCCTAAGACAAAGTCTAAAACAACTGTTGATGAATAATGGAGTACAGTGAATTTTTGAAGCAAGTAAAGAAAGTAAGTAGTTCTCGAACTTTCAAGATTACGAATTCTTTCAGTATTAAAGGAGCATATAAGTGGTATCGTCATCATAGACCTAAGAAGTCTAAGTATGTACTACTAGAAGGCCAATTTTACGCGGTTATACGCACTATAAATGATATGCTGGCTGATGCTCTTGTTCGAGGAGAAGAAGTGAAATTTCCGGCTCGTATGGGCCTTTTAGAGATTCGTAAATATCATATTGAACCTTATATTAATAAGGATGGAGAATTTGTTTATAAAGCTCCTATTGATTGGGGTAAGACATTAAGGTTCTGGTATGAAAATCCTGAAGCCTATAAAAATAAGATTACTATTAAGGTTGAGAAGCATGATAATTACAAGATTGAGTACAATAAGTCTAAAGCTTGTTTTAAGAAAAAATCTTATTATATGTTTCAGCCTAATAGGGCTCTTAGAATAAAGGTACATCAGGCAGCTAAAGAAGGGAAGCTTGATGCATTTGAATATAAATATAGACCCGATGGCAGCAGAAAGATACGTTAGTCTAAAGGTTGTTGCAGACCAGCTACATAGAAATCCACTAATGAATGGTATAGCTTTTGAAGCTATCCTAGATTATACTGTAGATTTCTTGCAGATTGTAGGAGTTCCTGCAGATTTTATAGATAAGTATTACTCTATAGAGTATAAAGATTACAGAGCTCCTTTGCCTGAAGATTATGTAGAATGTAATCAATTAATGATTGATAATCGTGTAGCACGATGGGCTACAGATACCTTTCATAATCTTTATGGTGATACAAAAACTACTGGTAACTATTGCATTAATGATAAGTTACCTAGGTCTGTAGATTATACTTTTACTATTAATAATAGTTACATATATTTATCTAAGGAGAAAGGTAAGATTGAGATGTCTTACAAGGCTATTCCTGTAGATGAAGATGGGTATCCAATGATTCCTGATAATCCCGTATTCCAGCGAGCTCTTCGTATGTTTATTGAGAAGGAGCATGCTAGAATCCTTTATTTAAATGATAAATTGGATGGTAATAAATTCAGCAAGATTGAGCAAGACTACTGGTGGGCAGTTGGTCAATGGGAGACTGATTCTCGTAAGCTTAATCTATCCAAAGCTGAGGCACTCTTTAACTCTTATAGAACTCTTATTGTACGAGATACGGAGTTCAAGAACCGCTTTAGAAATGATGGAGCTAAAGAGCGCTTAATACGTCATTAATTATGGAGATTAAAAGAACACAGCTTGTAGTGCGAGGCATGCAGCAAGATCTTAGCATCTCGAAGTTTAACCCTGAGTTCTCCTATGAGAATCGTAATATTAGAATCACTGCTCGTGAGGATAGCTCTCTATTATCCATAACTAATGAGCGTGGCAATAAGATTATAGAATTTACTGATGCTGAAGATATAAAGTTTACTAGCTTTAAAGGAACTTGTATAGGCTATGCATCTTTAAATAGTTACATCATTCTCTTCACACATTCTGAAGAAGATAAGGAAGCTCCTGATAGGATTTATAGGATTGAAAATCTTGATAAGACAACTCTAATGTTTGAAGGTAATCTAAACTTCTCATTAGATCATCTTATTGAAACATTACCAGTCTATGAATCTGAAGGAAGGTTTATTGGACTGATAGCTATAATCAACCTCGGGTTATAAACTTTATGAATGATCCCGAGCCTGAGAAGTGGGGAGAAACTACTTATTATGATTTCTCTCCTAGTATGGACCCTTACAGCTTCATAGATGTTGAGAAGAATAGTACAGGAGGTCAATTTGCTCCTGGAGTAATTCAATATGCTTTTACCTACATTACTGATTGGCATGGTGTTGAAAGTAATATTGTAGACACGAGTAGTCTCAATTATATATCGTATGATAAGAGAGCTGCTAAGGAAGATGAAACTTGCTATAATAGTTTTAGTATAAGACTCTCAGGACTTGATGCTAGGTATAAGTATGTTAGGATTTATTCTATACATAGAACATCTTTAGATACTACTCCTACTGTTAAGATTTTAGGAGAATATGAAATTCTTAAACCTGAGGGAGATCCTGTAGAATATCAAGATTTACGGAAAGAAATTCTTACAGTTGTTGAGAATCTTCAGAGTAAAGTTTATAAGCCTGCATGGTATGATGAACTTCCTAAATTAGATCCTGAATATGATTCTTTTGCAGATGCTATTAACTCAGCCTTTGATGTTAATATTAGCACTGTAGGTAACGGAATTTTTACTTTACAAGAAGTATTTGAATATATTTGGAAGCAAAAGTCTAACTATGTAGAAGTAGTAGATACTGGTGTTGTAGGAGTTAATGAAGATCCTACATCACTACTCTATAAAAATGCTAGTAGGGCTATCATTAATACAATGGCTGTTAAAGATGCTACACTTTTTGTAGGAGGTTATACTATTCCAAATGAAGTAAATGAGGATGAACGACCTAAGTCTATTAGGATTTATAAAGAATATGGTACTACAGTTGTTCCTATATCATGGTGGGTAGGATCTCATAGTGGCAAAAAAACTCTTGATGCAGGACCAGATATTTTTCTTCAAAATGGAGTTGCTTCTGACGTAAAGCTTAAAGTACTCTGGAATGATAACATTGTTCCTAAAACTCTTACTATTACAAAAGGGTCTACTGTTGGATGGATTGAATGGGATGCAACATCAGCAGGAGTTGAATCTATTGAAATTATTAAGAAGAATGAAGGAGATGCTTATTATAGTGATTTTAACCATATCTATTATTTAAAAGGTGTAGATTCGTATCCTAGTGACCCTTCTATTCTTGATGGAGCTGGTGGAACATATAGATGGGGCTATAGAGACTATATTCCTATAGAAGATTCTACAGATATAGGTACTTACACCTATACTCCTTATACCCTTAATAAAGGAGCTGCTTATTGTAAGCAATTTAAGAAGGGTCAACCTTATAGATTTGCTTTACAAGGGCAATATGCTAATGGCAGGTGGGGAGATCCTATCCTTATAGAAAACTTAGAGGACGTTAAATCTCTTTATGAGAGTGGAAGTTCTTTAGAGGAGAAAGATGCAGAACAACTATTAAGACTCGATAATGTTTGTACCACATCCTTTCTAATTGATTCTATATTGTCTCAGGAAATAACTCCACAATATACTCTTACTGATATTGTAACTACAAAGCCTTCTACTAAAAGGATGTCTAATCTCATAGAAGATACTACTGTAGGTTATTTTACAAAAGAGACTCCTCCGCTTGCAGACAGTTTTTGGTATTTTCCCATAAACTGCTATCCTGAAGGACAGGATGCTAACGAAATATGGTATGATACTGATTTATATTCAATACCTAACCCGTGGAGATTAATTTACAATAAAGATACTGTTATTAATAGCGGTGGTAACCTGGAAGAAATTTCTCTACGAAATACAGCAGCCTACGTTAATTTTAAGACTAACTATTCAGTTAATGGAGAATTATTCTTTTCTCTGTGGGCAGGTAATCTCCAAAGACCCCAGACTCAGTCAAGATTTTGTGATTCCTCAATAAGCCGTTCACATCTTCTACCCTTCGATGCTGGTAAAGCTGTTGACATTCCTAATAATACTTTTAAAGGAGGTGTTACCACACTTTATTTAAATAAGTTATCCATTACTTTAAGTGCTAAAAAATGTACTGAGTTATATGAAAAGTATGGTTATCGTAGGGTTAGATTACTATATGTTGTCCCTACGAAGACTAATCGTAAATATCCTGCTCAAGGTATTGTAACAAATACTGTATTTTTACCTAAACAAAGAGCCTCTAATTCTTGTTGGGCTTATACAGATTACTTATCAAGACCTAAGGAAGTTTATAGGGTATATAATGAATTCTCCGGATTTTTTAAAACTTGGACTGTTCGTGTTGGAGATATAAGACTTATTCCTGATAATAGTAGTAGTTGGACACAAAAAGCTTTACGTTTCACTGGACATCCCTACTTTTATCCGTTTATTCATAGATTTTATACTGATTACGGTAATGGTAGCCCTGATTCGGAATGGAATAAGGTGTGGAATATGAGACCTAATTATGGTCATATGATGCCAACATTTCATGAGACTGGGTCAACTTCTGAACGTAATATTACTTCTGACGGAGAATTCTTTAATACTGATTCTACTTCAGAATCCTTTACATATGACCCTACGGTTCAGTACATGAAGGAGCCACATCTTACTTTAAATGCTCTTAATAATGATTTAGATGGAGTATACTTAGATGAAAGTATTATGGATTTCTGGAGTCCTGATATTGAGTACCAAGAGGTTGATAAAAATTATTTTGAGAATACCGTTGAAGGATTCCAAGTTAGAGGAATGTCTTGCGTAGTAAGTACTACTAATAGTAATTATAAACTCAAGGAGGATGGCACTACTTACGGATTACTAGGTTACTCTGATGCACAAAACTATTATCCTTTCCAAGACCTGGTTAGCTTAGAGAATAAAAATTTTAGTGTAGAGAAGTATACAAATAATACTACAGTCAAGTTCTTAACATCTCCGCAGTTTGGGGATATTTCAGCTGGAGTACATAGACTTTATTTAACGGGATTAGGTACTTGGACTCCTACAGGAGATATTTATCCTCATATGTGGGAAGACTTAGGATGTAAAGAAGATGCTCTTACTTCTAATAAAAGAGACAAGGATTCTCAGTTTTCATATAAAAAGTATTGTCTAAATACTTTAATGTTTAGGGATTTAAATAGCTTATTTTATAGAGTTAATCAGCCTTCATTATTTATTAAGGGAGATACTATAAATTCTATTAGCCTATACAAAACTGCTTATTCTGGAGAATCAGTGACTTATAATCCTGGAATGGATGAGCTTTTATTCAAGGCAAATACCTATAATATTCCTATACAATATAAGGCTAATACTCACTTGACCTTCTCCTTAGCTAAAGGTGAAACATTATTGTATAATAATGATACTGGATCTAAAGAAGACGAGAGAGCAGCTTTTCCCATCATACCTGAGCTTAGTGCTTACGCTAAATATCATGAGGGACAACAGGTTTTAGGTAGATCTAACGGTAACGTTATTTATATTAATCTTTACTGGTGGCCGTCTAAAGATTCTTTTAGACCTGATATTTATAGGAATGAAACTTATAGGGTAACTGAGTCGATTAATAAAGGCTATGGACAAGCTGTTTGGCAAATAGCTCTAGAGTCAAATGTTCCACTTCCTGTTGATATTACAGTAGAAGTATCTTATAGATTAGGATTCTGGAAGAGTGGCAAGACCTCACAGTTAGGTAGAACTTCTATTACTTTACCTCAAGGTCAAAGGAATGCTCATAAGAATTTTAAGGAAGACTTTACAACTTTTAGGAACTGGTCTACTATTGAAGTTCAGTCTAGGGAAATTGTTAAAGTAGGAACAGATAAAAATCCTAACATTCATTGGACTATTCAAGATAGATATGCTGCCACTAATGACAATCCCGCTAGTAAAGATGTAATAATATTAGTAAATAATAATACTTATATTAATCCTGAAGAATTAACTAATTCTGATCCCTTCTGGCTTGGTAAAATAGGTCTCTATGCTAAAGATGTATTTGATCCTATTCAAGAGGAAATCTTAGCTCCAGAATATGATAATGTTGGTATACAATCTATTATATGGCATAGAAATCTTCCTCACTTCTTACTTATAGATTTGGTTAGATCTGATGCTTTTATTTATAGTGATTGGAATGAAAGTGGATTATATCAGCAGGTGTGGATTCCTTGCGGTAAACCTACAGTATTACCTATTCCTGATTCAGAAAAGCCTCAGTCTTGTATAGTAGAAGCTACTGAAGGAGATGTCTTTGTAGGACGATATGACTGCTTAAGAACAGCTTCAGATAGTGATAAGATCGAGAAGGTAAATGACATAGTATCCTTTATCTGTGAGTCCTATGTTAACCCTGATGGTAGGGCTGACGTTAACAGGTATAATACTGATACTAGGGCTATGAACTTTGATAACTGGAATGTATGGAATCCTGTATATAGTCAAGCTAATAACTTCTTTAATTATACTAAGAATGATTATAGAGTCTTGGAGCATAGTGGACAATTTCCTAATCAGTTCTCGTGGACATTACCTAAATATCCTGATAGCTTAGTAGATAATTGGACTAATCTAACCTTTGCATCTACTTATAATCTTGATGGAGAATATGGTAAGCTTACAAAGATTGTAGCTCATAATAATCAGCTATATACTTTTCAAGATAAGGCTATTTCAAATATCCTTTATAATACGAGAGTACAAATTCCTGTATCGGATGGATTACCAGTAGAGCTAGCTAATAGCAATAAAGTTGATGGAGTAAGGTATATTTCTACAACTTCTGGAGCTCAAAATAAATGGTCTATTATTACTAATCGTAGTGGTATATATTATATTGACCATGCTAAGAAAAACCTTAATTTAATATCTTCTGAAGGTATTAAAGAAGTTACTGGTGTAGCACATTTTACTAAGTGGGCACTCAATAATTTAGGTTATTCTACAGGAGAGCTTAGTCTTACTGATGGTATGACTAACTGGAAGCTGAGTAGAGATAGTATTCATGATGACGTATATATACATGATAAGAATGAATGCTTAGTATTCTCTGAGAGATTAGCAGCATTTACAAGCTTCTTTGATTATAAGAATGTCCCCTTCATGTTTAGACAAGATGGGCAGTTCTTGAGTATATATTCAGAGGATGATACTACTAGTATCTATCAGCAAAACGCTGGTATTTATAATCAATTCTTTGACAAACCTAAGGTTACTTCTTATATAGATTACATAGTAAATCCTGAGATGTCTAGGGACAAAGTATTCAACAATATTGAGTTTAGAGCAGATGCTTTTACACTTGAGAATGATAACTACTCTAAGTATGTTCCTAATAGGACCTTGGATCATATCCATGTAAGGAATGAGTTTCAGGATACTGGGGATGTAACTCTTAAGCAATATAAAAATCTTCAAAAGAAGTTTAGAATGTGGAGAGCTTATATACCAAGAGATGTTAAAGAAGTTGAGAACTATCAGCTTAATAGAATTCGTAATCCGTGGATTCAGATGAAGTTATCTTATACTCCTACAGAGTTAGAGGATAATAAATTAGTAATGCATGATTTAATTGTTAACTATACAGTATAATGGCTAAACCTAATGATGCAGCCACTAAGAATGCTAAGTTACAGAAAGGTGTTGGCATAGCCTCGGGAGCTATCGGGGCTGCCACCTCCCTTCTGGGAAACTTTGGTGGCGGTGATGAAATAGAAGCTACTGGTGATGCACAGGTAGAATCTGCTAAGAATCAGATGTCTAAGAGTGCTTTATCCTCGTGGATCTCAGACTGGGTTCCACAGTCTACAGAGAGTATGGGAGGAGCGGGTCTTTCAGGAGCCTTAGGAGGTGCTTCTGCTGGTGCTGCAGCTGGTCCTTGGGGAGCTTTAGCTGGGGGCGTAGCAGGACTTGTAGGAGGACTCTTTGGAGCAAGTGATAGAAATGGCAAGCGTCGTCAAGCTAATGAAAGAGTTAATGAAGCTCTTACTGCTCAGAATGCTTACCTTAGTCAGAGAGAAGCTCAGGATGCCCTTGCTAATATTGTAGCATTTGGAGGATGGGTAGGAACTCATGGAGGTGATTATCCTACAGGCTTCAGTGAATTTAATTCTGGGGGTTCCCACGAAACTAATGCTAATGGTGGTATTCCTCAGGGTATAGGTCCTAATGGTAATCCTAATCTTGTTGAAGAAGGAGAAACTAAGTGGGATGACTATGTATTCTCTCAGAGATTAAAAGTACCCAAAGGTTTTGGTAAGGCTTATGACTTAGGCCGAGTAGATAAAAAGTCCTATGCTGACGCATCTAAGAAACTCTCTAAGGAGAGCGAGGAAAGACCTTTTGATCCTATAAGTACGAGAGGTAGAGATGCTATGCTAGGAAGGCTTCAGCAAGCTCAAGAAGCTCAGAAATATATAGATAAAGCTGATGAAGCTATGAATGAAATATTTGATATAAATGAACTTGGTGACATTCTCTATGCCGAAGGTGGTGGTATACATATTAAGCCTTCAAAGCGTGGTACGTTTACTGCAGCTGCTAAGAAACATGGTAAAGGGGTTCAAGAATTTGCTCGTCAAGTCTTAGCTAATAAAGAGAATTATTCGTCTGCTATGGTTAAGAAAGCAAACTTTGCTCGTAATGCTTCTAAGTGGCATGCTGCTGGGGGCCGACTGTTAGCTGAAGGAAATTATCTTTATAAGTCAAACTGGATGACTCCTGTAGGTGATAGGTATTCTGCAGGATCAGCTTATGATGTAGGTCCTAGAGTAGGATATAATCCTATAGGAAGAGTAGGGATGAGAGTACCTACTTATGACTATGATTCTCAACCTACTATTAATTCAAGAAATAGGTCTACTGAGTCTATTGCTTCTGGAACTTTATTAAATAATTTTAATAATCGAATAGTAGGCAATACTTCTGTACCAACAGATACATCTTTTATAGATGTAGAAGATAACTCTGAAGGTCCTAAGAAGCCCAAGAAGAAGAATTTTTGGCTAGAATCTTTGGGATTATTTGCTCCTGCATTAACTAATACAGGTTTAGCAATATCTGATGCCTTTAGTACTCCAGAAGAAGTATCTTATGGCCAGATGGACTTGAGCCCTTATATGACTAGGCGTCGTTTACCTTATGAGCCTATAGATAGAGAATACATGGCTAATAAGTATAGAGCACAGGCTAATGCTACAGCTAGGAATATTATTAACACTTCTGCAGGTAATCCTGCTTCAGCTAGGGCAGCTTTAGTAGCTCATAATTATAATGCTCTCAATGCATTAGGAGACATGTATATTAAGTCAGATGAAATTAATAGACAACGTAAGAAAGAGTCTATTATGTTTGATGCTGAGCAAGATCGTCAATTAGCGGCTTTAGCAGCACAACAGCAGCAGTTTAATATTATGAATAATATTAATGAACAGCAAATTAATGCTCAAAATAGAGCTGCTGCTCGTAATTCTCGCAGATCTGGAATATCTCAAATTGGTCAATCTATTGGAGAAGCTTCTAGATACTTAGGAGATATTCGGAGAATAAACAATATGTTTGACTATAACCAATTTGGGGAATGGTTAGATAAATATAATGCTTCTAAGAATGCTACAGGAGGGTTCTTATTTGATCCTGAAGTAGCAGAGTTCCTGCGAGGTATTAAGAAAGGAGGTAAGTAATGGCTGCTGTTAATGCTTATGATAAGATAACATATGGGGAGTTTAAGTTACCATCTTTGCAAGAGCTAATGGTTGCTCCTATGTATATGCAGCAGTTGCATAATAAAGCGGAGGAGGAGGTTCTTCAAAATCAGGCTTTAGCTGCTGATGCTGCTACAAGATTCCAGCCTGGGATTGATGATGCTGCTATACAAGCTAATCAACAATTCCAATCTTCGGTTCAAGCTGATATAAATGATCTCTCTAAGAATGGCCTTACTCCTGGTATTAGACGTAGATTAATTCAGCGTAAGACTGACTTTACTAATAATATTCTACCTTTAAATAAGGCAGCTGTTGATAGAGAACAGTGGGCAAAAGCTGCTAAGGAAGCGCAACTAAGAAATCCTTCCCTCATAATAAAAGATCCTATGCAAGTAGGACTTGATAGATGGATTGCAGATCCTACTTCTCATGAGCTTAATCCCATTAGTGGTCAAGAGATTTATGAGAGAACTCGCCAAGAAATGATTCCTATTAGTAAGTATATTTCTCAAAATCTTCCTGAGTTATCTAAGACAGGAATACCTTATAAGTATTGGGCAATGACTCAAGCAGGAGCAACTCCTGAGGATATTGCTTTAGCTCTAAATAAGGACTTAGGTGTAGATCTTGCTAAAACAGCTCCTCTGGCTTATCTTATAAGAGATGCTGCTAATAGAGTAATTTCCTCTACTGGAGTATACGATTATTATGGAGCAGACTCTGCAGAAGCACAGCGAGCTTGGGAATATGCAGCTAGTGCTTTTAATACAGCATTAGGAGCTTCGAAAGTAGAGGGAATCTCAGATGACTTTAGTATGAGATTAGCTTTACAACAAGCTCAGGAGCAAGCCTTAGCTCGTAGGGCAAATCTTAAAGGTAGCAAAAATACTAAGCTTTCAGGACTATATTTTGCAGATAAGTATGGAGCTTCTGAGGATGTTCCACAAATAAAGGAGTTATCTAATATAAAGGCTGCTATTGAGAATGACTTTTCTAAAAATACTTTAGATTTCTTAGCTTCCTTAACTGGCAATCCTTCAGATCAATTAGCTCTTAGAGCATACTCTACAAATAAGAATTTACAGAAACTAAAGAAGTATGGTATTGATGTTAATGAGAACACTTCAGTAGATAAAGTATTAGATTTAATTGATGCCGAAATTGATAAATTAGGTAAGAAGTATGGATATACTACTTATGATGACCCGGATCTAAAGAAGGGATTTATTAATAGGGTTATTCCTTCTATAACTTCTGGATCATTGAATGTATATAGTTCTTTAGATAATGCTCTAAGTGGTACTAAGGCTCTCCAGAAGAATAAGTGGTTTGGTAAAGATTCTCAGGATGTAATCAACACTCTAAGTAAAGATGATTCTAACTCATTCTCAATAGAACAGTTAGATAACTATGGTATGATACGTATAAGAGATGGTAAAGATACTTATTATATCAGACCTGAGGATATTGACCAGAGTGAAGCAGGATATTATGATGCTTTACGTAAGATTAGAGGTATGAGCGATTCAGAATATAATGATCTTTATAACAATGCTTATAACTCTATTATAGAGGCACAATCAAGAGGTGATGCTGAATCTTATTTTAAGAATATAAACTACTTAGAATTTCTATCTAGCCTGAGAGATTCTACTATTCCTAGTAGAACTAAGACCGCTATGTTAACTACAGGAGTTAATAAAGAAATTCAATTTAAAGCTGAATAATTAATGGATGAGAATTTAAAGAAACTTAATGACACACTATTCCAGATAAGTCAGCAAAAAGCTCAGTACGATAATATCGAGGGACTTCCGGGGGTTAATAAATTAGCCCCCCAGTCCTACGGTATGAATGAATTTCTTACTGAGCAAGCTTCTCACGATACTGGGTTTGCCAGATCTATATTTGGAGATGAATCAAATATTGGTCTTGAATATCTTCAAGCTGCAAATGGGGCACCCTCAAAATACGATGAGGAGATTACTGAACTTAACCAATTAAGAGATTTAAATACTCTTAGAGCTGAAGAGCAATCTGGATTTCTAAAAGCTACTAATGCTATTGTAGGAGGTGCAGTTAGTGGCCTTGCAACAGCTTTAGAAGATATAGGATACATCTTAGATATTGAAGGTCACTATAAGACACTTAATAAGTTAGATAACGATCGAGATAACTGGTTATCTAATGCTATGAGACAATTTAAGGGAGGACTAGAGGAGGCATTACCGATATATGAAACTGAAAGTGACAGTGCCTTAGGTCAATTCTTTAAATTCAGTACCATGAAAGGTATGATAGATTCTGTAATAGGATTCGCCATACCTGGGGGTCTTGTTGCAAAAGGTATTGGAGCAGTTGCTAAACTCAGTAGATTAGGAGCTTTAGCAGGTAGAGCATCAGCAGCTATGAATGCTTCAACAGGAACTAAGGTATTAGCTAATACTTTAGGAGAAATTGCTAAGGATGTTGCTGCTGGTACTATTACTAACTATGCAGAGGGCCAGATGATGGCTATAGAGCTTGGAGAGAATGCTAAGCAGCAGTATATAGAATCTAAAGCTCAGGAATACTATGAGCAGTTCAAAGATTCTCCTATTCCTTTAAGTATTGAGAATGCTCGTAAGTTAGCAGAAGATGAGTTTAATAATGACACTGAGGTACAAGCTAGAATAGGCAAAGAACAGGCTGAATTCGTCCGTAACAATAGAATATTCATGCTAACAGATGCCATAGGTCTTCATGGTCTTGTTAAAAGTAAAGGAGCTTTTAGGCAAGCACTTCTTACTAATCCTAAGGAGAAACTCAAGGCTATTAAGAACCTAGGTAAGCTTTCTGCAGATAATATACTTATTCAGGGAGCTAAGGAAGGTGCCGAAGAAATTGGACAGAATATTCTTCAGATGGAGGGAGAATATCAGGTTCGTAAAGCTGCTGGTACTTTAACTGAGGAAGATGAGAAGCTAGGGGATACTTTCTGGGATAGAGCTCTTGCCTTTGGTACTTCAAAGCAGGCTATTGTAGAAGGTCTTATGGGAGCAGTCACAGGCCCTGGACAAAGAGCTGTATCTAGAGTTGTTGCTAATGTAGCTTCTGGAGATATTCTAGGTAGTAAACGTCGTGATGAGGAATATCAATCATATGTTAAGCAACAAGAATTTATTAAGGGAATTAATAATAAGCTTAATAATATTGTTCAAGCCGAGGCATTAAAAGCTGAAGCTATCTCTAGGGGAGATGATGTAACTGCGGATGCTATGTGGAATAAGGAGGCTGCAGATCTCATTACTGAATCTATTCAGAATGGTACTATTACAGCATTAGAGAGATCTACAGAAGATATTATTAATGATACTAGCAGAACTCCTGAGGAAAGAGAGCAAGCTCAGAAGTTGAAAGAATACATTAATGAATCTGAGAATGAGTATATCTTAGCTTCACATAATCCTAATAGCCAAGAGATCTTTGACAATCGTATACGACATAATACTCTTCAAACCTGGAGTAAAGATTTATACAGGGATATTCAGAATAAACTTACAGATTTAAATGAATCCTTAAGTGCAAAATCTCCTGTTTATAATGTGAGCTTAGATAAAGATCTTAACTTCGAAGCTAATGCAAAAACCTTAGCACAATCTGAAGCTCCTGAAGCTTATAAAACTCTTACTGACCGTATTAAACAGTATAGAGATGTTAAGAAAGCTTTAGATGATGTCGATAAGGAATATAAGGAGATTACTAAGAAAGAGTATCAAGAGAAGTGGCTTGAGACCGAAGTTGAGAGACTACAAAGAATAGCTACTGAAGCTGAAAAGCAAGCAGTTGAATCTAAGGTGAATAAGCCTTTAGTACAGTATGATGATAATAATCAACCTATACTTACTAATAGAGCTCAAGTAGTTAAGGATGGGGATAATTATTTCCTTCGGGGCTATGATGATGAGCTAGGTACTTACAGCATGCCTTTATTAGAAGAGAATGGTGTTGAGCGTCCTGTAAATTCTGCAGACTTAGAATCTTATAGAGAGGAAAATGTTGAACCTGTTGAAACTACGGAAGCGGCTGAACCTACTCCTGCTACTCCTGAAGTCAAATTTTTTACTCCTGCTGAACGTAAGGAGCTTCGTAAGGAAGTAGATGAACTGAAGAGTCTTGATGATCTAGCTATTTGGAGAGAGCGATATAAGAATGACTCAACTCTTAGTGAAGAAGCTATCGAAGAGATTGATGATTTATATCATCGAGCTCAAGATAGGATTATTAAAGCATCTGGAGAAGAAATTAAGGATGCTAATCCTGAGAATAACGATGCTCAGGAGATAGAATTTGTTCGTTCTGATAGCTTTGATACTCCTGAAGCTAATGATGCTTTGTGGGATCCTCCCAAGAGATCTGCAGAGAATTACTGGCGAGGTTCCAAAGGCTCTGATATAGCTAGCCGTGAGAATGGCAATGTGGATCAAATACGATGGTTTGACTTCCTTGATAAACATGATGCTTCTCAATATAGAGGTATTATAGTACCTTTCAAATATGAAGGTAAGACTGCTGGGAGATTAATTCTCACGGATCACGAAGGAAATTATATAGATGCTGATGGTAACTCGATTGGGAAGGAGTTTGATCCTAATAGAGCTATCTATACTACTGTAGCAGATCCCACAACTAATGCTGATGGTAAGTACTATGGTACTCAGAAGGACTTTGATTACTATAGAGCTATTTACATTAGAGATGTTTGGGAACATCTGCAAGATGGTGTAAGTGTACCTGTTGTCATTCAAGGAACAAGTGCGGGTATTATTGATGATAAGTATAAAGATGATGTTATCAAGAAGCCTGCTCAGCTTAAGCCTTTAGCTGAGAGTTTACCTGCTAATATGGATATAAATACTTTAACGGTTTATATTTCAAATACTGGTAGAATTATTACAGAGAATGGTCAAACCTTTACTGTTCCTGCAGGAACAATGGCTATCCATGATGCTACGAATAATAATTTCTATAGAGCCAACTCAGTACCTATTCAGGCAGAAACTAGGCAGTTTTTAGTAGATTTATTTAGGCATTATATTGCTAAATCTATTAAAAGAAAGACCTTTGTAAGTAATAGTAAGTATACTTTTAGGAGTGGTAAAGAATTTATACATTACGACTTTTTTGGAGTTCTACGAGATTTACTTAGGTATAATAGTCATGGTGATCCTGCCCGTACTTTATATAATATTAAGAATGAGAATGGTCAGAATACTGTAAGGTGGAATATTGGGGATAAGAAGTTTGGAGATAAACGATATATTGAAGCTGCTGTAAGAGATGAAAATGGTAACTATGTTATTAACGAAGCGTTTCTTACAGAAGTTAATAATTTCTTAAGTAAGGCTTTCTATAACCCTCGTTATTCAAAGATTAATCCTGCAAGTAAAGATCCTTATTACTTCCCTACTAAGATTAATAAAGATGGTACATTAGGAGCTAAGAAATACCAAAATTACCATACTTTTGTTAGAGAAAATCTAGTAGACTTTGTAGTAGATCCTAATAGTCCTTACGCGCATGCTGAGCGATATGTGACATATGATCCTCTGAATGTAGAAACTGTTACTTCTGATGAAGTCTCAGAGGCCAAAGAAGAGGTTTCTAAGGAGAAGTCTTTAGCAAGTGTTATTGATACTATTAGATCAGGTACTCCTGTAAAGATGACACTTGAGGTTACCAATCCTGCGAATGGTAATATTAATAGGTTTGACTTTGAAGCTCAATATGATGGTAGGAGTATTGTTAGTTCTGATCAGGAGAATGCTTTTCCTATAGTTGTTGCAGATCAGCTTAACCAATATGCTGGTAGAGAGGGAGCTACTTTAGCAGATGTTGCGAATGCTGCCCAAGCATACCTTGCTAACAGAATGGGGGTTAAGGATCCTACTCAATTTAATGCTAAACTTACTCTTGTAGAGGATAAGAAATCTCCTGTTTCAGAACCTACTACACTGTCAAGTAATCCTGCTATAGCAGCACTTCAGCGGCAGCTTGAAAGCACTACAGATCCTAAGACTAGAGCTCAACTTCAAAGAGCTCTAGATATGGCTAACAATCTAAACGCTACGCCACAGAAGTCTAATAATAGTGTTCGTATTTCTACAGTTACAAAATTCCGTAGGACATATGAGCAAATGAGTAATTCTGCAAATGAGGAATTAGATAAAGCAGGAGAATGGTTTAAGAAGAAGTTTCCTGATATTGACTTCAAGATTGTTAAGTCTGCTATTGCTAAGAATGTAGTTGGTAAATTTGAGGATAGTGTAGTTACTGTATATCAAGGTACTGGTACAGAAGCTGTATATCATGAGGCATTTCACGTTATTTTAGACTGCTTACTTACAGCAGATGAGAAAGCTAACCTAGTAAGGGAAGCTCTTAATAATAATGAATATAAAAGTTATTTTGATTCATTAAAACCTCTATATCCTGAGTTAGGTAGTGAAGAATTAGCCGAAGAGGTTCTAGCAGAAGCTTTTGCAGACTTTATGGTAACTGAGGATGAAGATAATAATTTTATTAAGAAAATCTTTAAGTATATCAAGTATCAGTTAACAAGGTTATATAATAGCATTCGGCATCTTGGTAAACCCAATAGGGAATGGACTCAAAGTATACAATCTATTGTAGAGAGAGTTCGTAATAAAGGTTTTCTTATGAATGACTATCTTACATTAAAGGCAACATCTCCTCACTATAAGGTTATCCCAGGTTTAGATGCTATTACTACAGCAGACGCTGTAAATAGTTTACACTATTGGTTCCTACAGTATTTTAAGGAGAATGGTAATCTAATTGATATACTACAGTCAGAAAATGCTAAGATTGTATCTGAGGCTTATGAGTTTGCTCATAATGAGTTTGTAGGTCGATACAATGAAATCCTATCCTCTATAGCTTTCGCAGATCCTAATTTAATGGAGCAATATCTCTCTGATCTTGAGAAATTACAGAAAGTTCTAGAAACTTGGAATGATCCTAAGGGAATCAAAGCTTTACATCAGCAAGAGCGGCTAGCACAATATAAATTAGAGTTAAAAACGTCTGAAGACTATCAAGAATCCGCCTCTGAGATCTCAGGTGGTGAGAATAATCAAGGTCGAGACTCTGCAGCTTTATTTGCGGAATCTATTACTGTAAGTAGTAAGATGAACTCTAATAAAATCATAAAGCTACTTCTTAGTACTTTACCTAAGAAATATTATGATTTTAAGACTCGGGAAGCTATACCTTATAAGAATAGCTTAGGAATGCCTGAGGTTGAACCTTTTGGTAAGGTCTTTAATATCTTAGCAAATAAGTTAGCTAATCTTCCTACTAGCATTTCCATGCAAGAGTTGCAGAAGAGGTTGTCTCAAGTTGCTGAAGAGTATCCTGCTATTTATCCTCTCATTAGAGATGAGGTTGTTTCACTTAGGACTCCCGAGGGAGAGATAATTACTCAAGTAGTCCCTTCTTGGCTCAAGTTAGATAAAGTTGATTCCTGGTCTGCTTCAGATATGCTTCAGGTTGTACAGTTCATGCAGGCATTTAATAATAACAAGAATAATTATCTTATAGGTATTACTAAAGCTAATGGACAGTACACTATCTTTAATGCTTCTACTGTAGGTCATAGAGCTCGCATTGCAGGAGCATGGAGAGCTCAGTTATCTAAGTGGTTGTTAGAAGGTAACCCTGATATTATCAAATTTTATAACCGTAATAAATATAAAGTTTGGCAATATAATGCAGATGCTATTAAGAAAGCTTTCCCTCGTATCCCTACTGCCGATAATGCTGAAGAGTTCTTACGTATCTTAGGAATAACCTATGATATCAATAATCCTGAGACTCTTCAAAAAGCTTTGCATACTAAGAGATTTTTGGATAAGATAGGACAGGTTTACTATCAGATACTTAAGGGATCTTTAAAGACTCCTATTGTAAATGAGAACCGTGATGGAGAGAATGAGAACTTAGATGCTTTCTTAGATATACAATCAGATCTTGGTATAGAAACTCTAGAAAATTCTCACATTTCGCTTGGAGATGAAAGAATTTATGATCTTCAAAAGCCTGGTTATATTAATCAGACAATCAATAAGATTAATCGAGTTATAGATAACCCTGAGAAGCTATATTCAGAGATGCCTCATCTAGATCCTTCTCATAATATTTACGTAACGCACTCTTTGTTACTTAATAGAGCTCTTGTAGATCGGAGAACTCCTAAATTATCAATCTTGATACATGAGGGTAATAGAGAGAATTCTAATGGTACAGGAACGGATTATAAGGATATGAAGCTTATAGATAAGCTTTCTACAGTCCTTAATATGACTATGGAAGGTAGGGATAATATTATGAGACCTGCTGATAATGGTCAAGAGCGATTCCTAGATCATGGAGACACTTGGATTAATGTAAATACTACTCGTGGAGAAGTTATAGATATTTTCAGAGGTTACTTATGGGATGAAATTGCTAGATCTCATATCAAGGATAGAGCATTTACAAACTTTAACAAGAACTATACTAAGGGTACAGTAATTGAAAGTTTGTTAACTCCTAATGAGATTAAAGAATTCTTAGTAGATACTGCTGAATCTCCTAATGATTTTGCAGATAGAGTTCTTAATACTATAGGTAGAGATGTGTTATCTACTCGTATAGAGAGGATGATTAATACTTGGACTAGCAATGCTTATGATAAGCTAATAGACCTAGGAGGTCTTAAAGAACTAGCTAATGATCAAGTATTGAATATGTCTCTAAAGCTAAGTACTAATCCTACTACTAATCAGTACTCTAAATCTAACGTCATAAGCTGGATACGTCACGCAGTAGTAAATTATGCTATCGGTAATATTGAGCAAAGTAAGATATTATATGGAGATAATATATTCTATAAATCTTTAGGTGATGAATTCAAACGCCACAATGGTGCCATGGGTTCTAAGAAAACCTGCTTAACATCTGATGGTATTAATACTACTATAGCACGTGACTTTAAGCGCATGGATGGTGCTGAGAATCTTACTGATGAAAGTGGTAAGCCTATACTTAGAACTGCTGTATTCTCAGATGTTCCTAGCTATTCTAAGCAATTATATCAGATTGCTGAGATTGTAGATGCTGAAAATAATAAATATAAGGCACTTCGCAATGATGTTCTTAAGGCTTATGAACACTCTGATAAGAGTAAGTCCTTTGAGGATATGATGACAGAAGCTCTTATTAAGAATGCAGATAAGTTGGGTCTCAATAGTGCTCCTTATGCAGATATGACTGAGGGTGATGGTTTCGGAATGATTTCATTAGATGCGTACCGAGAATTCAAAGTTAGAGTAGGAGATTGGAATCTTGATTCTGAAAAGCTTTATCAATGGGAAGTACAAGAAAGAGCAGGAGTTCCTGTTGAGGAGAGAGTATTTGTAGATTTTGATGGTCATAAATCTCCTTTAACTCGTGGCAGCTGGGGTTCTCAAGTATTTAATTCCTTAAAACCCCAACACTTTGGTCCTTTAGCTAATGTTGAAGGATTTAAACCATCTTTCTATAAGCTCTCATTGATGCCTCTAATACCTTCTGTCCTGAAGGCTTTAGGAGATACTAACCTCTCTAAGCTTCACGAGCTGATGATTAAGAATCAGGTTAGTGTAGCCGTACACTATTCAGCTAATAAAGGTGTAACTACTAAGACTAATTCGGTTACTAATGAGGAAGGTGTATTAGTTACAAATACAGAGCATCCTTTTAATGACTTCTATGATAAAGAAGGTAACTTCTTAGTAGATACTGAAGGTAATTATACTGGGCCTTTAGATCTCCTTACTCAAGATACTTATTGGGAATATTGGGGTATTCAAGTAGATACTGGTGAACATAAGCACCATGATGTAGTTACTGGTACTCAGATGATGGTACAGATTCTTAATGGGCTTTTTGATGCTGGAGAGATTAGTGAACACTTTGGAGAGAACACTCCTAAAGTTAAAGCTTTAGCTGAGGAATATATTAGCCTGAATAATCAACGTATTGCTATAGGTAGAGATCAACTTGTTAAAGAGTTAGGTCTTGTAGCAACTAAGAAGGGATGGAAGATTTCTAAAGAGGGTATTGTAAGTCTCGTTAATTCTCTACGTCGAGAAACTATTGAAAGGGGATTAGCGGATAATTACATTACTGCTATAGAACTCTTAGACAATCTTGATGATGGTACTACTAATATAGATATTCTTCCTACACGTGAGAAGATTGAGAGCATCCTTATGAGTAGAGCTGCAAGTATGACTACTTCTCAGAAGCGTCATGGTACAGCAGCATTCCAGGTGCCTTCAACCATGTGGGAGACTAAGGCAAGCCGTACATATAATGAAGGTAAGTATAAATCTTCAGACTTAGACTTCGTAGTAAAATATGTAGATGGTAAGCCTAAGATTACATCTATGGAAGTATATCTTCCCTCACCGTTTAAGGGTATTACAAAGGTAGGTAAAGTACCTCCTGAATTACTACAGCTTATAGGATTCCGTATCCCTACACAGGGACTTAGCTCAATAGAAACTATTGTCGTTAAAGATTTCCTCCCTGAAGCAGCAGGAGATATTATAGTCTTACCAACAGAGATTGTTGCTAAGGCTGGCTCGGATTAATATCATGGTTCGAGTAAAATTCCGTTAATTGCGGGAACCCCCTTAGAGTCTTAGATACCACTCTAACATAGTAATATAGTTAGATACTATAATGTAATGGTTATAGAATGGTAAAAAGTCTAAGAATTGGGCAATCCGCAGCCAAGATACTTAGTAATAAGTATAAGGTTCAACGACTAAAACATGGAGTCCCACCAGGTTATGCTGAGGACGGTAAAGTTTCAAGAATGCGGAACACTACAGTTAGTAGTGAAGATATAGTCTAAACTTATATGAAAGTATAAGAGATTATTGTATGATATTGATAAAATGTACTTATATGTACCTAATTATTATAAGGTTAAAGGACAGCTTAAGTACATAGATTATTCTCATTGGGAAGAGCAATATGAGGAACTAGTTAACTCTTTTAAGGATGAGAAGAAGGAAGGTATCCTTGAAGCTCTAAGTGGATTCTTTGGTAATAGTGAGCTATTACAAGAGCTTGCTGATACTGAGCAGACTCCTAAGGTATCTAAAGAAGAGTTTCATAAGAAAGCTATTGAGAATCGTATTACTCAGATTCAGAAAGAACTTGCTCACATAGCTGAGAATGCTTCTAACTTTATAGCGCCTATTCAGACTAACATCTTGGAAGCTTCTGCCAAGAGAGCTATGAAAGCTGTCTTTGGAGATACTTATGAGATGGAAGCTGAGTATTATAAATCTAAAGCAGCTC
>ENA-ORSL01000569-ORSL01000569.1-human-gut-metagenome-genome-assembly--contig:-NODE-569-length-37720-cov-6.303173_pt1 | contig 37720 bp, 24 predicted proteins | sample MGYA00242190_ERZ509157 | MGnify/ENA primary metagenome ERZ509157 (study PRJEB26280, sample SAMEA2338664) | human gut metagenome | biome: human gut; feature: human-associated habitat; material: faeces... | reverse complement strand
CAATCCTGCGGCCTAATAAAACGCTTTTAAGCGTTTTATTAAAAACTCGTATAAACAAAACACCCCCGCACTGCGAAAGCAGTGCGGGGGCGCTGTATTTTATCAGGGCAGCAGAGCCACCAGCTCAGGCAGGACAATCTTGCCCTCGTCCATGATCTGCACCCCGTCCAGCCAGACGGAGCTGTTCAGGCAGATGCCGTCGGTGTGGCTCACCGCGTCCTGGCCGCAGGGAGGGGCGTCAATGTTGCTGACGTAGCCGATGCCCCACTCGGTGGAGCCCCAGACACGCTCATCCTCCACGATGTTGCCGGTGAGCTTGGCACCGGGGTTGAAGCCGTAGGCGATGTGGGCCATCTTCAGCATACCCGGGTCGTCAAAATCCCGGAGGTACTTGTCGTAGATCGCGGCTTCCTCGCCGCCTTCCACCTTCTGAATCACGCCGTCCTTGACGGTGAGCCGGATGGGAGTGGCAGGGGCGTGGCCGAAGGGAGGGGTCACGGAGCCGTCGAAGACAATGGTGCCCTGGATGGAGCCGAACCGGGGCACCACGTTGATCTGGCCGGTGAGCATATGCACAGCCGGGAAGGTGGCGTCGCCGCAGTCGCAGGCCACATAGTGAACCGGGTCGATTTCAAAGGACACGTCGCAGCCGGCGGGGGTGGTGACCCGCATGGTCTTGGCGCTGCGGGTGAGCTCAGCCACCTTACGCATGAAGACCTGAAGCTTGGGGGTTTCTACATGGCCGATGGTGCGGATCATCAGATCCTCGTCAAAATCCACCAGGCACATATAGCGCAGCTTCTTGTTTTCGCTGCTTGCCCGCTCGAAGGGGGTGGAGTAGAGCAGCCACTGATGGTTAAATTCGATCCACACGTCGCAGGCGCACAGGGCGGCGGACAGAGGCTCGATAGGCAGATCCGGATCGGCGGCCTTTCCCACGGAGCGGGGGGTGGGGACGGTGATGACCATGACCTGGGCATCGGCCTCCCGGACGCTGTCGGACACGGCTCGTAGCACGTTTTCGTTGGAGTCGTAGTCGGCGGTGAGCACCACGGTCTCTCCGGGCTTGACTCCGAAGATCTCCCGGACCAGCTTGTCCGCCGCAATTTGCAGCTCGGTTTTCATGGAAAGATTCCTCCTTAATCCAGGTTTGCCAGGGTTTCAATGGTTTTCCGGTAAATTTCCTTGGCAGCCAGCAGATCCTCCACCAGAAGGTATTCGTCCTTCTGGTGCTCGGTGCACTCCCGACCGGGACGCATGGGGCCGAAGGCCACGATGCCCGGCATGGCTCGGGCATAGGTGCCGCCGCCGATGACGGTGGGCTCGGAATCGTCACCGGTATACTCCCGGTAAATGCCCACCATGGCCTGAACCACCTTGCCGTTTTTGTCCATGTACACAGGATGCTCGTTGGCGGTGCACCGACAGGTGATGCCGTAGGGGGCGCAGGCGGCGGCAATGGGGCCTTCCACCGCCGCCCGGTTGAAGGTCACGGGGCTGCGGATGTCCAGGGTCAGGACGATTTCGCCCTTTTCCGTGCGCAGGACACCGGCGTTCAGAGTCAGCTTACCGCTCTGGACATCCTCCAGGCCGCAGCCCATTTTCACGCCGTTCAAATCGGAGGCGATGTGAGCCCGGTAAAAATCCACCAGGGGGCTTTCGACCCCGGCCTCATGGAGAGCCTCCATCATGGCGGTGATGGCATTTTCTCCCTTTTCCGGGGTGCTGGCGTGGGCACTGCGGCCGTGGGTCTCCAGGGTGCGCTCGGCGCCGTCAGCGGCGCGATAGGCGCAGCGGCACCAGTCGGCTACCATGTTGGCCGCGTCGCCGCCCTCGATGCGCACCAGGCCGCTTTTCGAAACCGGCAGGGACAGCTGGAAGTTCAGAATTTCCTTTTCCCCGTAGATGGCGGGGAAATCCGCGTCGGGGGTGAAGCCGAAGACCGGCAGCTGCTGGGTCTGCTTGTAGTAGTTCATGTCGTCCCAGTCCCCGCTTTCCTCGCACTGACCGAAGATCAGCCGAACCCGGCGGTTCAGGGGAACGCCCGCGTCCTGGAGTTCCTTCATGGCAAAGAGGGCTGCCAGGGTGGGTCCCTTGTCGTCGGCAACGCCCCGGCCGTAGAGCCGGTCGCCGCAGAGCTCGCCGCCGGGGTTGTGGGCCCAGCCGCTGCCCGCGGGTACGGTATCCAGATGCCCCAGCACGCCCACGATTTCTTCACCCTGGCCGATTTCCGCCCAGGCGACCTTGCCGCCTAAGTTCACCGTCCGGATGCCAAGGGTTTCGCACAACTTCATCACATAGTCCAGAGCTTTGGCAGGGCCTTCGCCGTAGGGGGCTTCCGGGGTCACGTCTACCCGGGCGATGCTCTCAATGGACACCAGTCCCAAAATGGCGTCCAGAAATGCCTTGTTTTCCATAGTGCCTCCTTATTCGCAGTAGGGCCGGTAGTCCACGTCGTAGCCGAAGCTTCTGGGGCCGAAGACCTCCAGGCCCCGGGCGGTGGTCCACTCCTTGGCGGCGGGCAGGGCGGTGACGGCAACATGCTCGCCTACCCGGGCGAAGGGGTTCAGCTGGGGCAGGTTGTTGTCCAGGTCAAAGACACAGATCAGGTCGGGGACGGTGACGAAGAACTCCCCATCCAGCCAGCTGATGATGTTCTCGTTCTGATACCAGATCCGAAGGGTGTGCCCGGCGTAAGCACCGGTGCCCGAAATGACGGTATCGCCGTAGGTGTAGCCGTCCCGGGTCTCGTAGCCGCTTTCGGTGACGGTGCCCTCGAACATCATCTTACCCTTGCCGGTTTCGGTGACGGCCTTCACATAGTCGCCGCCAGCCGCCAGAGTCTGCCGGTAGGCCTTGCCGATGGCCTCGGCATAGGAAATGGCCCCCCGGATGACGGCATCTTTCAGAACGGCGGCGGTATTCACATGATCCATGACGGCAATGGTGTTCTGGCTGACCACTGCCAGAGCCCGAACCAGATCCTCGCCCCGCTCATCGTCAAAGACGTTGGTGAACACGGCACCTTCGCCGAACTTGTTCATCACGCTCATGGGGCACATGGGAACACCCTGGAGGAAGTAGGTGGAGTGCTGGAGGGCAGGCACGCTCCGGCCTGCCGGGTCGCCGTCCACAATGGGCCGGCCGGTCATGGCACCGACGTAGAAGGCGGTGGCGGTGTTGCCGCCGCCCAGCTCCGTGGAGATCACCGCGCTGACCTCCCGACCCAGGAACCGCTCCAGCTGCTTCATGCACAGAATGTAAAAGCTTTCGTCGGTTTCTTTCAGACGGGCGTATTTCTTGATTTCTTCCTCGGTCAGAGGGCTGATGGCTCCGCAGGCATAGGGGGTGCCAATCACATCCTCCGGGGACATTTCCTCGAAGGTGGTGAGCTTGAATTCCTTCCCGGCAGCCAGAGCCTCATCGATCATCTCGATGCCCTCGTCCAGGCTTCCGCCGCCGCCGGTGCCCAGGATGGCACAGCCGTAGAGAATGTCCAGTAGATTTTCACGATTTAAGGTTCGCATATTGTTTCCTCCCTTAGTTGGTTTCTTTCAAGGCTTCTTCCAGTTCGGTTGACCGAAGGCAGCTGACCGTATGGCCGCCGCCCAGGTCAAGGGGCTGAGGTGCCACCTTGGCGCACGCTTCGGTGGCATAGGGGCAGCGCTGATGGAAGGCGCAGCCTGCCGGGGGATTGATGGGGCTGGGAATCTGACCCTCCAGAGTCCGCAGCCCCTCCATGCCATGGGTGGTCAGGGTGGGGATGGAATCGAAGAGGGCGCGGGTGTAGGGATGCCGGGGATGGCGGAAAATATCCTCCGCCGGGCCGAATTCCACGATCTTGCCCAGGTACATAATGGCAATCTTGTTGGCCAGCTCGTGAACCACGCCCAGGTCGTGGCTGATGAGGATGTTCGTCAGCTGGAACTTCTCCCGAAGCTCCTTGATCAGGCTCAGAATTTGAGCCTGACTGAACACGTCAATGGAGGAGGTGGGCTCATCCAGCACCACCAGCTTGGGGTTGGAGGCCAGAGATCGGGCAATGGCGATCCGCTGCCGCTGGCCGCCGGAGAATTCGTGGGGGTACTTGTAGCAGGCGTCCGGAGAGATGCCCACCATTTCCAGCAGCTGCTCCACCCGCTTGAGTCGGGCGGCTTCCCCCAGTTTTTCGTAGACATCGATGGGCTCGGCCACAATGTCCTTGATGAGCCACCGGGGGTTTAAGGACCAGTAGGGATCCTGGAAGACGATCTGCACGTTTTTCTTGAAGGCACTGTCGCCCTTTTTCGCCTCGGCGAAGACATCCTTGCCCTCGAAGAAAACCTTGCCCTCGGTGGGCTCGAACAGATCGAGAATGGTATTGACCAGGGTGGACTTGCCGCAGCCGGATTCGCCCACGATGCCCAGCACCTCGCCCTTTTTCAGCTCGAAGCTCACATCGTCCACGGCCTTCAGGGTCAGGTGCTTCTGGTGCTTGATCTCATCGTTGATATCGAAGTACTTTTTCAGGTGCTCGACCTTCAGAAGCACCTCATCGCTTTCAATCACCGAGGCCTTCTTGCCCTCGGTGTGCACCGCCTGGATGAGCACCTTGGTGTAGTCCTGCTGAGGCTCGGAAATGAGCCTGGCGGTGGTGTTTTCCTCGATGATCTTCCCGCCGTAGAGAATACCCACCCGGTCGCAGAAGGCGGACACCAGGCTCAGGTTGTTGGCGATGAAGAGAACGGTCATGCCCCGCTTCAGCTGCAATTCTTTCAGCAGCTTCAGGATGCTTGCCTGGATAGTCACGTCCAGGTTCCGGGTAGGCTCATCGGCAATCAGAAATTCCGCGCCGCAGGCCAGAGCCAGGGCGATGATGACCCGCTGCCGCTGGCCGCCGGAAAGCTGGTGGGGATACTTGCTCATGGTGCTCTCCGCATCCGCAAGCTTTACCTCCTGGAGTAATTCCAGAGCCGCCTGGCGCACCTGGAGCTTCTTCCTCTCCGGATTCCGGGTGTGCAGCACGTCCGTCATGATCTGACCCACGGTGAACACCGGGTTCAGGCAGCTCATGGGATCCTGGAAGATCATGGCGATTTTCTTGCCCCGGATCTGCTGCTGCATCTGTTTGGGTTTCAGTTTCAGAAGATCCTGGCCGTCCAGGAGAATTTCCCCGGATTCGATCTTGCCGGGAGGGCAGCGAAGCAGCTGCTGGATCGCCAGAGCCAGTACGGTTTTGCCCTGACCGGACTCGCCCACCAGACCGCAGGTCTCGCCCTTGGCGATTTCCAGGTGGTCGATGTCCAGGACGGTTTTTGTGCCCTCGAAGGAGCGGTGGGTAATGCGCAGATTGTTGATCTCAAAATAAGCCATGTCGCGTCCTCCTTAGTTCTTGCGGGTCTTGGGATCCAGAATTTCCCGGATGGCATCGCCCAGCAGATTGAAGCAAAGCACGGTGACGAAAATGGCCAGACCCGGGAAAATGCAGTACCACCAGCTGTCCGGGAAGAACCGGCGGCCCATGGAAATCATCAGGCCCCATTCCGGAGTGGGCAGCTGAGCACCCAGTCCCAGGAAGGACAGGCTGGCAACGGTGAGAATTACGCCGCCGATGTCCATGGAGGCCTGGACGATGACAGGGCTGATACAGTTGGGAATGATGTGCTTGAAGATGATCTTCATCCGGCCGGTACCGATGGTCTCTGCCGCCTGGACGAATTTGCGCTCCTTGACGGAGATGGCCTGACCCCGGATGAGCCGGGTGTACCAGGGCCACCAGGACAGGGCGATGGCAAGGATTGCGTTGTTCAGGCTGCTGCCCATGACGGCTACCATGGCGATGGCGAGAAGCAGGGGCGGAAAGCTGAGGAACACGTCGGTAATGCGCATGATGAGGTTATCCACCCAGCCGCCGAAGCTGCCGGCGATGGCACCCAGGGGAATGCCGATGACAAGAGACAGGCCAACGGCGGCCAGTGCCGCGGACAGGGACACCCGGGCGCCGTAGACGACCCGGCTGAAAATATCCCGACCCAGCTCGTCCGTGCCCATCAGGTGCTCCAAACTGGGAGCCTGGAGCTTGATCTGGGTGTGGGTGGCATCGGCTAAGTCCTCAGGGTAGGGGATGATGTAGGGGGCCAGCAGGGCACCGACGATCAGAAGCACCAGGATAATCAGGGCGGTCAGGCTCAGCTTATTCCGGGCGATCAGGTACAGGCTCTCCCGCAGGCTCTTGATCCGGGGCTTCAGGGATTGAATGAAATTGTCCATTGTAGTTCCTCCCTTACAGCCGCACCCGGGGATCGGACGCGATGACGATATCCGCCAGCAGATTCAGAATGATGTAGCAGCAGGCACCGAAGAGGGTCACGCCGATGATGGCGGGATAGTCCAGGGTGGTGACCGCGCTGGAAATGTAGCTGCCGATGCCCGGCCAGGAGAAGATGGCCTCCACCAGGAAGGTGTCCGTCAGGGTATAGCCCATGGACAGAGCCACATCCGTGGCGGTGGTGCCAAGGCTATTTTTCAGGGCATACTTCCAGAGCATTTTGGTGTCGCTCAGGCCGTAGCTGTGGCCGGCGGTGATGTAGTCCTCCCCCAGAATTTCCAGCAGGGCGCTTCTGGTCATCCGGGACACCAGGCCGATGGGGTACAGGGAAATGGTGATGCAGGGCAGCAGAATGTGCTGGAAAGCATCCGCCAGCAGACCGAATTTTCCCGTAATCAGGCAGTCCAGCAGGAGCATACCGGTGACGTTGGGCACGGTCTCAAAAATCGTGGCTTCCACGCTGAGCCGTCCGCCGATGGGCAGCAGGCTCAGGCTCTTGTAGAAGATCAGCTGCAGGAACAGGGCCACCCAGAAGGTGGGAAGAGATACGGCACCGATGGAGAAGAACCGGCTGAAATGATCCAGAAGTTTATCCTTCTTTTTGGCTGAGTAAATGCCCAGGGGAATGCCGATGGCGATAGCCAGGGCAAAGGCCAGCAGCACCAGCTCCAGGGTCGCGGGAATGTACCGCTTGAGCTCGGAGGTCACGGGCTGGTGGTTATTCAGGCTCTTGCCCAGATTGCCGTGGAGCAGGTCATTCAGGTAAATGACGTACTGCTCCGGCAGGGACTTGTCCAGCCCCAGCTCAATCCGGGCGGCGGCCAACTGCTCCGGGGTGGCCCGCTGACCGGCCCACTTGACCTCCGGATTGGACGGAAGCACCCGGGAAATGAAGAAGGTAATGGTGACGACACCAAGCAGCACCAGAATGCTGCTGAGAATGCGTTTGACAATATACTTAAACACGGGGCGAACACCTCATCTGTCTGTTCATAAAAATGGGGCACAGGGGCTGCCGCGATTGGATGCGGCAGCCCCCGAAAAAACGGTTTTGTTACTTGGCAGTGACGTTGTAATACAGGATGGCGTTGGAATAGGAGGGGTTCTCGGAAACACCCTGAATGCCGTTGTTGATGACGAAGGTGTGCAGCTGATCGTACAGGTTCAGAATGTAGGCATTGTCGGCCACGATCTTCTGAGCCTGCACATAATCGGCCTCGGCGGCGGCCCGGTCGGTGACGGTCTTCTCGATGGCGTCGTCGATGACGGCATCCAGTTCCGGATCGTTCAGGTAGGACAGATTGTAGACGATCTGATCCTCGCTGTGCAGCAGAGACTGGAACCAGCTGACGGGGTCGGCGTAGTCCGGCCACCAGATAAACACGAACATATCCTGCCGATCCTTGGGGTCGGTGTTCTGCGCCTGAGCCCACTGCTGATCCCACTCCATGCTCCGAAGCTCAAGGCTGATGCCCAGCTGCTTCAGGTTGACCTGATAGAGCTGCAGGGCACTGGCGTACTCGTCATAGCCGTTCATGTAGGTGACGGTGAGCTTCAGACCGTCGGTGTTCACGCCGGACTTGTCCAGGTACTCTTTGGCCTTGTCCAGATCGCAGTGGTACTGGAGGATGCTGTCGTCATGACCCCACAGGCCGCTGGGTACGGTGCCTACGGACTGCTTGGCGTTGCCGTTCAGGATCTGACTGACGGTTTCCTCATAGGGGAAGGCGTAGGCCAGAGCCCGGCGGAAGTCGGCGTTGCTGCAGGGCTCGGTGGCGGTGTTCAGGAACATGATGATATTATTGAAGGTTTCGGACTGATAGGTGTAGACCTTGTCGGTCTGGGCCTTCAGAGCGTCCAGGTCGGTGGCGGAGAACTCGCTGGACAGCTGAGCCTCGCCGGTCTCCATCATCTGGCGGCGGGCGCTGGACTCGGCCACCTCCTTGATCATCACGTTCTTGTACTGGTTATCCTGCCAGCCGCCCCGGTAATCCTCGTAGGCTTTCAGCACCACGCTGTCGCCGGTGGCCTGGGCGATGGTGTAGGGGCCGGTGCCGCCGTCGTGGCCTTCGTTGAACCACTCGGTGGGCTGCTCAATGACGCTGTCGGACATGACGTAGGCGGCGTAGCCCGCGGAGACAATCAGGTCGATGGCGCAGGGATAGCCGCAGGTGATGGTCACCTCATACTCGCCGGTGGCCTCGACCTTGCCGCCGTTGCTCTCCAGCACCGCGTCCCAGATGTAGGCACCGCCCTGACCCAGATCCATGGAACGCCGGAAGGAGTTCACAACCTGCTGGGCGGTCATGTGGGTGCCGTCGTGGAAGTTCACGTCGTCCCGGAGCTGGAAGGTCCAGACAGTGCCGTCCTCATTTTCCTTCCACTCGGTGGCGAGCAGGGGATCCAGGCCGCCGGTTTCGGGGTTGTACCGGGTCAGGGTCTCGTAGACGTTCTGCAGCACCATGACGCCGTTGGAATACTCGGTGCTGGGATCCAGGGTAACATAGGGCGCGGTATTGTAAACGTGATAGAGCACCTTGTTATCCTTGCTGGCCTGGGCAGAGCCGCCGGTGCTGCCGGAGCCGCCGCAGGCTGCCAGGCTGAGGGTCATCAGTCCGGCAAGAATCAGGCTGAACAGTTTTTTCATTTCTTGGGTCTCTCCTTAGTGGTAGTGATCGGCCGTCGGAGGGGCGGCGAATAGAATGGAATAAATATACCACCATTTTTCGGAAAAGTACATGCCTTTTCCGTTTTTTGGATTCTTCCACAGATGGACAGGTGTATTTCTGCCTCGGAGTGGTGATAATGCCGAAACCTTGGGAAAAACCGGATTCCGGTTTGCCTGCCTGTGGGATGGCCGGGGAAAATCCCGGAAACCAGCGGAAAAAGTGTATCCATCTGAAACTGTCCGGCAATCCGTGGGGAATATGCAAATATGCACAAGAATATACAAAAACCGGCCGGTAGATTTACTGCCGTCCGGTTTTGCGTTTGCTGGGAAAAGAAGCTTCCTTAGTTATTTTCCGCCTTTTGCGCTTTCTTTGCCAGGCGTTTTTCCCGGTGGGCCCGGTGGAGGCGGGAGACGGCCTCGGTCAGAAGAATGCCATAGCGCAGGATGGGTTCCGTGGCGATGGCAAAGACCCCGAAGAGCAGAACGCATTTCAGGGACATCCGACCGATGCCGAAAATGTTCCCCAGCCAGATGCTGCAAACCAGAAGCCCCGTCACGCAGCCGCCCCAGATGATCCACCGGAACCAGTTCAGGGGCTTACTGATGTTGTAGAGAATCATGAAGCCCACAATGGACAGCAGCATGGTGCAGGCGATGGAAATATCTCCCTCGTTCACCCCAAAGACCCGACCGAAGATCACAAGAGCACCCACCACCAGGAAATCCGTCAGCCCCGCGGGCAGAGCCTTGGCCAGCACGTTTGGCAGGAACTTGCCCCGGATGGGATCCTCGTTGGGCTGTAGAGCCAGGAAGAAGCCGGGCACGCCGATGGTGAACATGGTGATGAGGGACAGCTGGGAAGGCTCCAGTGGGTAGCTGATCATGAAGCAGGCGGAGAACACCGAAAGCAGGAAGGAGAAGATGTTCTTCACCAAGAACAGGCTTGCCGAACGCTGGACATTGTTGACTACCCGACGGCCTTCCGCCACCACCGAGGGCATGGCGGAAAAGTCCGATTCCAGCAGCACCAGCTGGGAGACCTGAGCCGCCGCGTCACAGCCGGAGGCCATGGCCACCGAGCAGTCCGCGTCCTTCAGGGCCAGCACATCGTTGACGCCGTCGCCGGTCATGCCCACGGTGTGTCCCTGACTTTGGAGAGCACGAACCAACTGCCGCTTCTGATCGGGAGTGACCCGGCCGAAGACGGTATATTCCCCGGCGGCCTCGTAAATTGCTTCCTCGGAATCCAGGGTGGAGGCGTCAATATACTTTTCCGCCCCGGGAATCTCCGCCTCCATGGCGATCCGGGAGACGGTCAGAGGGTTGTCGCCGGAAATGACCTTCACCGCCACCCCCTGCTGGGCAAAGTACCGGAAGGTTTCCGGCGCGTCCCGGCGGATGGGGTTGGTCAGAAGAATCAGCCCCAGAGGAATCACTTTTTCGGTCAATGCCTGACCTTCCAGAGTGCCGGTATATTTTCCGAAGAGCATGACCCGGTAGCCGTCGCAGCTGTAGCTTTCCGCCAGAGGCCGGACAGCCTCGTAATCCTCCCGCAGAAGGAATTCCGGTGCGCCCAGCACATAGGCCTCGCCTGAGAACACCGCACCGCAGTATTTATAGGTGGAGGAGAAGGGGAATACCTGCTCCGCGTTTGTTTGCGCGGGGAGCTTGAAATATCGGTGCAGAGCCTGCATGGTCTGGTTCCCCTCGGGCATGGCGGCCACCAGATTGCCGACCAGGGTTTTCAGCCCCACACCCTGAGCCGGGTCAAAGCCCTCCAGGGGGACGAGAGAGCTGACCTGCATCTCATTTTCCGTGATGGTGCCGGTTTTATCCACGCACAGCACATCCACCCGAGCCAGAGCCTCAATGCACTTCATGTCATGCACCAGTACCTTCCGGGTAGCCAGGCGCAGCACGCTGACCACCAGCGCCACGCTGGTGAGCAGATACAGCCCCTCGGGGATCATGCCCAGCACCGCGGCCACCATGGACAGAACGCTGTCCCGGAAGGAGGCTCCGGAGAGCACATACTGCTGCACAAACAGGAAAATACCGATGGGCACGATGAGAATGCCCACCACGCCAACCAGCCGATCCAGGGTGCGCAGCATTTCCGAACGCTGCTTGGTGTCCGTAGCCTTGGCTTCCAGGGTCAGCTGGGAGATATAGGACTCGGCGCCCACCCGCTCCAGCCGGGCGGTACACTCGCCGGAGACCAGGAAGCTGCCGGACATGAGGAAGTCTCCCAATCCCTTTTTCAGCTCGTCGGCCTCGCCGGTGAGCAGAGCTTCGTTGACCAGCACTTCGCCGTCCAGAATGATGGCGTCGGCGCAGATCTGGTCACCTGCCCGGAAGAGCACGATGTCGTCCAGCACCAGCTCTTCCGCGGGAATTTCCTGAATCTGCCCATCCCGGATGACCCGAGCTCGGGGCGCGTTCAGCATGGAGAGTTTATCCAGGGTGTTCTTAGCCCGGATTTCCTGGATAATGCCGATGAGAAGATTGGCCACCACCAGCGGCAGGAAGGTCAGGTTCCGCAGAGAACCGGAGGCGAATACCAGCACCCCCAGAATGGCGAAAATCAGGTTAAAATAGGTGAAAAGGTTGGAGCGTATGATCTGCCCCAGGGTTTTGGACTCCACCGTCACCGGGGTATTGGCCCAGCCGTCTTCCTGCCGCTGCCGTGCCTGCTCCTGGGTCAGACCTTCCTCGGCGGAGGCCAGAATCCGCGCAGGCGGCTCCGGGGGGATAAATGTAAGATTCTTTTTCTTCATAGACGAAGTCTCCTTTTTGCGGGAAGCATTTTTCAATCGATGATCTCCGGGAAGATCTTCTGGGTTCTGCGCACGGCGGTGAGCACGGTGATCAGGTTCAGGACACCCTCGGCCACCAGGGATACCCCCAGCAGTACGGTAAGCACCCGGACGTTTTCCGAGGGCCGGAACAGCAGCACGAAGCCCAGAATCCCCGAGGGAATGGCCCCGGCCAGAATCAGCCACCACTTGCCCAAGCCGAACCGGTGGGCGTCAATGGCAATCTGAATTTTCAGCAGTCCGTCCAGAAGCACCCAAAACCCTACCAAGGCACAGATCAGGCTCAGTACGGGAGCGGTGTGAAACAGCATCAGGCATCCCAGAATAATCAGCAGAATGCCGAAGGCCAGGTCATACTGAAAGGCCAGCCGGTACAAATCTCGGGAGCAGTAGCCCAGAATTTTCACCACGCCGAACAGAGCCAGAAGTCCGCCGCCCAGTCGGCACAGCACCCGGGCGGAAATTTCCGGAGCCGCGATCAGCACTACGCCCAGCAGACACACCCCGGCGGAAAGCAGCAGATAGGCCAGCCGGACGGAACGGATAGTTTGATTATGCTTCATAATTAGCCTCCTGACAAGGGGTTTCCCCAAATTTTTTCCGAAAAGCACATTTTCCCTCCGGGGAATTCCGGAGGGAAAATGTAAAAAAGAGATAGAGAGGAAGAGATAGAGAGAAAGCGAGATGGAGAGAAAAAGGAAAGCGGACGGTTATTTGTTGGAGCTGTGATCCTTCCACAGAGCCTCGGCACTGGGTGCCCAGGCGGCGGCATAGGCGTCGCACTTGGCGCACAGATGCTCGGCAGTTTCCGGAGACTGCAAGTCCGTGGAGTGGGCGCCGGAGGCGGCTACCATAGCCCGGAGCTTTTCGGGATTTTCCAGCATGGGGCAGGGACGGAGCATATTGTCGTTGAAGGGCTGACCGTCGTGATAGGCCATGAACATGGGAGAGCGCATGGCTTCCAGCAGGGTCTTTTCCCGGATGTTGGAATCGGAGTAGTGGATGAACACGCAGGGGTCGATGTCGCCGTTTGCGTTGATGTGCAGATACCGGCGGCCTCCGGCAATGCAGCCGCCTACATATTCCGCGTCATTCTGGAAGTCCATGGCAAACAGCGGCTTGGTTGCCCGGTAGCGGCGGATCCGGTGGTACATTTCCGTCCGCTGCTCCGGGGTGGGCAGCAGCTCCGGGGAGGCGTCATTGCCCACGGGCATATAGTGGAAATACCAGATGAAGTAAGCGCCCATCGCGATCAGGCTGTCATAGTATTCCTCGGAGGTGATGGATTCAAAGTTGGCTCGGGTGTAGCAGGAGGAAATGCCGTAAGGCAGCTTCTTCCGATGCAGCAGCTCCATGGCCTGGGTGGCCTTGCCGTAAACGCCCTGACCCCGGCGGCCGTCAGTGGCTTCCTCGAAGCCTTCCAGGGAAATGGCGGGGACAAAATTCTTTACCCTCAGCATTTCATCGGCAAACTTTTCGTCAATCAGGGTACCGTTGGTAAAGGCCAGGAAAATGCAGTCGCTGTGCTTTTCGCACAGACGGATCAGGTCATTCTTGCGCACCATGGGCTCACCGCCGGTGTAGATGTACATATAGATGCCCATTTCCTTGCCCTGGCGGATGATGTCGTCGATTTCCTCGAAGGTCAGGTTCAGCCGATTGCCGTACTCCGCCGCCCAGCAGCCGGTGCAGTGGAGATTGCAGGCGGAGGTGGGATCCAGCAGAATGGCCCAGGGAATGTTGCAGTTGTACTTTTTCCGGTAGCTTTCCTGCGTGCGCCAGCCGGTGAGATTGGCGTTGATGAAGAAGTTCACGGCCACGGCGGTGAGAACCTCCTGATCCAGGTCCTGAATCATATGACGGATATAAGGGTAGTAGGGGTGGTCAGGATTTTCAATGGCTTCCCGGATGGCTTTGCGCTGAGGGGCGAAATCTCCGCCGCTGTAGTTATCGGCCCAATCCATGAGCTTAGGCAGGTAGGTTTCCGGATCCTTGTAGAGACGCTTCATCATCTGCTCGATGCCGAGCTTCTTCATATTGTCAGACAAACTCATAAATATTCGACTCCTTTTTTCGGGGTTCTCCCGATTGCATGAACCCATTATAAAAGAAGTCGGCAGAAATACCTATGGACAAAGAATGGCGGCTGCCTGAAATTCAGACAGCCGGAGGAAAGTGTCTAATTTTGCCTACCCGTGGCAGCGTTCGATGAGCTGCTCCAGGTCGCCGTGCTTCAGCCGGAACAGCCGCCGGAACCGGGGAAGCTTCTCCGGGTCCATGCCGGTTTTCAGCCAGCCGACCGTGATGCCGAAGATGACGCACTCCAGATATTCCTCCAGGGTGACCCGATCCGCCGGGTCGATCTGTCGGACGGAGAGCATCCCGTCCAGATAGGCCGTCACCATATAGTGGCACAGCCGCCACTGGGACTGCTCGTAGGCGTCCCGGTTGACGGAATTATAGATGTGCAGAGCCGCCCGGCGGTTGGCCAGGGCAAATTCCAGCACCGCGTTGAGACATTCCTCTGTAGAGCCGACGGTAGGATGGGCCTGGATGATGTTCTCCACATCCTCACCGATGATGGTTTCCAGAAGCTGGGGAATGTCCTGGTAGTAATAGTAGAAGGTGTTCCGGTTCACCCCGCACCGATCCACGATGTCCTTCACCGTGATCTGGCTCAGGGGGCGTTCCTCCAACAGCTGGATGAAGGCCTCCCGGATGGCCTTTTTTGTAAAGTTCGCCATAGAACCGCTTCCTTCCGGTTTTTTTCTTATCATAGCACAGTTCGGCGACATTTGCAAGGGAACGTCCCAAGGCTCCCTTTACACAAGGGAGCCTTGGGCGCTCCCACGCCGGTGCGTTTTCTCATGGCTTGTAATGACATCTTTTTCAACGATAATTTGTAAAAATCCTACTTTGGGAGGATTCCATTTTTCCCCGCCTTAGGCTACAATAGATAAAATAAGCGGTGGAATGCGCTGAGAAGTTTGGACATAGGGGAAAGCAGGTGGAGGATTTTGAGGAAAAAGATTGTCATTCGGCCTCTGATTCGGGAAAAGTTCCAGGAATTTCTCCAGGGACAGCGGATTTTGTTCTTCAGCGCCCCCTGCGGCTTTGGAAAAACCACGGTGGCGGAGGCTCTGCTTTCCGGTCGGGCGGTGCTCCGGCGCAGTGGGGAGGATGAGGATCCCATCCCCAAGGAAGGAGACTGGAATATCCTCCTGGTGGATGATTTTCAGCGGATGCCGGAGGAAAATGTCCTGGCACTGTGCCAGTATATCCGAAGCAGCCCTGACCGCCGGTTCGTGTTTCTGTCCCGGGGGGTGCCTCCCGGGTGCATGATGGCCTTCCAGTACGCGGGAATCATGGGCGTGATCTCCGCTCAGGAAATGCTCTTTGACGAAGAGGACATCCAGACCTTGTTCCGGCTCTACGATGTGCCGGTGACGAGAAGCGAGGTTTCCGGCATTTTGAAGGAGTCCATCGGCTATGCCCTGGGGGTGGCCATCACCGTCCGGCTCATGGCCTCCGGCAGACCCTTCGGGCCGGAGCTGGTGAAGGACGCTTTTCAGGAGGTTTACCGGTATTTTGAGGCGGCGATCTTCATGCCCCTGGATCTGACCATCCGTCGGTTTTTGCTGGAGCTTGCCCCCTTTGAAACCGTGAACCTGGAAATGGCCAAGATGGTCAGCGGCGATGTCCGGGCAGGACAGATGCTGGACTGGATTCGGAACAATTCCTCCATGCTCCTGGAGGAAGGGGGACAGCTCCGCTTCTGGCCTCAGTACCGGAACTTCCTTCAGTGGGAGATGAAAAAAACCTTCCCGGACGGCAAGGTCAAGGCCCTGCTCAGCCGGGGCGGATTGTACTATGAACTGAACGAGGATTATCCCCATGCCCTGGAATGCTACCGGGACGCCGGGGATCACAGCAAGGTCTCGGAGATTCTGGTGCGCAATTCGGAACTCCATCCGGGCATGGGTCACTATGGAGAGATGGAAAAATACTACCGCAGTCTGCCGGAGGCGGAGATTCTGGAATCTCCGGCTCTGATGCAGGGCATGTGTATGCTCTGCGCCCTGGCGGTGGATTACCCCGGCTCTGACCGGTGGTATGAGGAGCTGAAGCGCTTCGCCCAGAAGCGGGAGCCCAAGGACGCCGCCGCCCGGCAGGCCCGGAGCCGTCTGGCCTGGCTGGACGTTTCCCTGCCCCAGCGGGGGGTGGAGGGACTGACGGAGACCATTCCGGCGGTGGTTCGGCTGATGACCAGCAAGGAGATCAGCCTGCCGCCCTTCTCCGTCACCAGTACCCTGCCCAGTATTATGAACGGCGGCAAGGACTTTTCTCCCTGGAGCAAAAAGGACGATCTGCTGTATAACACCATCCGCCTGCCGGTGAAGAAGCTTCTGGGGGCGGACGGCATCGGCCTGCCGGACTGCGCCCTGACGGAAAGCAAGTTCGAAAAGGGCGAGGATATTTCCCAACGGCTTCTGACGGTGGTCTCCCGGATGCGGGAGATTCAGCAGCACGGCACGCCGGACATCGAGTTTGCCGCCTGCGGCCTGCTGGTGCGCAATTACATTGACCAGGGTCGTCTGGAAAACGCCCGGCGAACCCTGGAGCTTCTTCGGGAGCAGTTTGTGGAGCGAAGGGAAAACCGGTTCCTGCCCAATCTGGATGCCATGCTCTGCCGGGTGGATCTCCACGCCGGAGACCTGGATCGGGCGGATATCTGGTATCGGGAGAAGGCTCCCCGGGACCCGGTGCACCTGAACGTGCTCAAACGCTATCAATATCTGACCCAGGCCATGGTGGAGCTGGCGGACGACGACCCGGAGGGAGCACTGCTGACCCTGGCTCCCCTGGAAAGCTACTGCGCCGCTTGCAGTCGGTATATCGACAGCATTCACCTGAATGTGCTTTCCGCTCTGGCTCTGTACCGCCTGCGGGACAGCCGCTGGAAGGAACGGCTGAGCCGGGCCTTGGATACCGCCGGGGAGTTCTGCTTCATCCGCACCATCAGTGTCTACGGCGGGGCGGTGCTGCCCCTTCTGACCCAGCTGGACTGGAAGGAGGATGAGGCCTTCCGGAAGCGGCTGCTGACCCAGACCCGGAAGCAGGCGACGGCCACGCCCCTGTTCTTACAGCCCAGGCTTTCGCCCAACGACGAGCTCACCGCCACGGAAAAACAGATTCTGCGGCTGATTTGCGCGGATAAGAGCAACGCCCAGATCGCCCAGGTTATGAATATCAAGCTGACCACCGTGAAAACCCACGTCAGCCATATTTTGGAAAAGCTGGACGTGAGCCGCCGCAGCGAGGCCAAAACCGCCGCCAGGCGGCTGAAGCTCATCCCGGAGGATACATAGAGCGGTGTCGATTGATGCTTGTCATTGCGAACCAGTCCGCAGACTGGTGTGGCAATCCCCCGGTTCTTCCGGGCACTACCAGTAACCGTGTCATTGCGAACCAGCGTCGCAACGCTGGTGTGGCAATCCCCCGGTACTTCCGAGAACTACCGGACAGCGCACACTGGTGTGGCCCCTTCCAGGGATTTCCTCCGGTCACAATCTCCCGGTTCTTCCAGGCACCACAGAAAAAACAATGTCATTGCGAACCGGTTGGAAAATTGAGGGTGTCATTGCGAACCAGCCCCGTTAGAGATTGTCATTGCGAGCCAGTGCGCACACTGGCGTGGCAATCCCCCGGTACTTCCGAGAACTACCGGACAGCGCACACTGGCGTGGCCCCTTCCAGGGATTTCCTCCGGTCACAATCCCCCGGTTCTTCCGAGAACCACCGAAAGAACAACGCCTATGAACTATTACGTCTACATTCTAACCAATGCCCACAAAAATCTGATTTATGTGGGCGTGACCAATGATCTGATCAGAAGGGTGTATGAACACAAGCACCACCTGGACGCAGACAGCTATACCGCAAAATACAATATCGACCAGCTCGTTTATTTCGAGACGACATCGGATGTGTATTCCGCAATTTCGAGGGAAAAGCAGCTCAAGGGATGGAATCGGGCGAGGAAGAATAAGCTGGTGGAAATGAAGAATCCTGGGTGGGCGGATATCTATGAAAGTCTTTTAGGGTAGAACGAAAGATATGATGTCATTGCGAACCTCGAAAATACCGTGTCATTGCGAACCGGCGGGAAAATAGAGGGTGTCATTGCGAGCCAGTGCGCACACTGGGGCTGAGGGGATCAGAACCGAAAATTTTGTCAATCCCTCAGTCAAAAATCAAAGATTTTTGCCAGCTCCCTTTGCACAAGGGAGCCTTGGGTGCTCCCGCACCAGTGCATCTTTCGGCAATTTCTGAAAAGGCTTGAGGCAACCGCATCCGGTTCGCACATGCAATATAAGCAGCATCCATCGTCAAAAAGTAGTCCTTATTTTCCGAAAAAAGGAGAATTGTGTATGAAAAGAAGATTATTCAGTTTGTTTCTGGCACTGACCCTGGTGGTGGGAATGCTCCCGGCGCCGGCCTTTGCCCAGGAGACGGAGCACGTCCATACCACGGAGGCTCCCACCGAGGCTCCGACCCCGACGGAAGCTCCCAGGGCGGAACCAACCCAGGCATCTACCGAGGCTCCTACGGAAGCCCCGGCGGCGGAGCCTACCCAGCCGGTTGCGGAGGCACAGCCCACCGAGCCCCCGGCTCAGGCCTTCGCTGAGCCTGCCCGGGACGAGGCCGTGGCGGCGGTGCAGGCCATGATCGACGCGCTGCCGGACGTGGAGGATATGTCCGAAAGCTACCTGGACGCGCTGGTAGCGGCGTACTCCGCTTTTGATGCCCTGAGCGAGGCTCAGCAGGCGCAAATCACCGGCGTGGAGAAGCTGGAAGCCCTGTTCGGCTGGGTAAACAGCCAGGTGTCCACCCTGGCGGCGGAGGAAACTATCTCCGGCAAGGTGACCTGGGACAACCGGACCTTTACCACCCCGTCAAGCTCACCGGGGACACCACCCTGACGCTGACTGGCACCAACCGGATCGAGTGCGATCAGCCCCTGGATCTGAATGGCTTCGACCTGACCATTCAGGGCACCGGCAGCCTGGAGTTGGTGGGCAGCAATAATGGAAACTATCAGACCTCCGGCGCGATTTATGACAGCACCCGGACCAGCACCAGCAGCCCCGGCGGCGGAATGGTCATCGAAAGCGGTACGGTCATTGCCCGTGCTGACGTGAAAAACGCCGTTGCTGTCCGCTACCTGTATATGGATGGCGGTAGGCTGGAGGCTTACGGCGCTCGTTCCGGCATTGTCACCACGCAACTCAAAATAACAGCCGGAAGCCTCTACGCCACAGGCAGCACGAAGAACGGCATCGATGTGTATAATCCTTTCGTCGTTTCCGTGACAGGCCTGGACATCCTGGTCTCCAACGAGCCGAATGCCCAGGAGGCGGACATGGAGGACGGAACCACAAAACAGATCGAGAATTCCGAGCCGATGACCGTTGCCATCGGTAAATTCTCCACCGGCCCCATGCTCTCGGTGAAGGCTCAGAAGGGCTACCTCTATGAGGGCACTGCCGATCAGACGGCCACCTTCTCCTATTCTGCCAAGAATCTGGACGGGTGCATGTTTGGAGTCGCATGGACGGGTGCCCACCCGGGTCTGACTGCTGATTTTTCTGAAAGCGTCGATCAGACCATAATCGTCACGACCAAGGACACCGTGAAGCGGGGCACCTATGAGCTGAAGCTCACTGCCGCAAATGCCGAGAGCGCGAAAACATTGGCCACCAAGACCTTCACCGTCACCGTTCTCGGTGCGCCCATCACCGTCACCACCCAGCCCCAGGATGCCTCCGTCAGCTGCAAGCGCGGGGATTGGGATGCCTGGCAGGGCGACAAGAAAATCCGGGTGACTGCCACGCGGGCCGAGGGGCTGACCGAGGACATTACCTATCAGTGGAAGCTGGAGGACGGCACGAAACTGGATAACGGCACCGGGTACGAACTTTTCCTTCAGGATCTTTTCGCGGGTGGCAAGCTGCCCCAGGTGGCCGACAAGCCCTGGCTGCTTTCCGCCAAGGTCTACTGCACCCTGACCGTCGGCAGCTACAGTGTGGACACCGATCACGTCACCCTGACGGTCAACACCTGCGCACATGAACGGGCGAACCCTAACGGCACCTGCCAGCAGTGCGGAGAACCTTGCAGCTCGGAGCCGCTGCTGGTGCGCGAGGACGGCGCATACTACGCCGTGGTTACTTCCGGAATCGGCGACGCTGAGGTAGGCGGCGGAATCCTGACAAGCGGCGGAACCTTCTACCTGACGAAGGACGTGCTGTCCAGAGACATGAACGCAGGCAACTACACGGCAGGGAGCGAGAACGTGATCCTGGATTTGCAGGGTCATACCCTGAATCGCCTGAAAATGGGAAACTTCCCCTACGGCAGCTTTACCCTGAAAAACGGCACCTTGGGTGTAATTGACACCGCTGCCAGAGGAAAGCTGATTCTGGAGAATATTCGCTATAAGGATCCGTTCATTAGCGCCCCGTTTGACCTGACCGTACAGGGAGAGAACACGCACTTTGAGCTGCCGGTTGTCTTCCTCGGCACCACCCACCTGAGGGGCGGACTCTTCTCTCAGGGACTGGACAGTAATTGCGCCGACCGGGCCCTGGAGCTTCTGGAGGATGGCTTTGCCTTCTACGACAGCGCCAACGAAGTCGTGGATGCTACGGACTCCGCCAGGCTCGTGGGCAGGGAGATCCACGTGGCTTCTCACATTTGCAGCTATAGATACGGCAAATGCGACTGCGGCCGCAGCTGTGACCACGTTGACAAGGTGAATGCGGACGGCTACTGCACCAACTGCGGCACTTTTGTCTATCCCTTCGCCATTGGGGAGAAGCTCTACACCGGTCTGGAAGCGGCGCTGACAGCCGCCCAGGCAGGGGACACCGTTACCCTTCGTGGAGACTATGATATGCAGGCCGCTGCCGTAGAAATCAAAAAGAGTATCACGCTGGAGCTGAACGGTCATACGCTGAGCGGCTGGCCCTATGCGCCGATTCTCATAATCCTTGCCCCGGATGTGACCATTCAAAACGGTACGGTCAAGAACACGGACACCTCCAAATCCTCTCCGGCGGTGCAGGTGGGGAAGCTGCATACTACGGAAGCCGTGCTTACCGTAAAAAACGCAACCTTTGAAGGAAGCCAGAGCCATGGCGTCCCTCGGAATTACGGCCTGTCTATTTTCGCTGGGAATACGACCCAGGCGGAAAACGGTACCTTTACCGGTGGTATTTCCGTGAGCGGAAGCCTGACCCTCAGCGGCGGCAAAGCAGACCGTATCTATGTTGGGACCGGCGTTACCTATGCCTCCCTGCTGGCAAAGGGCTACGCCTACCAGGCGAAGGGCCAACTGGTGAAGCTGGCGGACATGGACAGTAACACCGCCGTGCAGGTCGTCAAATGTACCCACCCGGACGGCCTGACGGCAACCAATGAATGCCCCTACTGCGGTATGACCTGCGGTCATAAGAATATCAATCAGACCACCGGCCTGTGCCCGGAATGCGGCTACCAGATGGCGGCCTCTCTGACCGTGAATGGGACGACCACCTTCTTCGATACCTTCCCCAATGCCGCCGCCGCGGCCAATGGTAAGACCGGCGCGCTGCTGACCCTCCTGAAGGACGAAGTGGTGCAGAACTCCATCTCGTCCAGTTTCGGGGGAGGCAAGATCACCGTTGACTGGAAGGGTCACACCCTCTCCGGTCAGCCCGACCGCTGGAATAACGTAATTGCCCTGGATGGGGCGGCGGAGCTGACCCTGCGCGACAGCTCCGGCAACAATGCCGGCGGCATAGACAACCAGAACACCGAAGCGATTTTGGTGCGTGGCGGAAGCCTGACCATTGAGAGCGGTACCTATGCCAGCCAGGTGTGCATCCCGGTCGAGACTGCCACTGTCAAGATCAGCGGCGGCATATTCAAGAACGATGGGTCGTCCAGCTGCGACTATGCCATCGATACCGAAGACGGCAGATATCTGGCAGAGCTGATGGCTCCCGGTTATACCCTGGCTCTGGACTCTAAGGGCACGAATCTGTACGATGTCTATGCCAATAAGAAAACGCCGGAGCACACCACGGTCTATGTGGTTCCCCACGCTTTCCATACCTTCGATGAAAGCGGCAAGTGCGCTTGCGGCGCAGGGGTTCCCATTCAGGTGGAGGCCGGGACGGAGAGCTTCTACTTTGGCGATTTTGAGTCAGCGGTCAACCAGGCCAAGAGCCTGCCCGGCTCTACGGTGCGCCTGCTGAAGGACGTGACCCATTCCGGGGATAGCGGTATCTATATTGACAGCGGCACCTTCACCATCGACTGGAACGGCCATACCCTTTCCGGCAGCCCCGGGGTCGATCTGCTGGCCATCAGCCAGTCGGCCGACGTGATCCTGACCGACAGCTCCGACAATAATGCCGGTGGCGTGCGCAATACCGGCTACGGTGCGGCGGTACGCATTGCCGTGGAAAGCAGAGGCAGCGTGAATATCCAGGGCGGCACCTACTCACCCCAGGTGATGCGGTCGGAACGCTGCTATGGCTCCGTCAGCATCAGCGGCGGTGTCTTTGAAAATCCCAAAGGCTATGGCCAAAACTGTGCCCTTTATAACGGAAGCGGCACCCTGTCGGGTATGCTGGCTCCCGGCAGGGCCTTTGCCTACAAGGCGGACGGCAGCGATCTTCTGAAGGCCTATCATGTAAATAAGTCGGATAGCTCTAGAACCGTCTATGTGGTGGCGCATACCCACGATAGCTTTGATGAGAACGGCATGTGCGACTGCGGCTACACCTGCCCCCATGCCGAGGTAGACGAGGCGGGAGCCTGCATCCTCTGCGGAAAACAGTTCTATGTCCGAGGCACCTACGCCGACGGGACCGCCCATTATTACGGGACGCTTTCCGATGCCCTGGCAGATCCTGCTGTGACCCAGGCCGTGCTTATTTGCTCGTCTGGCCCGGTATGCGAAAGCTGGGACGGCGGCGACAGAAGCGTTACCCTGGATCTGAACGGCATTGCCGTTGTTGTCAAGAGCATTCAGGGCGGTCATCTGATCCTGCGTGACAGCTCCGGGAGTGACAGCATTCTGGGTATGGCAGAGATTCTAAAGGACGGGCAGGTTACTGTGGAGAGCGGTAGTGTCTATCCCCAGGCGGAGACCCTCAGCGTTTACGGAAAGCTGACCGTCACCGGCGGCTATGTGGATAGCCTGACGGCTATGGAGGGCAGCACCGTCTCCGTCTCCGGCGGCGAGGTGGATAGCCTGACGGCCATAGAGGGCAGCACCGTCTCCCTCTCCGGCGGCACCTTTGGCAAGATCGTAGGAGGCGGCGTGACCCTCAAAGAGCTGCTGGCGGAGGACCGCTACTATGCGGAATTGGACGGTGAGACCCCCAAGAAGTACGCCGACACGGATACGGTGCTTGAACAAGTCTCCGTGAAGCCGTGCGATCACACCAGCGTCCGGGAAACCAAACAGGGCCATTTCCTGGTATACACCTGCAACTGCGGCAAGGTGCGCTACCTGCTGACCGTGACGGATGGCAGCGGCAGCGTCACCTACCACAGTGATTATTCCAAGGGTTTTGCCTATGCGGCGAAATGCTCCGGCGTGGTACGGCTTTTGGGAAAATGGCCGGATGACCAGACGATAACCATGGATGTCAACGGCACCGTTGCCATAGATATGTCCGGAAAGTCCATGACTGGGACAGCGGATCTGATCATCGCGGATGGCACCACCCTGAAGATCGTCAGTGACGGAGCTTACGGCTGGGACAGCCAATTCCCTGCGGGAAGCATTACCGTTCGATCCGGCGGAAAGTTCATCCTCCCGGCGAAAGGTCCCTCCGGCGGTGACAATAAGCTGAAAATAACAAGCGCCGTAACCGTTGAAGCAGGGGCTCAGGCGGAGCTGTCCGGAGGCTACTGCCAGGTGAATCTCTGGGGAGAGGCCCGGATTTCCGGCGGCGAGTATGGCACAATTGACGTTCGTGGCACGAAAAACAAGCTGACCGTCACCGGCGGTGAGATTGGAGGCCTCTATCTGTGGGGCGAGATCCAAAAGGTCCAACTCTCCGGCGGCAGCGTTGAGCGACTTTGGGTTTCCGAAATGGACCCAGACACATCGCTAAATTACCGCACGATTACCTTCGAGGACATCCAGTCCCTCCTGGCTCCCGGAAAAGCCTTCCGAAAGGCGGATAACACCTGGCTGACGGAAGGGGATGTAGAGGAGTTTACTCCTCCCATGCTCGGCGCAGGCACCGTCAAAAAACTGTCCGATGTGACGGTTGCGGACGTACCCATGACCGGGGCTGCCGTCTATTGCCAGCTGGGTGCCGACACCTATGAGGAAAAGGTCTCCACCCAGTATAACGTGGGGGAGACGGACAGCAGCGGCAATGTGGTCTTCCGCCTGGGGGTGAATATCCAGTCCCAGGAGGCCCAGCCCGGTGTCACCGTACAGTGGTACGAGCTGGGGGCGGAGGACAGCCGCACACCGGTGGGCACTGACCTGACCTGCCCCCTGGATCTCAGGCTCCCGGTGGGAACACACCGGTTCCTTGCGGTGGTGAACTGCAGCGGCTATGTTCTGGAGAGCCAGCCCTTTGCCGTGACCGTTACCCCCAGAGTGGTGAATATCACCGGCGGCTTCACCGCCCAGGACCGGGACTATGAGCTGGACAATCGTTCGGTTCGGATCGTCCAGGGAGAAGTGACCTTCGACAAGAAGGCAGAGGAAGATGACCTGAGTGCACAGGCGCATGGCGGAACCATCGCAACGCCGGATGCCGGCCAGGACAGGACGGTTGACTACTCTGTTACCTTGACCGGCGAGGACAAGGATAACTACACCCTGGGTTCGGTTCCGGAGCTCACCGTTACCATCCGTCCCATTGCCCAGACCCTGACCTTTGCCGAGACTGCCGTCACCAAGACCTATGGGGACAGCCCCTTCGTCAACGCCCTGGACCATTCCGCCGGGGATGGCCCCATCATCTACACCAGCAGTGACCCCGCCGTGGCCACGGTGGGCACAGACGGCACAGTGACCATCCGCGGGGCGGGTGAAGCCCGGATCACTGCCACAGCCGCGGCGACCCAGAACTATGGGGAGACGGCCGCGTCCTTTGATTTGACGGTTGCCAAGGCAACGGGAACTGTGAGGAACAGAAACTATTCCCTGGGTTACCTCTATGGCGACGATATCCCCACACCCGAACGGAAATACTTTGAGGCAAGCTCCACCGGCGCATTCCGTTACAGCTGGTCCCCCGCGGCCCCCAAAAACGCAGGGAAATATCAGCTGACGGTCACTGTGGATGAGGATGGCAACTATACGTCCGCAACCCTTGTCCTGAATGTGCTGGTGGAAAAGGACGTGTGGGTCAGACCTACCCTCGTGAAAGCGGAAAACGAAACCGTCGACGGGAAAAAGGATGGAAAGGTTACCTATACCGACACGCCCGCTCTGGAGTACCGTCCAAAACGCACCAGGGGGGAGTGGATCCCCGTGGCGGTTCCCGCCGGGGAAGAAAGCGTGACTGTGGAGGGCCTGGCACCCGGGACCTATGAGTTCCGCAGACCCGGAGACGAGAACCACTTTGCCTCCTCGCCTGAAACCATCACCATCCAGCCCGGCCCCAAGCTCACCGTCACCCTGCCGGAGAATCAGAAAGGCTACACCCTGACGGCAAGCAAGACCCAGCTAGACTGGCACGAGGATGTGACGCTGACCTTCCAACTGGATTCCGTGGGTGTGTATAAGGCCGCAGATTTTGGCATCTGGGCGGAAGCTGGAAGCGAGAAAACGAAGCTGACCCTCGGCAATGATGGTGCGGTCAAACTGACTGCCCCCGAAAAGGATATCACTATCACCGTCACCGGCGTGAAGACGGACGACCGGGAACCCAAGGCCTCCATCCAGGGCAGACAGCTTACGGAAAACAGCCTGGCCTATGTCAAGTGGGAGGGCTTCCAGAAGAACCCGGCGGACGACTTTGTGAACGGGGATTTCCTGATCACGGCATCGGATCGTGGCTCCGGCGTGGCCAGCCTCTGGTACTGCCTGTCCGACAAGCCGCTGACCCTGGCGGAAATGGACACCGCTTCCTGGGTGTCGGCTCCACTGACCGGGACGAATCAAGCCAAAGTGCCTATCACCGAGAACGGGGTGTACTACCTCTACGCCAAGGCGCTGGACAAGGCGAATAATGCGGGCTACGCCTGCACCGGCAAGCTGGTCAAGGAGAGCAATCCGCCCACCTTCTCCGGCGTGAAGGACGGGGAAACCTACTATGTGTCCCAGCAGATGGAGATTCATGACGACGGTATGCCGGACTGGTATATGGCGAAAGGCTCAATCGGAGTGGTTCCGAATGGCGGAAATGAGAATCCAGTCAAGCTGCGGCTGCCAAACAACGGCAGTTCCTATACCTTCACGGTGGGTGACCGGTGCGGCAACGAGGCCACCATCACCGTGTACATGAAGCCCCTTTCCGACCTGACCCAGCCCCTGGATAGGATTCAGGAAGAGACAATTCGCAAATCCGACCGTGCCACCCTGGACGATGTGGAAGCGACCCTCAAGGGCCTGGATGTGACCTATGCCACCGAAGGGGAAAAGGAGGAAATTAACAGGGCACTGGCTCGGATTGCGCAGCTGCGTCAGGTTCTGGATCAGGTGGCGGCGGTAGAGGCTCAGATCGATGCCCTGCCGGAATCCGTGGAGCCGTACCAGCAGACCGTGGAGGATACCCAGATCAAGCCCGCCCGGGATGCTTACAACAGCCTGACCGACCACCAGAAGACCCTGGTGGACAGCGCGAAGCTTGACAAGCTGGTTCGGCTGGAAGCTCAGCTGGACGCCTGGACGATTACCGAGGGCGACGGCCAGACCTGGTACAAGGGCAGCGGCAAGTCCCTGAGCTTCACCGTCAACGGCCAGAGGCGGAAATTTGACGGAATTCGCCAGGAAAACACTTATATCGGGAGTGGTGTCAGTTCGTTGTTGACGGCCAGCGGTGAGATGGACAAACCGTTTACCCTGACGCTGAAGCCGGAGTTTTTGCAGTGCCAGACGCCCGGCGAACACAGTTTCACGGTGGTGTATTACAGCGGATTGTATTCCAGCGAATACCTAAGCATCAGCGTTACCTACACCGTCGAGACACCTGCCAATTACCTGGACGTGACAGATAGGGAGGAATTTGAGGGCAAGACCACCGTGACCGTCGATGGGAAGGAATATCCCATTGAGGAAATGGCGGGTTACCTGCAAAGAATACCTACGCAGCGTTATGTCAACCTGCCGGAAACCGGCGATCTGCTGACCATCTACTCCTTTAAGGACGGCACGCCGACGGGCTCCTACACCAACTATCCCACGGGTATGCAGGTGTTCCGCATCACCCGGCAGGAAGGCGGCGCGAAGGCCGAGGAAATCACCGAGTTTGCGAATCTTCTGAACTACGCCGGCTGCTCCATCCGGGTCTCCGGCAAGAAGGGCATCCGGATGATCACCGGCATTGACCAGAACGTGAAGAAGAGCCTGGTGAGCAAGGCGGGTCTTGCGGGCTACACCCTGGAGGAATACGGCACCGTGGTTCAGTGGGCGGACACCCTGGGCAGCAACACTCTGAATCTCAGTAGCAGCAACAAGAAGAATTACGCCTACAAGAAGGGCAAGGCCGATCCCATCTTCGCCAAGGCGGACGGCATGATTCAGTACACCAATGTGCTGGTGGGCTTTACGGATGCCCAGTGCCAGCCGGATCTGGTCATGCGTCCCTACATCAAGCTGACAGACACCGCCACCGGCGAAACCGTGACCCTTTACGGCGGCAGCGTCACCCGTTCCATCGGCTACGTTGCCTGGCAGAACCGGGACACCTACAAGCAGGAAACCGCAAGCTACAAGTACGTCTGGAACATCATCAACAGCGTGGATACCAGCAAGTACCCCAACTAAGGAGGCGGACGGATGAAAAAATTCTTTGTGATTTTCCTGGCACTGACCCTTGCCCTGGGTGCGGGCTGCTCCAATCAAGGGGAGCAGCCCACCGCCCCGGTGGCTGTGGCGACGGCACCTACAACGGCACCCGCTCCGGCGGCTGACCAGACCGAGCCTACCGAGACGACGGCTCCAGCCCCCCGGACGGTGGAGGGCACCATTCAGGGCATCCACATTCCGGCGATCCTCAGCTTCCCCCAGCGGGGGGACATCGTCCAGGTGACGGGCTATCCGGATGAGGCCACGGCCACCGTGACGGTGGGAGATGCCCAGGGCAGCCTTGCCAAGGTGCTCCTGCGCTTCGACAGCGACGAAAGCTATGAAGCCTGGCAGGCCTACGCCAAGTACAACACTCAGGTTTTCGACGGCTATACCCTGGTGGGGGAGCCGCTGGCAACTCTGAAAACCAACACACAGATGACGGTGCTGGACGATCTGGGAGAATGCTATCTGGTGCAGACCGAGGATCTGACGGGCTACATCGCCAAGACCCAGGCCAGCAAGTGGCGGATCAAGGGAAGTAGTTCCAGCTCCGGTTCCGGTTCCGGCGGCTCCGGTACCGGCAAGGACGGGGGAGACATTTCTCTGACCGGCTTTGCAGGCGACATCCGCCCGGTGCTCCTGGCGGACACCGTGAAAACCGGCGCGGCTCAGGTTCGGGCTGACGGCGGTCGAGTGGTGCTCAAGTATTTTGACCGGGGGGACAAGGTTCAGCTGGTGCTGGACGCGGAAGTGGCCCCGGAAATTCCGGGCTATGCCCTGATTCTGGAGGACGGCGTGTTGGCTTATATTCCGGTGGACTGGGTGGAAAAACCCGGTGACGAGGTTTTCCAGCCCTGGGAGGGCTACGCGGGCTATCAGTGCAAGCGCTATGACAATTTTGAGCTGGCGGGCAAGAGCCTGGGTCAGCTGAGCGGCAACAAGAAGATTACCGTTCTGTGGAAGAGCGGCGATGTGCTGCTGGTTCAGTCCGGTGACAGCGTTTCCTATATTGCCGAGTCCACCGCCCGAACCACTCCCATTCCCAGAAGCAGCGGCGGCTCCTCCGGCTCCGGCGGTTCCGGTGGAGGCGGCGGCTCCGGCGGCGGTGACTGGACCCCGCCTAAGCTGTAACACAAACCGAAAAATCCCCTATGCCATTTTCCAATGGCATAGGGGATTTTTGCGTATGGATGGGTTTGCGCTGGGAATGGGGGCGCACTGGGATACCGGTCGCAATCCGCTTTCCCAAGCCTTCCCCTTCGGGGTGGTGCTCCGCGCAGCGAATCAGAATCACTATGATTGCCGGTGGCAATCATACCATAATGTACAGGTGGCACGGCGTAGCCGTGACGGATGAGGGCCTTCATACGTTTTGATTTCCCTCATCCGCCCTCGTTCCTCGGGCACCTTCCCCCAAGGGAAGGCTTAGGCTCACTTTTCCTCCGCACTGCGGATATTGCGCACGTGCATATAGACGGTATTTTTATTGATGCCCAGCAGCTCCGCGACCCGGACGATGCTCTCCTTGAAGCTGAAAATGCCCTGGGCGTAGAGCCGCTCCACGATGACCTTATTTTTGCAGGCGGTGGAAATGGACTTGTCCCGATGCACCTCCGCCGACACCCGCTCCACCATGTCCGCAATCAGGGATTGGGAGCTGGTGGCGAAATTCTCCGTTGGGATGGGGACGGCGGGAACCGGGGGCAGGGGAACATCCGGCATCAGGTTGGCAAGCACGTCAAAGAAAGGGGTGTCCAGGTACAGATTTATGCACAGAAGGCCGATGATCCGCTGACGCTCGCCCCGGATGGGAATGGTGGTGGATTTTAAGTGGGTGCCGTCCTTCTTGGTGGTGAAATAATTCTTCGCCGTAACATAGGAACGGTCGGCTCGGATTTCCGACAGCATTTGCAGGGCCAGATCCGTAATGGGAGAGCCAACCGCCCGGCCGGTGTGGTGGCCGTTGCAGATGGCGATGACGGAATTGGACAGGGATGCCAGGCTGTGCAGCACAATTTCGTAGTGGGGCCCCAGATATTCCGAAAGACCGGGAACCATGGCGGCATAGGAGTTGAGAATCGCTTTGTCAACGGAAGTCAGTGTGATTTTAATATTGTCCATAACCAGCTTCGCAGCGCAGCTGCGAACACCTCCTTTTTGCAGGTTTGAGCCGGGGAACTTTCATGGCCGCAAGGAAATAGTGGGAAAGAAGCCGGGACCGTTCATGTTTCCAAAACCTTATGATATTGTAACGAGAAACGGATAAAAATACAAGTTGTGAAATCGCACAAAATCATCTCTGCAATAAACAAAATTTTAGCCACTAAAATTATTGACAGTTTATAGAGAAGCGTATATAATGATGACACCCCAGAAGGACAATTGCCCATGACAGGTAAACATTTTTGGAGGACACGACAAGTAGAACTGGAGGAAAATCCATGAAAATCATTCATACACCCAACGCACCTGCGGCCATCGGCCCCTACTCCCAGGCGATTGTATCCAACGGCACCCTGTACGTCAGCGGTCAGATTCCCGTGAATCCCGCAACCGGAGCTTTTTCCGGCGACACAATTGCAGCCCAGGCCGAACAGAGCTGCAAAAACGTGGGCGCGATACTGGAAGCCGCCGGTGTCGGCTTTGACAAGGTGGTCAAGACCAGCTGCTTCCTGGCGGACATGGCGGACTTCGCCGTATTCAATGAAGTCTACGCCAAGTATTTCGTATCCAAGCCCGCCCGGGCCTGTGTGGCGGTGAAAACCCTGCCCAAGGGCGCTCTGTGCGAGATCGAGGCCGTTGCCGAGCTGTAATCCCATATGAAATAAGCCGGCTGACCACCGGTTTATCGATATTAAAAATGAGAGGAGTCAATTATTATGAAGAGAATGCTTGCCATTGCGCTGGCTGCGCTGCTGGTATTCGGCCTGACCGCCTGCGGCGGCACCATTGAAAAGGCTGATACCCCCGTCGCTTCCGCCGCCACCGGTGCTGCCGGAGAAACCGCCCAGACCAAGCAGGTGGTGGTCGGTGTGAGCATGGGCGCAACCACCATGGATCCTGCCCACGAGTATGAGTGGGATGCCGAGATGATGCTGCACTCCGTGTATCCCACCCTGGTCACCAGCGACTATGCCGATGAATCCAAGATCCTGCCCTGTGTGGCTTCCAAGTGGGTCATCTCCGACGATGGCCTGACCTATACCTTCACCCTGAACCAGGGCATCCAGTTCACCACCGGCAAGGAGCTGAAGGCTTCCGACGTGGCCTTCTCTCTGAACCGGCTGAAGGGTGCCGCCGGAAATCCCTCCTTCCTGCTGTCCAGCGTGGAGAGCGTGGAGGCCACCGGAGACTACGAGGTGACCGTCACCCTGTCCGAGCCCAACCCCGCTCTGCTGAACATTCTGACCCGTGCCTCCGCCGGCCTGTATGATGCCGAGGTCGCCCAGGCCAACGGTGCCACCTGCGACAGCAGCGATGCCGGTCAGGCTTACTTTGACACCACCTCTATCGGCTGCGGCCCCTACAAGATTTCCTCCTTTAACAGTGGCTCTGAGCTGGTGCTGGTGAAGAACCCGGATTCCTACTTCCCTGCCGGCAATGTGGATACCTACATCATCCGCAACATTGCCGACTCCGCTACGCAGCAGATGGAGCTGGAAGGCGGCGACCTGGACTTCGCCCTGGATCTGACCGCTGATCAGACCGCCCTGCTGGAGGGCAACGAGAGCATCAAGCTGGTGAGCTTTGACACCATGGATCTTTTCTTCCTGGGTCTGAACGCCAGCGAGGAGTATGGCAAGGAGCTGGCCAACCCCACCGTTCGTGAGGCCATCCGTTACGCCATCGATTATCCCGGCCTGTGCGCGCTGGCAGGCAACGGCGCTACCACCCCTGCCGGTATTATTCCCAAGGGCTTCCTGGGCTACGCCGGGGAAACCACCATTACCCGGGATGTGGAGAAGGCCAAGGCACTGCTGACCGAGGCGGGCTATCCTGACGGCATTACCTTCAGCATGGGCGTCATCCCCGACATGGCTCCCGACGGCGTTTCCTTTATGACCCTGGCTCAGAAGGTGCAGGCGGATCTGGCCGAGGCCGGTATCACCGTGAACATCGAGCCTCAGGAGGTCGCCGTTTACCTGGAGGGCTACCGGGACGGCAAGCAGCAGTCCGTTATGTGCCAGTGGGGCCCGGACTACAACGATTCCAACAACCAGCTGGCCTTCCTGCCCGGCAACACCGTAGGCCTGCGTCTGGGCTGGGCTGCGGAGATGGATCCGGAGCTGGCTGAGCTGGGACAGAAGGCTTCCGTGGAAACCGACAGCGACAAGCGTGCCGAGCTCTTCACCGAAATCCAGAAGCAGATGGACGAGAAGAACGCTCCCGCCGTGGTGCTGCTCCAGCCCGGTAAGACCTGGGCAGTCAGCAGCCGCCTGAAGAATCTGACCGTCAGCGCTGCCTTCTGCTTTGACTTCGTCAGTCTGGATGTCCAGTAAGTTCTAACGCACGGGCAGCAGACTTTTCCACAGCAAAGAAGCTGCAAGGAAGGGTTTGCTGCCCCCTTTTATAAGAGGGAACTCCGATTCAGAGTTTTTGAGACTGTCAAAAAAGCATGTCATTGCGAGCCAGTGCTCACACTGGCGTGGCAATCCCCCTAACATTCAAATATTTTAGTTCCTAAACCGGAAGTTTTTACGTCTAACCGGGGGATTCCCACACCAGTCTGCGGACTGGTTCGGAATGACAATGTATCTTTCGGACTTTCTCGACAACCTGGAAAACTCTGATTCAGAGCTTCCATCACGCCACGATACAATATGAGGTTTCTGAATCATGAATATGGTGAAATACATCCTAAGAAGAATACTGCTTATGGTCATCGTGCTGGCGGGTGTGTCCGTCATTACCTTCGGCATTGCCCATAATATCCCCGGTGACCCTCTGGCGGCCAACCTGGGGCAGACGGCCATGAGCGACCCCACAATCGTCGCCGCCTACACGGAAAAATGGGGACTGGATAAGCCGGTCACGGTTCAGTACTTCAATTACGTCAAGAATTTCCTGTCCGGCGACTGGGGCACCTCCATCCGCACCAAGCGGCCGGTGCTGGAGGACTTGGCGGAGGCCATCCCCGCCACCTTTGAAATGGCAACCCTTGCCACCATTTTTTCCATTGTTTTCGGCCTGCTTTTCGGCATTTTCTCCGCGGCCAAGCACAATAAGCTGCCGGATCATGTCCTGCGTTTTCTGTCATTGGTGGGCATTTCCATCCCTGCCTTCTGGCTGTCTATCTTAATGATCTACGTTTTCTATCTGAAGCTTCACTGGGTACCCGGTTCCGGTCGGTTCAGCTCCCAGTGGCTGGGTGCCAAGTTCCCTACGGGCTTCCTCATCTGGGATGCCATCACCTGCGGGGAGCCGGAGCTTCTGAAAGACGCTCTGAGCCACCTGATTATGCCGTCTCTGGTGCTGGGGGCCTCCACCATGGGCATTCTGACCCGAACCGTCCGTTCCAGCACGTTGGAAGCCATGCAGATGGACTATCTGCGCACTGCCAGAGCCAAGGGACTGAGCCAGGGACGGATTCTGTGGAAGCATGTAACGAAGAACGCCCTGATTCCTTCCGTGACCATGTTCGGCCTGTGCTACGGGTCACTCCTTGGCGGCACGGTACTGGTGGAGACCCTGTTCTCCTATCCGGGCATCGGTCTGTACGCCTATAAGGCGGCTTCCACCCTGGATTATCCCGCAATCATGGGCACCACGATCCTGATTGCGGCCATCAATGTATTTATGAATTTCATCGTGGATATTATCTATGCCTTTATCGATCCTCGGATCCGGTATTAAAGAAAGGGGAGCGGATGTATGAATCAAGTCAAAAAGTTTATCCGGAAAAATCCCCTTGCCTTCGCGGGCATCCTGATCTGGATCGTTTTTATTATCTTCGCCCTGTTTGCGCCCGTGATCGCCACCTGTGACCCCCTGGCGCAGGATCTGACCAGTCGGAACATGGGCCCCAACGCTGCCCACTTTTTCGGCACGGACAGCCTGGGGCGGGACGTTTTCTCCCGGGTGGTTTACGGCGCGAGAATTTCCGTGCCCTCGGGCATTCTGGTGGTCATCATCGCCTGCCTTTTCGGAACCGTCTACGGCGCGGCGGCAGGCTTCTTCGGCAAGGCGGCAGACGAGGTGCTCATGCGCTTTGCGGATATGGTCATGTCCTTCCCGGGCATTCTGCTGGCCATGGCTCTGGCCTCCATCATGGGCAAGAGCATGATGAACGCGGTGCTTGCCATCGCTCTGGTGTCCTGGCCCAAGTACGCGCGTATGATGCGCAGCATGGTGCTGGTGGTGCGGGAATCCGAGTACGTCACCAGCGAGCGAGCCATCGGCCAGAGCCGACTGCACATTCTCATGCACACCGTCATTCCCAACTGCCTGTCGTCTCAGCTGGTGCTGGCCTCCACGGACGTGGGCACCGCCATTCTGACCTTCGCCGGTCTGAGCTTTCTGGGCATGGGTGTCATCCCGCCCACCCCGGAGTGGGGCTACATGGTCTCCGACGGCGTGGGGATTCTGAAGTACTGGTGGATCAGCTTTTTCCCCGGACTTTCCATTTTCCTGGTTTCCATTGCCGCCAACTTCATCGGCGATGCCATCCGGGATATCCTGGATCCCAGAATGAGAACCCAGAGCTAAGGAGGAAACAATCATGGATTATCAAAGAAGAATCGCCGCCCTGCGCGCCGGAATGGCTGAACGGGGACTGGCTGCTTACCTGGTTCCCGCGGATGCCGGTATGGAATATCTGTCCGGGGTCAAGCGGGTTTACCGGAACTATACCCATATGCGCCAGAACTGCCTGGAGCTGGCAGGTCTGGTCATTACCCCCAGCGACGTGGTCTATTTCATTCCCCGGCTTACCGGTATGGGCACGCTGCCCTTCCTGGAGGGCACTGCGGTGACCAAGGCCGTGTCCATCCAGGATCCCGACCTCACCGGCGAAACCTGGATCCGGGAATTAAAGGCTCTGGGCCTTTCCGGCAAGCACATCGGCGTGAACCGGGACATCAGCGCCCAGGCGGTGCTGATGCTCCAGAATGTGCTGGAAGCCAAAGTTACGGAAGCGTCCGATCTGGTGGATTCCCTGCGAGCCGTCAAGGATGAAGAGGAAATCGGCCTCATGCGCAAGAACGCGGAAATTGCCGACCAGGTCTATCACGAGATCATGCCCATGATCCGTCCCGGCGAACGGGTGCGCAACATCGAGCGGGAGATCGAGCGGCTGTTCGAAACCCATGGCTGCTCCTGTCCCTCCTTCCCGGGGGAGTGCATTGTCCTTGGCCCCAACTCCGGCCCCATCTTCGGCATGAACTATGACCGCATCGAGAAGGGCTACACCGTGGCCTTTGACTTTGGCGGCATGTACCAGGGCTACTGCTCCGACTTCGGCCGGACGGTGTTCGTAGGCGAGCCGGACAAGGAACTGATCCGCTATCACGAGCTGGTGATGAAGGCCCAGTCTGACGCCATGGAGGCGCTGAAGTCCGGTCAGTGTACCGGCCAGATGCTCAACGACATTGCCCACGGGGTGATGGAGGAGGCGGGGGTCGGCCCCAACTTCATCCACCGTCTGGGCCACTGCATCGGCAAGGATGTCCATGAGCGTCCCTTTATTGCCCCCGGTGAGCAGACCGTGCTGAAGCCCGGTATGACCTTCACCGTAGAGCCCAGTATTGTGGTGGTCAAGCGGTGCTGCGTCCGGGTGGAGGACGTGGTTCTGCGGACGGAAACCGGCTATGAGTGCCTGAACAAGATCACAAAGGATATTGTGGTCGTGGAAGCGTAACGGGGGGAAACACCATGGGGGAAACATTATTGGAGGTAAAGGAGCTGCGAACCAGCTTCTTTACCGAGCGGGGCGTGGCTCCCGCGGTGGACGGCATCAGCTTTACTGTGGGTAAGGGTCGGGTGCTGGGCATCGTGGGCGAGTCCGGCTCCGGTAAGAGCGTCACCTCCCTGTCCGTCATGCGGCTTTTGCAGGAGCCTGCGGGCAAAATCATGGGAGGTCAGATCCTTTTCAAGGGACAGGACTTGACCAAGCTCACCGACAAGCAAATGCAAAAAATCCGGGGCAGTCAGATTTCCATGGTCTTCCAGGAACCCATGACCGCCCTGAACCCGGTGTATACCGTAGGCGACCAGATCGCGGAAGTGTATATGGTTCAGCAGAAGCTGAAAAAGAAGGAGGCCTGGGCCAAGGCCACGGAAATGATGGGCCTGGTGGGCATTCCCAGCCCGGAGGAGCGGATGAAGGTCTATCCCCACCAGATGTCCGGCGGTATGCGCCAGCGGGTGGTCATTGCCATGGCGCTGGCCTGCCGTCCTGACCTGATTATCGCCGATGAGCCCACCACGGCTCTGGACGTGACCATTCAGGCTCAGATTCTCCGGCTGATGAAAAAATTGCAGCAGGAGACCGGTACCGCCATTATGCTCATTACCCATGACCTGGGAGTCATCCGTCAGATGTCCGACGACGTGATTGTCATGTACTGTGGTCAGATTGTGGAAAGCGGCACCGTGGGGCAGATTTTCTCCCACATGAGCCATCCCTATACCATGGGCCTGCTGGCTTCCATCCCCACCTTGCGCGACGACGGCGGACGGCTGAAGGCCATCGAGGGCATGGTACCATCTCTGTACGACCTGCCCACGGGCTGCCGGTTCCATCCCCGGTGCCCCTACGCAACCGAGCAGTGCCGGGCCAATTGTCCGGAGCTCCGGGAAGTGGAGCCGGGGCACTATACCCGCTGCTTCCGGGACAGCTTCGGAAAGGAGTGAGCCATATGGAGAAAAAAGTACTGGTCAGCGTAAAAGATATCCGGGAGGAATTCCCGGTGAGCACCGGCTTTGCCAAAAAGGGAGTCGTGAAGGCTCTGGACGGCATTTCCTTTGATATCTATCAGGGGGAGACCGTAGGCCTGGTGGGCGAGTCCGGCTGCGGCAAATCCACCCTGGGTCGGGTCATCCTGAATCTGATTCCCGCCACCTCCGGAAGCGTCAGCTTTGAGGGCCATGAGATTGCCGGCCTGTCCGACAGCCGGATGCGCCCTTACCGGAAGGACATGCAGATCATCTTCCAGGATCCCTACGGCTGTCTGAACCCCAGGCAGAAGGTTTATGACATCATCGCCGCTCCTTTGCGTTTGCAGGGCGTAAAGGACAAAAAAGAGCTGGACGAGCGGGTCTTCGGCCTGATGGAGAAGGTAGGGCTGCGCCGGGATTACTACGACCGGTTCCCCCACGAATTTTCCGGCGGCCAGCGGCAGCGCATCGGCATTGCCCGGGCCATCGCCACCCATCCCAAGTTTATCGTCTGCGACGAGCCGGTGTCCGCCCTGGACGTGTCCGTCCAGGCGCAGGTGGTGAACCTGATTCAGGATTTGCAGGCAGAGTTCCAATTGACCTATCTCTTCATTTCCCACGACCTGCGGGTTGTCAAGCACCTGTGCGACCGGGTACTGGTCATGTATCTGGGCGTGGTGGTGGAAATGGGCACCAAGGCACAGATTTACGGCCATCCTGCCCATCCTTACACCGGGGCGCTGCTGTCCGCCGTGCCGGAGGTGACGGAGGCGGGAATGCCCGATAAGCCCATTCTGGAAGGCGAAATTCCCAGCCCTCTGAATGTGCCCACGGGTTGCCGGTTCCACACCCGCTGCCCCTACGCAACGGAGAAATGCGCCCGGGAGGTACCGCCTCTGCGAGACCTGGGGGACGGCCACAAGTGCGCCTGTTTTTATGATTTTTAATACTATTTCCTGGTTAAAATCTTAATTTTAATCAGGAAGGCATCGCCTGAAGGCGCTGCCTGGTTT
>ENA-ORSL01000565-ORSL01000565.1-human-gut-metagenome-genome-assembly--contig:-NODE-565-length-37981-cov-10.085139_pt1 | contig 37981 bp, 36 predicted proteins | sample MGYA00242190_ERZ509157 | MGnify/ENA primary metagenome ERZ509157 (study PRJEB26280, sample SAMEA2338664) | human gut metagenome | biome: human gut; feature: human-associated habitat; material: faeces... | reverse complement strand
GCGGCTGCCGTATTTGCCGTCGCCGAGCAGTGGGAAGCCGCGCGAGGCGAACTGCACGCGGATCTGGTGGGTGCGCCCGGTCTGCAGGCGGACCCGCGCGAGGCTCAGTCCCTCCGCCTCCGCCAGGATCTCATAGCTGAGCACCGCTTTTTTGACGCCGCCGCGCGGCCGGCGCACGACATAGGTCTTGTTTTTCACCCGGTCGTGGAACAGAAGATCCTCCAGCGTGCCGCTTGTTTCTTCCGGGCAGCCGGTCAGCACGGCGAGATAGGTCTTCTGCATGCCGCCCTCGCCCATGCTTTGGGTAAGGTGCGCGGCCTCCTTCGCCGTCTTTGCATAGACCATCACGCCGCCGACCGTCTGATCGAGCCGGTGGACGGGGTAGACCTCGCAGCCCAGCTGCGCGGCAAGCAGCTGCGGCAGTGCCTGCGGATCCGTCCCCTGCGCCGCAATGCCCACGGGCTTGACGCAGACAACGGAGGTTTTTGTTTCCTGCAGAATTTCGATCATTCGTGTCCCCTCACTTTTCTGCCATTCTAACAGAAAAATACACGCCGCGCAACAGCTTGCATTCTGCCGCGCGCTCCGATATAATACAAGAACATCACGCAGAAACGGAGCACCGATCATGACGACAGAGCAATACCGGACGCGGTCCGGACTTTCCATCTTTCTCTCCTTTTTCAGGCCGCACCGGGGCCTGTTTTTTCTCGACCTGGCCTGCGCGCTGGTCGTGGCGCTGATCGATCTGGCTTACCCGATCGTCTCGCGCTACGCGATGCGGACACTGCTGCCGCAGAACGCCTACCGCGCGTTTTTCACGGTGATGCTGGTCGTGCTGGCGGCGTACGCGCTGCGCGCGCTGCTCTACTTTGTCATCACCTACTGGGGCCATACGTTCGGCATCCGCGTGGAGGCCGATATCCGCGCGGCGCTCTTCGGCCACATGCAGGAGCTGGGCTTCGAGTTTTTTGACCGCAACCGCACCGGCCAGCTCATGAGCCGGATGACGACGGATCTGTTTGAGATCACCGAGCTTGCCCACCACGGGCCGGAGGACCTGTTCATCTCGTTCGTGACCATCGTCGGCGCGCTGGCCGTCATGGCGACGATCGAATGGCGGCTGACGCTGGTCGTGGCCGTGATGATCCCGGTGTTCATCCTTGTGAGCTTCTCGCGCCGCAAGGCCATGCGGACGGCCTCCCGCCGCGTCAAGAAAAAGACGGCGGTCATCAACGCCGACATCGAATCCGCGCTTTCCGGCATCCGCACGGCCAAGGCCTTCGCCAACGAGCCGGTGGAGGCCGAGAAATTCACCCGCTCGAACGACACCTACAAGACCTCCAAGAAGCAGTTCCACAAGGAAATGGGCATTTTTATGGGCACGATGGAGTTCTTTACGACCTCGCTGTCCGTCGCGGTCGTCGCGGTGGGCGGTCTGCTCATCATGCAGGGGCAGATGGACACCGTCGACCTGCTGACGTTCACGCTCTATATTGCCTCCTTCGTCACGCCCATCCGCAAGCTCGCCAACTTCTCCGAGCTGTACGCCAACGGCACGGCGGGCTTTGAGCGCTTTCTGGAGATCATGCGCACGGAGCCGGAGCTTCGCGACGCGCCGGACGCCGTCGACCTCGGCCGTCCGCGCGGCGAGATCGGCGTGAACGACGTGAGCTTCAGCTACGAAGGCGATCTGGCCGTGCTGCACGATGTGTCGCTGCAGATCCCGGCCGGGCAGACCGTCGCCATCGTCGGTCCGTCCGGCGGCGGCAAGAGCACGCTCTGCCAGCTCATTCCGCGCTTTTACGACGTCTCGTCCGGCAGCATCACCATCGACGGGCTGGACGTGCGCAGCGTGACGCAGCAGAGCCTGCGCCGCTCGATCGGCATCGTGCAGCAGGAGGTCTTCCTGTTCGCCGATTCCATCCTTGAGAACATCCGCTACGGCAAGCCCGACGCCGAGATGGACGAGATCGTCGAGGCGGCGAAGCGGGCCGAGATCTACGACGACATCATGGCCATGCCCGACGGCTTCGACACCTACGTCGGCGAGCGCGGCACGCTGCTCTCCGGCGGGCAGAAGCAGCGCATCGCCATCGCGCGGATCTTTCTCAAAAATCCGCCCATCCTCATTCTGGATGAGGCGACCAGCGCGCTCGACACGCTGACGGAATCGAAGATCCAGCACGCATTCGACGAGCTGGCAAAAAACCGCACCACGCTCATCATCGCGCACCGCCTGTCCACCATCCGCGCGGCCGGGGAGATCGTCGTCATCGCCGACGGCCGCATCGCCGAGCGTGGCTCACACACGCAGCTGCTGCAGCAGAACGGGCTGTACGCCGCGCTCTGCCGCACGCAGAATCTGCTCGGATGAATATTTTTAATATCTTTCTGCCAAACTATGCAGCGCCACAGGCGCTGCTTTTTTGGCGTTTTTTCTATTGACAAATACCCACCCAGGGTATATAGTGAAAATACCCCACAGGGGTATAAAGGAGGGATGCATATGCCGGAGCCGAAGCGATGTTCCTGCTGCGAAAAGCACACGCTGCGCGCCGAAGAAGAAAAAAAGAAGCTGCTCAACCGGCTGCGCCGCATTGAGGGCCAGGTCCGCGGGCTGCAGGCGATGGTGGAGTCCAACGCCTACTGCAACGATATCCTGACGCAGTCCGCCGCCGTCAACGCCGCCGTCAACGCCTTCAACCGCGAGCTGCTGGCTGAGCATCTGCGCACGTGCGTCGCGCGGGATCTGAAGGACGGCCACGACGAGATCGTGGATGAACTGGCCGCCACCCTGCAAAAGCTAATGAAGTGATCACAATATCCCAAGGAGGGAGTTCCATGCAGCAATTCACAGTGACCGGTATGCACTGCGCTGCCTGCAGCGCGAGTGTGGAAAAGGCGGTCAAAAAGGTCCCCGGTGTCGAGTCGTGCGCCGTGAGCCTGCTCACCAATTCCATGGGCATCGAAGGCACGGCCGCGCCCGACGCCATCATCCAGGCCGTGCAGAACGCGGGCTACGGCGCGAGCCTGCGCGGGCAGGAGGCCTCGCCGGCCGCCGCCGGCGCCGACGCGCTGGCGGACCACCAGACGCCGCATCTCAAAAAGCGGCTCATCGCGTCCGTGGTCTTCCTGCTCATTCTGATGTATTTCTCGATGGGCCACATGATGTGGGGCTGGCCGCTGCCCGGCTGGTTTGACGGCAATCACGTCGCCATGGGCCTTGTCCAGCTGCTGCTGGCCGGGATCGTCATGGTCATCAACCAGGAATTTTTCATCAGCGGCACGAAGAGCCTGCTGCGCGGCTCGCCGAACATGGATACGCTCGTCTCGCTCGGCGCGGCGGCCTCGTTCGGGTGGAGCGTGTACGCGCTGTTTGCCATGACGAACGCGCAGCTGCACGGCGGCAGCGAGGCGGCCATGGCGTATATGGACGAATTCTATTTTGAATCCGCCGCCATGATCCTGACGCTCATCACCGTCGGCAAACTGCTCGAAGCAAGGTCCAAGGGCAAGACCACCGACGCGCTCAAGAGCCTCATGGCCCTCGCGCCGGAGACGGCGACCGTCATTCGCGACGGCAAAGAGGTGAAGATCCCCGCCGCGCAGGTCAAAAAGGGTGATATCTTTGTCGTCCGCCCCGGGCAGAGCATCCCGGTCGACGGCATCGTGCTGGACGGCGCGAGCGCCGTCAACGAAGCCGCCCTCACCGGCGAGAGCGTCCCGGTCGACAAGGCGCCCGGCGACGGCGTGTCGGCCGCGACGGTCAACTGCTCCGGCTTCCTGCGCTGCGAAGCCACCCGCGTCGGCGAGGACACCACGCTCAGCCAGATCATCCGCATGGTCTCCGACGCGGCGGCGACAAAGGCGCCGATCGCCAAGACGGCCGACAAGGTCGCGGGCGTGTTCGTCCCGGCGGTCATCTCGATCGCCGTCGTGACGACGATCGTGTGGCTGCTGATCGGGCGTGAATTCTCCTTCTCGCTGGCGCGCGGCATCTCCGTGCTTGTCATCAGCTGCCCGTGCGCGCTGGGTCTGGCCACGCCGGTGGCCATCATGGTCGGCAGCGGCGTGGGCGCGAAGAACGGCATCCTCTTCAAGACGGCCGCGAGCCTCGAGCACACGGGCCGCACGCGCATCGTCGCGCTCGACAAGACCGGCACCATCACCTCCGGCCAGCCGGAGGTCACGGATCTCATCCCCGCTTCCGGCGTGACGGAGCAGGAGCTGCTGCAGGCCGCCGTCTCGCTCGAGGCCAGGAGCGAGCATCCGCTGGCCGCGGCCATCATGAAGCGCGGCGAGGAAGCCCAGATCCAGCCGGAGGCCGCGGAGGATTTCGCCGCCATCACCGGCAGCGGTCTGAAGGCGACGGTCCTTGGCGCGCAGCTGCTGGGCGGCAGCGTGCGGTATATGGCCTCGCAGCTGGCGCTGCCGCAGGAAATGGAAAAGCAGGCAGACGCGCTCTCGCAGGCAGGCAAGACGCCGCTGCTGTTTGCGAAAAGCGGCAGGCTCCTCGGCCTCATCGCCGTGGCAGACGCCATCAAGCCGGAGAGCCCGGAGGCCATCCGCCAGCTGCGCGGCATGGGCATCCGCGTCGTCATGCTGACGGGCGACAATGCGCGCACGGCAGCGGCCATCGGCAAGCTCGCGGGCGTCGATGACGTCGTGGCGGGCGTGCTGCCCGGCGGCAAGGAGGCCGTCATCCGCGAGCTGCAGAAATACGGGCCTGTCGCCATGGTCGGCGACGGCATCAACGATGCACCCGCCCTCACCGCCGCCGATACCGGCATTGCCATCGGCGCGGGCGCCGACGTCGCCATCGACGCGGCGGACGTGGTGCTGATGAAAAGTACGCTTCTGGACGTTCCGGCCGCCATCCGGCTCAGCCGCGCGGCGCTGCGCAACATCCATGAGAATCTGTTCTGGGCTTTCATCTATAACGTCATCGGCATCCCGCTGGCGGCGGGCGTGTTCGTCGGGCTGGGTCTGACGCTGAACCCGATGTACGGTGCGGCCGCGATGAGCCTGTCCAGCTTCTGCGTGGTGTCGAACGCGCTGCGGCTGAATCTGTGCCGCCTGTACGACCCGAAGCACGATCACAAGGGAGATCCCCTGCCGGAGTTCCATCTGGCAGACCAAATGAAGGAGGAAGCAACTATGACAAAAACTCTGCATGTAAAAGGCATGATGTGCGGCCACTGCGAAGCGCGCGTCAGGAAGGCACTCGAGGCCGTGGACGGCGTGCAGTCCGCCGTGGCGGACCATGCGGCCGGTACCGCCGTCGTGACGCTCACGAAGGACGTCGCAGCCGACGTGCTCAAGTCCGCCGTCGAGGCGCAGGACTACGAGGTCACGGGCGTGGAATGATGCCCACAGAAAAAGCGTGCAGTCCATAGGACTGCACGCTTTTTTCTTACAAGGGCCGGTCAGCTGCCCAGCTTTTCCTGCAGATATGCCTTCACCTTCGACGGCGGCATGCCGAGCGCGAAGCCGAACTCGCCGTAGAGCATCTCCTCGGCCATCTTCCAGCTGCGCAGCTCCGTGGAGCTGACGGTGCGGCGGCTGGCGGAGAGGGCCTGCTGCTTGTTGTGGAGCGTCCGGCACAGCCGCAGGAGGCGGACGCAGTCATGCTCCGAGAGGATCGCGCGGTAATACTCGCCCGCGGCGCGGCTATCGGCGGGCACATCGTCCAGCGGCTTCAGCTCCGGCAGGCGCGGAAGAAGCCCTTCGAGCTCCGCGCGCGTCAGGACCGGCCGCATGACGGCCTTGCCGTCGACCGGCGTGTAGATCGTGCCGCCGTGGTAATACGGGCGCAGGCGGTAATACTCCCGGTTTTTATCGAGACCGGCAACTTTCAGCTTTCCGGCTTCCTCGACCTCGCACACGCCTTCCACGCCGTAAATAATATATTCGCCAACTGAAAACATAGGCTTCCTCCTTCTTTCCCGGATAAACGAAACTTCTTACAAGTACAGTATAACAGACCCGGCAGAAAAAGTGTAAGCCTTTTTTTGATTTTTTCCGAAAAAAGTGCCGCCCGGCAGGGCGGCACTCTCAGTCTTCCCGATATTGCAGCAGCGCGCGGCTGAGCGCAAGGATTTCCGGCTCGTCCAGCGAGTTCCGGAACTCCACGGTCCCTGCCCCGCCCTGCGTGCGGAGCATGCCCGCAGCGGCGAGCCTGCGCCCCAGCTGCATGGCGACGCCGTGGCTGCCGTCCAGGATCTCCGGCCCGCGGCCGACGATCCGGCGGATCGCGCCGGTGAGGAACGGATAATGCGTGCAGCCGAGCACGATCGCGTCGACCGGGACCTTGAGGTACGGCCCGAGCTTATCGAACAGATACGCGTCCAGCGCCTCGCCGCGCAGCTCGCCGCGCTCGACGAACTCCATCAGCCCGCCGCAGGCCAGGCCGATGATCTCCGCCTGGTCGTCATACTGCGCCTTAAGTGCCTGAAATTTCTCCTGCCGGATGGTCATGGGCGTCGCCATGACGAGGATCCGGCCGCCGGGGTATTTCTCCACCGCGGGCTTGAGCGCGGGCTCGGTACCGATGACGGGGATGTCGGGATACGCCTCACGCAGCTGCACGATGGCGGCGGACGTCGCCGTATTGCAGGCCACAACGAGCGCCTTGGCCCCCGCCTGCACGAGCTGCTCCGCCGCCGCGCCGGCCAGCGCGCGGATCTCCGCCTCCGGCCGCACGCCATAGGGCGCGTGGAGCGAGTCGCCGTAATACAGATAATTTTCCTGCGGCAGCAGCCGCACCGTCTCCCGCAGGACGCTGATCCCGCCGAGGCCGGAATCGAAAAAGGCGATCGGCCGATCCTGATTTTGCATGCTCACGCCTCCAGAAAGCGCACGATCTGCTCCAGATCATATTCTCCGCCGTCCATGCTGATGCGCAGCGTCCGGTCCGGCGGGAGCGTCTTTGCCCATTCGTCGTAGAGCTCCTTCAGCTCGTACACGTACATGAGGTCCAGATCGTCCTCATACTCCCGCCCGCGCTGGCGCATATGCTCGATGATGGTGCTGACGGAGCAGTCGAGATAGAGATATTTGTCGATCGGCGGCATCAGCGAGGCGATGCCGTTTGCCAGCTTGCAGAGAATGCCGTATTCGTCCTGCGTCAGATCCTGCTGGCGCAGGCGGTATTTGGCGATGACCAGATTTTCCAGAAACGCGCGGTCAAAGAAAAAGAATTCCGGCTGTCCCTCGCCCGGCCGCCAGGCCGGATCGTCAAAATAGAGTGAAAGGAAGCTCACCTGCGAGTGGAACGACCAGCGTTTGGAATCGGAATAGTAGTCGTTGATGTAGGGGTTATCCTGCGGGCGCTCCTCATGGAAGGCCGCGCGCGGCCCCAGCCGGTCGATCAGCCGCCCGAGCAGCGTGGTCTTGCCGGCACCGACCGTACCGCAGATCGCAATATACTTCATCCCCGCTCGCCTCCTGTCCGCGCAAAATACTGTTCTATTCTACATCATCCATGCACTGGAAGCAAGCCGCAAAACTGCCGAAAAACACAAGGCTCCCCTGGGAGGGGAGCCTGGGAATCAACGGATCGATTCGAAGCGGCGGACGCCGCGGGTGGCAAGCCAGCGCTGGGTCAGGGCGTACAGCGCGGCGAGGAGCGCCAGCACCAGCGCCAGGAATACCGGCGTGGTCAGCACGATCGCCAGCAGCGCAAAATACACCGCGCCGACCGCCAGCACGAACCCCCACACGATCAGCATCGTGAGCACCACGCCCGCGCCCTGCTTGGCCGCCTGCGTCTCATTGATCCAGTCGAGATTGCAGTGGCGCAGATCCTCCATCAGGCCAATATCGGCGCTCAACAGCACGAACAGCAGCTGGCAGGCCAGCAGCAGGATCACTTCCACCGCCGGAAGCCCCAGCACCAGCGCGCACACCAGCATCATCAAAAGCGCAGGGCCGGCCGACAGGCTGTTGGAGAGGTTCAGCTTGGCCCGCAGCACCTTTTTCGTCGGGACCGGCATGGAACGCACGACCCAGTAGCTTTTTCCCTCCAGCGAGACGGAGGAGGCCGTGAAGAACACCATGCCGGAGACCAGCATCCCCGCCAGCAGCAGGATCGGCGCGAGCGCCTGCTTCAAAGCGGGCATCACCTGAAAAACTGTCAGGAGCTCCTGCCGCTTGACGACGGCCAGCACCGCCAGCGCCAGCTCAAACACCAGCCCGAGGCCCGCGTTCAGCATATAGCCCGAGCTGCTGGTCAGCCGGGCCAGCTCCCGCCGGTAGAGCGCCGCATCCTGCGACGAGGCGCGCATGGCCTTTTTCTCATATCTGACCCGGATCTGCCCGCGGTTGGTCGTGACGATGCGGATAAAGCTGCGCGCGAGCAGCACATAGGCCAGGGCAAACGGCAGGATGGTCCACAGGAGCGTCAGGCCCAGGCAGGCCAGGTTCCCCTCCGCCGCGGCTTTGCCCAGCCAGACGAGCGGCAGGGCCGCACCGAGCGCGCCCGCGATGGCCTGGCCGTTCGCGGCCAGCTGGGTCACGTAGGTATTCATGCGGAAGCAGAACACGAAATACGCCAGCAGGAACACGACCGACAGCACCATGGTGATGACCGTCGTATTGCGCATGCGGCTCGTAAGCAGCGAAATGAGCCAGGCAAACAGGCAGCTCACCGCCAGCGCAAACAGCGGCAGCGCCAGCACGATCAGCACGAAGGCTGCGATCCCGGCGGCGTCCGGGCTGCCGAAGCGCAGCCACGCGGCAAAGACCGGCAGCGCCACAACCAGCTCGAACACGAAGTTCATGGCGAGCATCGCCGCCATACGGCTGAGCAGGATCAGACCGGGCCTGACCGGCATGGACAGCAGCAGCTCGTTGTCCTTCGCCTCAAACAGCTGGGATTTTGCCGTAAAGACACTGCCGATGAACATGAGCGCAAAGGCCATGATGGCGAACATCGCGAAATACAGCCAGCCGAGCCCCGCGGGGAAGAACGCCTCCGCCAGCTGCGAGAACGAGGAATAGAACAGGAAGACGAACGCGCAGAAGCAGTAGAGCATCAGAAGCGCGTAGCCGACGGCCTTGCCCTTCGTCTGGCGGCCGCGCTTCCGGCTCTGCCCGGTAAAGGCGGCCAGCAGCGCCGCGAACCGGACGCGAAGCAGCGATTTAAGCATGTTCCTCACCCTCCAGCTCCAGGAATACGGCCTCGAGCGACTGGTCGCCCTTGACCTCGTCCATCGTGCCGGACGCGATCAGGCGGCCCTGCTTGATGATGGCGACCTTGTCGCAGAGCTTCTCCGCGACCTCCAGCACGTGCGTGGAGAAGAAGATCGCGCCGCCGCGGTCGCAGTGCTCGCGCATGATGGTCTTGACCTGATAGGCCGCCGTCGGGTCCAGACCGACGAAGGGCTCATCCATGATGATGAGCTTCGGGTCGTGGAGCAGGGCCGAGATGATGGCCAGCTTCTGCTTCATACCGTGCGAATACGCCGAGATCGGCTGGGCCAGATCGCCGGTCAGGTCGAACAGGTCCGCGTATTTTTCGATCCGCGCCTCGCGGTCGGTCTTCGACACGCCGAAGATATCCGCCACGAAGTTCAGATATTTGACGCCGGAGAGGAACTCGTACAGGTCCGGGTTATCCGGAATGTAGGCCAGCTGCTGCTTGCAGCCGAGCGGATCGGCCTTGACGGACTTGCCGTCGATGTAGATCTCGCCCTGCTCAAACTGCAGGATCCCGGCGCAGCACTTGATCGTTGTGGTCTTGCCCGCGCCGTTGTGGCCGATAAAGCCGTAGATCTCGCCGGGCCGGATGTGCAGGCTCAGATCGTCGACGGCTTTCTTCTCTCCATATGTTTTGCTCAGATGCTCGATTTTCAGCATCAGAAACACCCCTTTCTATGTGTGTACTCCTTTGGACGCACGATATCAGACAAAAGTTCCCGTGTGTCTAGGGTGTATCTGAAAACTGTCAACGCACCCGGACGGCGGGCCTTTTCACGCTGCCGGTCACATCACCAGTTTTCAGATACACCCTGACCATTATATCAATTTTTTCCTGTTTGTACAGGCGAACTTTTTAGCACTCTTTCCTGTCGACTGCTAGAATTCACAGTCCGTTCATAAAAACATGCAGATTTGTTCACAGGCGGGGCTTATCATAAGACTCGTAAACAAGAGATGAGCGAGGCGCTCAGCTCCGGTTTCCCAAAACCATATATACAAGACTCAAGGAGGTCTTTTCCATGTTAGTCCCGTATGCACGTAAAAATCACACTGTTTCCAATTTCAATCCGTTCCACGACTTTGACGAGCTGGAGCGTGCCTTCTTCTCCGACAACGCCCTGAGCGAGTTCAAGACCGACATCCAGGAGGACGGCGACAACTTCGTCCTCGAGGCGGATCTGCCCGGCTTCAAGAAGGAGGACATCCATGTCGACGTGGCCGACGACCGTCTGACCGTCACCGCCGAGCGGCATTCCAACTTCGAAGACAAGGACAAGAAGAACAAATATGTCCGCTGCGAGCGCTCCTACGGCACCTACGCCAGAAGCTTTGATATCTCCGGCATCGACGCCAAGGCGATCAAGGCCGCGTACAGTGACGGCGTTTTGCGCGTGACGCTGCCGAAGCAGAAGGAGGTCCCCGCCTCGTCCAGACGGCTGGAGATCGAATGATCGACAGGTCCAAAGGGTCCTGCGCCACAGGCGCAGGACCCTTTTTCTATGGAAACCAACGCCCCGCACGCAGGCCGCGTGCGGGGCGTTTTACTTGGTGCTTATTCTTCCTCGGTCTCGGGGAAATCTTCCTTCACGGCGGCTTCCGCAGACTTGTAGCGGCTGTAGGCCACGACAATGCGGCGGTTGGGCTCGGTGCCGGTGGAGAAGGTGGTCACGTCGGGATGATCCTGCAGGGCCGCGTGGATGACGTGGCGCTCATAGGCGTTCATCGGCTCGAGCGTGATGTTGCGGCGGTAGCGGGTGACCTTGCCGGCGACCTTCTGGGCCAGACGCTGCAGCGCCTGCTCGCGCTTGAGGCGATAGCTCTCAGCGTCGACATTGATGCGCACGCGCTTGTTCTGGCCGCGGTTGATGGCGTAGTTGGTCAGGTGCTGGATGGCGTCGAGCGTCTCGCCGCGGCGGCCGATGAGGATGCCGAGGTTGTCGCCCACGAGGTCAACGAGGTACGTGTCGTCGCTCTTTTTCATGGCGTGCGGCACGGCGTCGGAGCCCATGTGCTCCAGAAGGCCCTTGATGAAGGTCTCGATGCGCTCTTCAGTCGAGCCGGGCTCCGCGGGAGCGTAGACCTTCGGCTCTGCCGGGGCTGCGGGCTTTTCGGCCTGCTGCTGGCGGGGCTTGGAGTCGCGGCGCTCAGGCTTCGGGCCGCGGTTTTTGCCGCCGCGGTCCTGCCGGGGCTGCTGGGGTGCCTTGGGGGCAGCGGCGCGGGTCTCGGCCGGGCGGGGCGCTTCGGGCGCGGCGGGGGCGATGACCTTCGGCGCTGCGGGCGCGATGACCTTCGCGCCGTCCGCGGGCTTGGGCTCGGCGGGCTTTTTCGGCTTGCTGCGGGAGGCGGAGGACAGGGCAGGCTTAGGCGCTTCGTCCGGCGCCTCATAGGTGACCTTGACGCGCGCGGGCTGCGCGCCGATGCCAAGGAACCCGGACTTCGGATTGTCCAGCACTTCGACGGAGACGCTGTCGCGGTCCATGCGCAGCTGCTCCAGCGCAGCTGCGATGGCCAGATCGATCGTCTTACCGGTTGCGGTGATAAATTTTTCCATAGTTACTCCTTCGTCTGTTCTGCGTCAGACTCGGCAGCGCGCTTTCTGCCGTAGTGAGAAGGATCGTAGGCCCGGCCGCGGCAATACGGACGCTCCGGATCGCCGGAGAGCGGCTTTTTGACCTCAGACTCCGGAACGGGGTTCTTCTTGGCCTCATAGTCTCTGGCGGCCTTTTCCGCAGCATCCTTTTCCTGCTGACGGATCTTCTTCTTGCTGACGTTGTCGGTGATGCCGTCGGGGTTCTGCTCCCGGCGCAGGGCGCGCTGGCGCTCTTTTTCCGCCTCTTCGGCGCGGCGCTTGGCTGCAAGCTCCTGCCGGACGGCGTCTTCTTCCTCATAGACCTTGCGGTAGTGCTTCGTCAGGAAATAATCCTGCACGGCGCCGAACACGGCCTGCGCGATCCAGTAGATGGAGATCGCGGCCGGCATGGAGAAGCCGATCCAGAGGGACATCAGCGGCATCATGAGCATCATGGTCATGTTGGTCTGGTTGGCCGTCTTGGCAGCCTCGGCGTCCTGTTCGCCGTCGGCGTTCGTGGCGACCTGGTTGTTCATCTTCTGGCTGATCCACATGGACGCAGCCTGCAGACCGGCCGAAACGACCGGAATGAGGAACAGGCCGATCTCGCCCCAGCCTTCGCACTCCCAGAACTTGATGGACGGGATGCCGGACAGGTCGATGCCGAGGAACTGGAAGTTCATGGCCTGCAGATTGGCGTTCGCGGTGACAGCCAGCGCCTTGAGATCGTCCATGAACTCGCCGATGTGACCGGCGGCGGCCAACTGTGCATAGTAGGCATTCTTGCCGAGGTTGACGCCGCTGGCCTGCATGAAGGCGACGATGGCGGCGGAGGTGGACTGCGGGTTGTGCATCATGTACGTGATGGGCTCACGGATGATGTAGTACAGCGGCAGCAGGATGATGAGCGGGATAAACGACCACAGGCAGCCGCCGCCCATCGAGACGCCCTCTTCCTTGTACAGCTGCTGGACAGCCAGCTGATATTTCTGCTTGTCGTCGCCGTACTTCGACTCGAGCGCCTTGACCTGCGGCGACAGGCGGGACATTTTGAGCATGCTCTTCTTGCTCTTCACCGACATCGGCAGCAGCACGAGCTTGATGATGAGGGAGAAGAGGATCAGCGCCAGGCCGTAGTTGTTCGTGAACATGTACAGCCAGTCGAGCAGATAGCCAAACGGCACGCGGATGATGTCGGACAGGCTCGCGGTGTCTTTGGTCTCCGCAGCAGCGGCTTCCGCGGCGGCAGCCGGCTCCATGCCGACGTACTGGTCGTTCGTGGAGCTGACGTTTGCGGCCGAGCAGCCGACCATGGACAGAAGCAGCACGGCGGCAAGGACCCAAACCAGGACTTTTTTCTTCATTGTTTTCCTCCAAATGTGGTGGGATGGCCACGGACAACGGGAAAAAACCACGCTGCCCTATGGCACCGGGTCAAAATAGTCTCCCTTGTAAAAGGGATTACACCGCAGCAGCCGTTTGAACGCCAGCCAGCCGCCCTTCACCGCGCCGTACTTCTCGATTGCCTCCAGGGCATACTGCGAGCAGGTCGGCGAAAACCGGCACCGGCGCGGCAGGCCCGGGGAGATATACTTCTGGTACAGGCGGATGAGCCGCAGGCATACCCGCTTCATGCCGTCTGCCCCCCGAGAAGACCGAGCTTCGCGGCAAGCGAAAGATAGGCGCGCTCCAGCGCCGCATAGTCCGCGCCGATGGCGCGGGTCCGTGCGACGACGACGATATCATATCCCCTTGCAAACTGCGCTTCGTGCAGCCGGTAGATCTCGCGCAGCTGGCGGCGCAGCCGGTTGCGGTGCACGGCATGGGCCAGCTTGGCGCTGACGGTCAGGCCAATGCGGTTCTGCCGGGAGCCGTTCTTGTGGCAGTAGAGCACGAGATAGCCGTTGGCCGCGCTCTGGCCCTTGCGGTAGAGGCGGCGGAAGATATGATTGAGCTTTAACGAGGAAGAAAACTGCATAATGCGCCCACCTTCGGGACAAGACGACGGTCTGCGTCTTTTTGCGGCTGATAAACAGATGGGGCGAACAGAACTGCTTCCATTCACCCCGAATGTATGTGTGTTGCGGTGTAGGCGCGTCCAATTACGCGGAGAGCTTTGCTCTGCCCTTGGCGCGGCGACGGGCGAGGACCTTGCGGCCGTTGGCGGTAGCCATTCTCTTTCTGAAGCCATGCACCTTGGATCTGTGACGCTTTCTGGGCTGATAGGTACGAACAGTTGCCATGGAATCTACACCTCCTGTAAAAATATGCTCAACAGCGGACGCAGGTCTGCCTCCGCCGCAGCGAGTCAAAATTTAGCTGCTCCTATGGAGCATACGAATGGTATTATAGCCGATACGTCTGCCTTTTGTCAATCGTTTTTTGCACATTCCCCGCATTTCCCGAATCTTGTGCCCGGAAACCGGAAAAAGCACAACATAGCTCCCCATTACTTCTTCTGTGTCAGCGGCCGCGACTTCTGCTGCGCCTCCAGCAGCTCGACCAGAATGGAGTTGGACAGCATGAAGCCCTTCGGCGTCAGATGCCAGCGTCCGGCGGAGAAGGCCGCATACTCCTGCGCCTGCAGGCGGATAAGGATCTCCTCGATGGGCTCGAACGGCAGGAGGAACGAGCGGGTATATTCGCCCTTCTCGATGCCGTCGACGGTCCGCAGGCGGAGCATCAGGTATTCCCCCGCGCGCTCGCGCAGCGGCACCAGCTCCGACTCCGACAGAATGACGCCCTTTTCCATGACGCCCTTGATGTATTTTTCCAGATTCGGCTCGATGGTGAACCGGCGGCCGGCAAAATCGGACGCCGCACACGGGCCGAAGCCCAGATATTCGTCGCCGACCCAGTATTTCATATTGTGGCGGCAGATGAAGCCGTCGTGCGCGAAGTTGGAGATCTCATACTGGTGATAGCCGAACTGCTCGAGCGTCTCGACGGCGTAGAAGTACATGTCGGCCTGCGCGTCGTCGTCGGGAAGGTTCGCGCAATCCTTGTAGGTCCAGAGCTTCGTGCCGGGCTCGACCTTGAGGCCGTAGCAGCTGATGTGGTCGGCCTTGAGGTCGATGACGTTGCGCAGGGTCTGCATCCACTGCTCGCGCGACTGGTTCGGCAGACCGTACATGAGGTCGACCGAGATATTGTCAAAGCCCGCGCGGCGCGAGAGCGAGACGGCCTGCTGCGCCTGCCGGTAGTTGTGCGGGCGGCCGAGGGCCTTGAGCTGGGCGTCGTCGTCCGACTGCACGCCGATGGAGATGCGGTTGAAGCCCGCGCGGCGCAGCCGCATGAGCATGGGCAGCGTCACGGAGTCGGGGTTGGCCTCAAGCGAGACCTCCGCGTCGCGGCTGACGTCGAAGCGGCGGTCGATCTCGGCGAAGATCTTCGCAAGTCCGCCGGCGCCGAAGAACGAGGGCGTGCCGCCGCCAAAATAGACGGTATCGACCTCATAGCCGGCCGCGCCCTGCGCCGCCTCACGGATGTGGAGGATGACGGCATCGAGATACCGGTCCATCAGATCCCGGCTGCGCGCGCCGGGGATGGAATAGAAATCACAGTATTCGCATTTGCTCCGGCAGAACGGGATATGGACGTAGATGCCGAGGCTTTTTTTCTTGTTTTCAACGATTGGAATGAGCGCCACGGAAAACCCCTCCTACGATTCGTCGTCAAGCTTGAGGACGGCCATGAACGCCTCGGACGGCACGGCGACCGTACCGAACGTGCGCATCCGCTTTTTGCCCTCTTTCTGCTTTTCGAGCAGCTTCTTTTTGCGCGTGATGTCGCCGCCGTAGCACTTGGCGAGCACGTCCTTGCGCAGGGCCTTGATGGTCTCGCGGGCGATGACCTTGCCGCCGATGGCGGCCTGCACCGGGATCTCGAACATCTGGCGCGGGATATTGTCCTTGAGCTTCTCGCAGATCTTGCGGGCGCGGGTATAGGCGTTGTCCGCGAAGAGGATGAAGCTCAGCGCGTCGACGATCTCGCCGTTGAGCAGGATATCGAGCTTCACGAGCTTCGACGGGCGGTAGCCCTCGAGCTCGTAGTCGAGCGAGCCGTAGCCGCGCGTGCGGCTCTTGAGCGCGTCGAAGAAGTCGTAGATGATCTCGTTGAGCGGCATGGAATAGTGCAGCTCGACGCGGGTGGGGTCGAGATACTGCATGTCCTTGAACTCGCCGCGGCGGTTCTGGCACAGGTCCATGATCGCGCCGACGTATTCGGGCGGGGCGATGAGGTTCGCCTTGGCATAGGGCTCCTGCGCCTCGGCGATCTCGGCGGGATCGGGGTAGTTGAGCGGAGTATAGACGTCGAGCTGCGTGCCGTCGGTCTTGGTGATCTTGTAGACGACGTTGGGCGCGGTGGTGATAAGGTCGAGGTTATATTCCCGCTCGAGCCGTTCGAGGATGATCTCCATATGCAGAAGACCGAGGAAGCCGCAGCGGAAGCCGAAGCCCAGCGCGATGGAATTTTCCTGCGTGAAGCTCATCGACGCGTCGTTGAGCTTCAGCTTTTCCAGCGCGTCGCGCAGATCGCCGTATTTGGAGCCGTCTGCCGGATACACGCCGGAGAAGACCATCGGCTGCGCCTGGTGGTAGCCGGGCAGGGGCTCGGCCGCGGGGTTGTCAACGCCCGTGATGGTGTCGCCCACGCGGGTGTCGGAGACGGTCTTGATGGACGCGGTCAGGTAGCCGACCTCGCCCGCGCCGAGGCTCTCGGCCGGGACCATGCCCTTCGGGTGCAGATATCCGACCTCCACGACCTTATAGACCGCACCGGAGGCCATCATGCGGATGTCCATGCCGGGCCGGACCGTGCCGTTCATGACGCGCAGATAGACGATCGCGCCGCGGTAGGAATCGTACTGGCTGTCAAAGATCAGGCACTGCAGCGGCGCTTCGCGGTCGCCGGTGGGGGCGGGGACGTTGTTCACGATCATTTCCAGCACGGAATGGATGTTGATGCCGTTTTTGGCGGAGATCTCCGGCGCGTCCATGGCGGGGATGCCGATGACGTCCTCGATCTCCTTCTTGACCTCGGCGGGCCGGGCTGCGGGGAGGTCGATCTTGTTGACGACGGGCAGGACCTCCAGCCCGTTGTCGACGGCGAGATAGGTGTTGGCCAGCGTCTGGGCCTCGATGCCCTGCGACGCGTCGACGACCAGCACCGCGCCCTCACAGGCGGACAGGCTGCGCGAGACCTCATAGTTGAAGTCGACGTGGCCCGGGGTGTCGATGAGGTTCAGGACGTAGTTTTCGCTGTCGTCGGCGCGGTAGTCCAGACGGACGGCGCGGGCCTTGATGGTGATGCCGCGCTCGCGCTCAAGGTCCATGGAGTCGAGGATCTGGTCCTCCATCTCGCGCTTTTCGACCGAGTGGCATTCCTCGAGCAGGCGGTCGGCCAGCGTGGATTTGCCGTGGTCAATGTGGGCGATGATGGAAAAATTGCGGATATGCGAAAGGTCGGTCATAGCGGTTCCTCTCAATAAGCGATATTTTCAGTCGCGATGGTCTCATATTTGGTGGAGCTGGAGAAATAGGCGTCCAGGATCGGGATGCAGACGTTCGCCAGATTGCCGCCCTGCGAGCCGCGCTCGATGTAGACGGCGATGGCGATCTCCGGGTCGTCCGCCGGGGCGTAGAGCACGAACGAGGCGTGATCGGAGCCGGAGAACGAGCCGGTGGAGGTGGTGCCCTGCCACTGGGCGGTGCCGGTCTTACAGGCGATGGCGATGGGGTAGTCCTTGAGATACTGCTCCGCCGTGCCGATGGAGCCGGTCATGCGCATGCCCTGGTCCAGCGCGGCGAGCGCCTTTTCCGAGATCTCCAGCGTGCTGGCGACAGTGGGCGTATGCTCCTCGATCAGATCCTGATAGTCCCACGAGACGACGCGGGACAGAAGCGTCGCTTCATACCGCGTGCCCTTGTTGGCCAGGGCCGAGGTGTAGCAGGCCAGCTGCAGGGGGGTGAATTTATTCAGGCTCTGGCCGATGACGGCCTGCAGCACGTCCGCGCCGAACCAGCCGGCGTCTTCGCCCGCGTACTGCTTGTTCTTTTCCTCCGCGTTCGCGCGCGCGCCGACCGCCTCCGGCAGCTCGATGCCCGTCGACTCGCCGAGGCCGAGGGCCTTGGCCACGATGTCGAACGGGTTTTCGCCGGTCTTTTCCATATAGCTGTTGTAGGTCAGACGGCCGACCTCATAGAAGTAATAGTTGCAGGAATAGGCGATGGCCTGCATCAGGTTGATCTTGCCGTGGGTGCGGGGGTTGGCCAGCGACCAGATGTGGCACTTGGGCTGGAAGGAATCATAGTAGGTGTACAGGCCCTTGTCCTCGATGATATAGCCGGGGTCGAAGCCGCCGAGGTCGACGGCCGCGATGGACGTGACCATCTTGTAGACCGAGCCGGGCGGATAAGCCGTGAGCGCACGGTTGAACAGCGGATTCATTTCGTCTTCGCTGAGGGTTTCATAGTCCTGATTGAACGTAGAAATGTCATAGGTCGGGTAGCTCGCCATGGCGAGGATCTCGCCCGTCTTGCACGCCTGCACGACAACCGCGCCGCCCCGGGCGTCCTTGCCCTCCTTGTTCCGGCCGACGCCGTTTTCGCGCAGGTCGAGGATGACCTTCTCGAGCGACTGCTCGGCCACGGCCTGCAGGGAGATATCGATCGACAGCTCCACGTTGTTGCCGGGCACGGGCTCGGTCACGTAATAGCGGTTCAGGATCTCGCCGGTCGAGGAGACCGTCGTCTTTTTCAGGCCGCTCGAGCCGTGCAGGTACTGCTCAAACGCCTGCTCCACGCCGGATTTACCGACGAGTGCATTCATGGAGTAGCCCTTTTCACGGTATTCATCAGCTTCCGCGCTCCAAATCGGACCGATGTAGCCGAGAATGTGCGCGGCGTACTTCGTGTTATATTCGCGCACCGTGCCGTTTTCGACCACGACGCCCGGCACGGCCAGCTCCATGACAGCGGCGAGGGATTCCGCGTCGACGTCCTCCGCCAGCGTGTAGTTTTCCAGGCCGACGCCCTCGATCGAGCGCAGCTCCAGCTCGTACCGGACGGCGATGATGCGGTAGACGTCCGCCTGCTTCCAGTCGTCAGGGATCTTGTATTCGCTGCGCAGCCGCTTCATGAGCGTGGGCGCGGAAATATCGAGGTCATAGCCGCGGTCGGCAAGGAATTTGCGGAAATTTTCCTGCCAGGCCGAATTGTTGTCGTCCGTATATTCGTAAGGCCGGTCCGGGGTGACGGGGAAGTGCGATTCGTACTGGATCCCAAGCTCGTCGCAAAGGTCCAGCACCTTTAAGAGATTCCCGTTCGGGTCCGGGGCGTTGAAGAAGACGAAATTGACGATGACGAGGTTATAGCTCGCGCGGTTGGAGACCAGCACGTTGCCGTTGCGGTCCAGAATATTGCCGCGCGCGGCCTCGACCGTCGACTGATAGGTCATGGAGTCGGCGTCGGCGGTGACGAGGGATTCCTCGGTGACGGCCGCCTGCGTCTTGTAAAGCCGCAGGGAGAATACGCCGATCATGGCCAGAATGATGACGATGAACACGATCATGCGGAAGCGGGAAATTCGCTGCATTTACTTGGCACCAACCTTTCGGATCGCCCAGGCTCCCAGGTAGATGAGCGGGCAGGAGAGCAGACTCAGGCCGATCTGGATGGGCAGCGTGTAGATGGTGCCGATGTAGATCGTGCCGAGATAGCATTGGAACAGGAACAGGATCGTCTGGCAGACCGTCAGCGCAAGCAGGCTCATGATCAGCGCCGACAGCAGCCGCCGCACCAGATACCGGTCGCAGAGATAGCCGATCACCGCGCCGCAGATCGTCATCAGCACGATATGCAGCGCGCCGCCGCTCGCCCCGGTGAAGCACCAGACCGTGCCGCAGCACAGGCCGTAGAGCGCCCCGGCCTCCGCGCCGCAGAGCATCGCCACGCAGGCGATGCAGACGGGGAGGATGCTGAGCTTGACGTCAAAAAACCGGGCTCTGCCGAACACAACGGTCTGCAGAACGGTCAGCAGCAGGAAAAACGCGCCGTAGAGCGTCCACATGAGCGCATTTTTATAGGTCGCGTGCATGGCGCGCCTCCTTTCCTATCATGGGGTCATTGCAGGTCATACTGCGTGATGATGGCGATCTGCTCGAGCTTGCCGAGGTCGCACGACGGCTCGAGCGTGGCGTATTTTGCAACGCCCGTCTCGTCGAGACTGGCGTTCGTGATGTAGCCCAGCAGCAGCCCGCGCGGGTAGAGCGTCGAGCCGGTGGTGACGACCTGGTCGTTGTTTTTGACGATGGCATCGGTCAGAAGATAGTTCATGCGCAGGATCTCCGTGCCGTCCTCCAGGAACGTGCCCTGGACGACGCCGGTATAGCCGGACGAGGCGATGGAGGCCGAGATCTCCAGCGACGAATCCATGATCGTCGTGATCGTGGCCCAGTTGGCCCCGACCTTGGTCACAAGGCCGACGACCTGCCCGTTCTCCGTCACGGCGCACATGCCCTCCTCAAGCCCGGCGTTCGTGCCCTTGCCGATGGTAAAGGCGCTTTTGTAGTCGGAGGAATCCCAGGAGATGATGTAGGCGGTGAGGAACTGGTAGTCCTCATGCTCGTTCGACAGCTGCAGCAGCGCCTTGAGCCACTCGTTCTCGCGCTGCAGCTGCTCGGCGTCGCGGACGTCGGCCTGCATGGCGAGGATCTGCTTTTCCATCTCCGCGTTTTCCGCCGCCAGCGATTCGTAGCGGAACATATAGTTGTAATACCGCTCGGCCAGCCGGTCGATGGACGCGACACCTGCGCGGATGGGCGAGAGGATCGTCCCGACCACATTTTCCAGCGCACTCGTGCCCGTGGCGATGGCGAGCGTCACCGCCGCGCAGATGGCGACGACGAGTGCAATGATCAGAATGGTCTTGAGCCGGCCCGTCCAGAATTTCTTCTTCACGCCTCCTGCGCCTCCTTTTCCGTCAGAATGCTTACGCCGAACGCGCGCAGCATCCGGCACAGCGGGCACAGCGGCAGGCCCATGACGGAGAAATAATCACCCTCAAGGTGGCTGACGAACATGGCGCCGTAGCCCTGGATGCCGTAGCTGCCGGCCTTGTCCATGGGTTCGCCGGTGGCGATATAGGCGCGGATCTCTTCGTCCGTGAGCGCGCGGAACGTCACGCGGGTGACGACGGCCTCCGACTCGGTCCGCTCGCCGCGGCAGACGGACAGCACGGTCACGACCTCATGCGTCCGGCCGGAGAGAAGGCTAAGCATGTCGAACGCGTCCTGCTGCGTATGCGGCTTGCCGAGCTCGCGGCCATCGATGACGACGATGGTGTCCGCCGCGATGACGATATCGTCGGGCGCGGCCGAGGCCGCGATGGTCCGGGCCTTGAGACGGCTGACGCGCGCGACCTCCTGCTGCACAGGAAGGGCGGGGTCCATCGTCTCGTCCACGTCCGCAACGCGGACGGTGAACGGCAGGCCGGTGAGCTTCATCAGCTCCTGCCGGCGGGGGGATTGGGATGCAAGGATGATCATAGAGCGTTCCTCTTTATTTGGTTTATTCCACGCCACGCGAGTAGAGCCCGCGCGTATAGCTGCCGGCGTCAAACGCCGCGCGGCCCTGATAGTCCATGAGAATTTTATCGATCTCGCCGGGGTTCTCCGTCGTGAACTGCAGCCGCAGCGCCCAAAGGCCCATGCCGCGGAACACGTCCTTTTTGTCGAGCAGATACAGCTTTTTGCCGTTCAGCAGGACATTGCGGCACGTGCCGGGGTCCTTGACAACAGGGAATTCCTCTCCTACGCGGTCGACGAGGCGGACGGTGCCGGTCTGGCAGGTGCAGGTGCCGGTGCGGTTTTTGATGACGCAGTTTTCCATCAGCATCAGCGGCAGCCGGCCGTAGATCAGCACCTCGGCCGGGACGGCCTTGGAGATATCGCGGATCTGCGGCAGCGTCAGCTCGAACGACAAAAGCTGCGAGTCGAGCCCCTGCTCACGCAGGTAGCGCATGGCGCGGGAATTGATGATATTGAGGCCGAAATCGCCGCGGACGGCGAAGCCCGCCGCGCGCGCGATATGCAGCTGGCCGAGATTGCCCGCGAGCACCTGCCGCACGCCCATCTCGTAGACCGTGTGCAGCTGCCGCACGAGCGGCACGAGCTCACAGCTCCAGATCACGCGCGGCAGGATGGCCGCGAGCTGCGTGTCGACGCCGACACGCTGCACGAGATCGGGATTCGCCGCCAGCTCCGACAGGGGCACATACAAAACCGTCGGCTTCATCGAGAGCATCCGGGAGGTGATCTGCTCGGCGGTGCGGACCGCGATGGTCAGCTGCGGCTCGCCGGAAATGCCGTCGTAGCGCGGCGGCTCATTGTAGGCGTTCAGCCGCGGCATGGCGACGCGGCCGCGCCGGGCCGTCAGCTCCGCGATGACGTCGCGGCGCATGGCGTTGATGGCCGAGGCCGGGAGCATCAGATCGGGGCCCAGCACCGTCCGCACGCCGGTACAGACGTACGGCGTGCCGCCGGTCTTTTTGAGCTGCTGCTCGAGATCCTGCTGCGTGAGCGAGCGGTAGACCGCTGGCTCCGGCACGGGGCCGGTGGTCTTGCAGACGTTGCCGTCCGGGTCCTCCACGGCGAGCTGCGCCGGGCGGCCGGACTGGAGGATCGCATAAAATTTCACGCCGATGCGCTGGGCTTCGCCCTGTTCATAGGTCGCGCGGGCGGAGGCGAAGAGGGACGAGGTATCCTCGCCCTCCTGCCGGCGGCCGAACATGTCCGCGCCGGTCCGGCCCTGGAAATACCCGTCGGTAAAGCCCTGCCGGGAGAAGGCGGATTCCAGCTCCTGCAGATCGCCCTGCGTCAGCTGCCCGCCGTTCAAGACTGTGCGGTAGGCCCGGGTGACGATGGCGACGTACTCCGGCCGCTTCATGCGGCCTTCAATTTTGAGCGAGGCCACGCCCATGCGGCGCAGCTCGTCCAGTTCGCCGACGAGACAGTTGTCCTTGAGGCTCAGGGGGTAGCGGGTCGATTCAAACCGGCCGTAGCCGTAGGGCAGGCGGCAGGGCTGGGCGCACTGGCCCCGGTTGCCGGAGCGCCGGCCGATGACGGACGAGAGATAACACTGCCCGGAATAGCACATGCACAGCGCGCCATGGACGAAAACCTCGATCTCGACCGGGCTTTTTTTGCAGATATACGCGATCTCCGACGCCGGAAGCTCCCGCGAGAGGACCACCCGGCTGCAGCCGAGGGCCGCCGCCTCCAGAACGCCCTCGAGCGAGTGGATGCTCATCTGCGTGGACGCGTGCACCGGCACGTCGGGCGCGATCTCTTTGCACAGCGACACTACGCCCAGGTCCTGCACGATGAACGCGTCGACGCCGAAGGCCGCCGCCATGCGGATCAGATCCGCCGCGCGCTGCATCTCGCGGTCGAGCACGAGCGTATTGAGCGTCAGATGGACCTTGACGCCGCGCACATGGCAGTAGACGATGGCCTCCTGCAGGTCGGCGGCGGAAAAATTGCGGGCATTCATGCGGGCGTTGAAGGTCCCCGCGCCCAGATATACAGCGTCAGCGCCGTTGCAGACGGCGGCGCGCAGCGCCTCCATCGAACCGGCGGGAGCAAGTAATTCCATAGTGATCTTCCTTTATCTGTAGCGTCGGAATGACGGCATAAAATTCCGAATACATTGTATCACACCTGAACACAACAGAAAAGTGCAATCGGGCAAAAAATTGTTTCCGGGCTGTAAACTTTTTACGCTGCGGCCATGCAGACGTGAAAAAGGAGCGCCGCAGCTGCGGCGCTCCTTGGTTTTTAGGGATCTTACAGGTGGATGGCAGTGCCGGTCTTGCCCTCGATGCCGTCCTTGGCCTTCTCCAGCAGGGTGATGAGGGAGGTGCGGCCGGGCTTGGACTCGGCGAACTTCACAGCGGCCTCGACCTTCGGCAGCATGGAGCCGGGCGCGAACTGGCCCTCGGCCATGTACTTGCGGGCCTCGTCCGGGGTCAGCTCGTCCAGGTTCTTCTGGTCGGGCTTGCCGAAGTTGATGGCGACCTTCTCAACGGCGGTCAGGATGATGAGCATGTCGGCGTCGAGCTGCTCGGCCATGCACTCGGAGGCGAAGTCCTTGTCGATGACGGCGGGCACGCCCTTGAGATGATACTTGTCTTCCCAGACGACCGGGATACCGCCGCCGCCGGCAGCGATGACGGCGTGCTTGGCGTTCATGAGCGCCTTGACGGTCGCGATCTCCACGATCTCCTTGGGACGCGGGCTCGCAACGACCTGACGCCAGCCGCGGCCGGCGTCTTCGGCGACGTCGATGCCCTTCTCGGCGGCAAGCTTCTTGGCCTCTTCCTCGGTCATGAAGGCGCCGATGGGCTTGGTCGGGTGCTGGAACGCGGGGTCAGCCGGATCGACGGCGACCTGCGTCAGGACGGTCGCGCAGTGGATGCCGAGACCGCGGCGGTCGAGCTCTTCGCCGATCATGTTCTGCAGATCGTAGCCGATGTAGCCCTGGCTCATGGCCACGCACATGGAAAGCGGCATGATGTCGCTCTTGGCCTGCTGCTTGTGGTAGGCCGCGAACGCGTTCTGGATCATGCCGACCTGCGGGCCGTTGCCGTGGGCGATGACGACCTCATGGCCGTCCTCGATCAGGTCTGCGATGGCGCTGGCCGTCGTCTTGACGGCGTGCATCTGCTCTTCGAGATTCTTGCCCAGCGCATTGCCGCCCAGGGCGATGACGATTCTTTTTCCCATTTCCAAATTCCTCTTTGAACTGCATATGGCAGGAGCCGCGCTCCTGCCATATGGTGTTTGTGTTTGATTTTTCCGGTTTTTAAGCTTAGAACATCTTGCGCTTGTTGTCAGCGGCGTCGAGCTCCATCAGGGCCTTGACCGGATCCTTGACCTGCGCCAGGAAGATCATAGCGGCAATGATGTACGGCTTGTAGGAAGCCTGCTTGTACAGAGGCACGAGATAGCGGTCGAACACGGAGTTGTCGACTTCGCCTTCGGGGCAGCTGAGGCCGGAGATGTCGGCGGGCAGGCAGTGCAGGTACAGAGCCTTGCCGTCCTTTGTCAGCTTCATCATCTCTTCGGAGCAGGTCCAGTCCTTGTGCTCGGCGTTCTGCGCCAGCAGTTCCTTCTCGAGCTCGTCGATGCCCTTCTGGTCGCCCTTCACGTACAGCTCGGAGCGCTTTTCCATTGCCTTGAACGGAGCCCAGGACTTCGGATAGACGATATCGGCGTCCTTGAAGGCCTCAGCCATGGAGTTGGTCTTGTGGAACTTGGAGCCGTACTTCTCGCAGTTCTGACGGGCGATCTCTTCGACCTCGGGGAAGACGTCGTATCCTTCCGGATGGGCCAGGGTGACGTCCATGCCGAAGCGGGTGAACAGGCCGATGACGCCCTGCGGGACGGACAGCGGCTTGCCGTAGCTGGGGGAGTAAGCCCAGGTCATGGCGACCTTCTTGCCCTTCAGGTTCTCCACGCCGCCGAAGTAGTGGATGACGTGCAGCATGTCGGCCATGCACTGAGTGGGGTGATCCACGTCGCACTGCAGGTTCACCAGAGTGGGCTGCTGCTCCAGGATGCCGTCACGGTAGCCTTCCTTCACGGCGTCCATGAAGGTCTTCTGATACTTGTGGCCCTCGCCGATGAACATGTCGTCACGGATACCGATGACGTCGGCCATGAAGGACACCATGTTGGCCGTCTCGCGGACGGTCTCGCCGTGGGCGATCTGGGACTTCTTCTCGTCCAGATCCTGCACCTCCAGGCCCAGCAGGTTGCAGGCGGAGGCGAAGGAGAAGCGGGTACGGGTGGAGTTGTCGCGGAAGATGGAGATGCCCAGGCCGGAATCGAACACGCGGGTGCTCTTGTTGCGCTCACGCAGGTCGCGCAGGGCGTCGGCTACGGTAAATACGGCGTCGATCTCATCATCGGTCTTGTCCCAGGTCCAATAGAAATCGTTCTTGTACATGTTGTTGATATTCAGCGTGGACAGATGACGTGCCAGCTCAACAGTCTTGCTCATTTTCGTTCTTTCTCCTTAATTATATATGTGGATGAATGGTTTTACTTGATATCGTTGCCGGTCAGCTCCTGACGGAAGCTGGTGGCGGAGCCGTCCTTGTTCTCGGGGTGATACAGGCCGGGAACAGCGGCGTACAGCGCGGCGCAGGTCACCAGATCCTGCTTGAAGGTCACCTCGTTGGGAGCGTGAGCCTGAGACTCGGCACCGGGGCCGAAGCCGACGCAGGGGATGCCGTAGCGGCCCTGGATGGACACGCCGTTGGTGGAGAAGGTCCACTTGTCGGTCAGAGGACGGCCTTCGCGCTTGGAGGCGGCCAGCTCGGTGGGCATCAGGCGCTTGTCGCCCCACAGGTTGTGGTGAGCGTCCACCAGAGCCTGGACGTGGGGAGCGGTCTCCTTGTTGATCCAGGTGGGGAAGAAGCACTCGGTCTCATAGACGTGGCCGGTCCACGCGGGACGGTCGTACATGTACATGGAGACCTTCACGTCGTCGGCGTACTTCTTGCAGGCGGGCAGATCCTCGATCTCCTTCAGGCAGGAGAGGTAGGTCTCGCCGGCGGTCATACGGCGGTCGATGGAGATGGAGCAGCTATCGGCCACAGCGCAGCGGGAGGGGGAGGTATAGAAGATCTGGCTGGTGGTGCAGGTGCCGCGGCCCAGGAAACGGGCGTCCTCGTAATGGTCGGGGTTGAACTTGGGATCCAGCATCTTCACCAGGCCGTTGATCTCGGTGGAGCCGTCGGCGGGGTTCTCGTTCAGGTCGCGGACGTTCAGGATGACCTCGGCCATCTTGTGGATGGCGTTGTCGCCGCGCTCGGGAGCGGAGCCGTGGCAGGAGACGCCGTGCATGTCCACGCGGATCTCCATACGGCCGCGGTGACCGCGGTAGATGCCGCCGTCGGTAGGCTCGGTGGAGATGACGAACTCGATCTTCTCACGGGCGTCCTCGGGGCCGTTGAAATACTCGTTGACGATGGACTGCCAGCACATACCGTCGCAGTCCTCCTCCTGGACAGAGCCCACCACCATCATCTTGTAGCCCTTGGGCAGCAGGTCCAGATCCTTCATGATCTTCACGCCGTAAGCGGCGGCAGCCATACCGCCCTCCTGGTCGGAACCGCCGCGGCCATAGATGATGTCCTCGGTCTCGTAGCCCTTGTAGGGGTCGGCTTCCCAGTTGTTGATGTTGCCGATGCCAACGGTGTCGATGTGGCTGTCGATGGCGATGATCTTGTCACCCTCGCCCATCCAGCCGATGACGTTGCCCAGCTTGTCGAACTCGACCTTGTCATAGCCCAGGGACTTCAGCTCCTCGGCGATGCGCTTGACCACGCCCTCTTCCTCGCAGGACTCGGAAGGGATGGCGATCATGTCGCGCAGGAACTTGACCATAGCGGGCTTATAGCCCTCGGCAGCTTTTCTGATGGCCTCAAAATCCATAATATACCTCCAGCAAATGATATGATGATACATTGTTTTTCTTTATGAGACATTTTTCCTAATCCCTATAATAACACATAGCGGACGGATGTCAAACAAAAAATTTTTTTTCCTAAAAATTTTTTTGGAAAAACGTTGATTTCTGCTTAAAGTGTGATATGATAAGAGTGGAAGTGAGTGGGAGTATGGTTGCAGGAACACTATATATCTCCGGAACGAACCAAAATTACATATTTGATAAGGAGAGTTGATCGTTATGGAAGCAAAACGGTTAGAAGCTCTGAAGCAAATCGCCGCGGGCATCGCGGCGCAGTTTGGCGACAAGTGCGAGGTCGTGATTCACGACGTGGGCGGCGGACATCCGGAGCATACCATTGTCCATATTGAAAATGGCCATGTATCCGGCCGTAAGGTGGGCGACGGCGCGTCCCAGGTGGTGCTGGATCAGTTCAACAGCCAGAACGACCACCCCAAGGATCACCTGTGCTATCTGACCAGGACCCCGGACGGCAAGATCCTCAAGTCGTCCTCCATTTACATCCGCAACAGCCGCGGCAACGTCACCAGCATCTTCTCCATCAACTACGACATCACCAATATCATGATGATGCATCAGGAGCTGGGCGAGTTCATGATGACCCGCGATAAGGAGCAGACCGAGCCGGAGAGGATCATCAACGTCAACAACGTGCTGGACGAGCTGATCGAGCATTCGGTGCAGCAGGTGGGCAAGCCTGTGGCGCTGATGAACAAGGACGACAAGGTGCGGGCCATCCGCTTCCTGAACGATTCCGGCGCGTTCCTGGTGACCAAATCCACCGACAAAGTGGCAAAATACTTCGGTATTTCCAAATATACTCTGTATTCCTACATCGACGCCAATAAACAGCAGGAGGAAAAGAAAAAATGATCGATCTGTCCATCAACAAGGTTGGCCTGGAGCATAACATCCAGAAGGCCAAGGAGAACAACGTCATCATCCCCACCATCGCCCAGATGCAGAACCCTGACCTGATCCCCGAGAAGATCAAGGCCAAGCTGAGCCACACCGGTCTGTGGGATGTGGATCCCGTCAACCTGTTCCGCATTTCCTGGCACAACGAGGCCAAGGAGTCCGGCGGTCTGTTCCAGGCGGTCCCCAACTATGTGGAGATCCCCAGCAAGCTCTCCGGCGTGCCCTGCCGCATCGTTGCCATGTCCGGCAAGTGGTTCCCCACCGGCTGCCACAAGGTCGGCGCCTCCTTCGGCTGCCTGGCTCCCCGCCTCGTGACCGGCCAGTTCGACGCGACCTATCATCACGCTGTATGGCCCTCCACCGGCAACTACTGCCGCGGCGGCGCCTTCAACTCCAAGCTGCTGGCCTGCGAGTCCGTGGCCATCCTGCCCCAGGATATGTCCAAGGAGCGCTTTGACTGGCTGAAGTCCATCGCCGGTCAGATCATCGCCACCCCCGGCTGCGAGTCCAACGTCAAGGAGATCTTCGACAAGACCTGGGAGCTGAAGCAGGATCCCACCATGATGATCTTCAACCAGTTCGCCGAGATGGGCAACCCGCTGTGGCACTACAACGTCACCGGTTACGCTCTGTCCGATCTGTACGAAGCGGTCAAGAAGCCCGGTCAGAAGCTTGCGGGCGCTTGCTTCACCTCCGGCTCCGCCGGCACCATGTCCTCCGGCGACCTGCTCAAGGAGCGTTATCCCGAGATGAAGCTCGCTGTCGGCGAGGCGCTGCAGTGCCCGACCATCCTTGACAACGGCTTCGGCGGTCACCGTATCGAAGGCATCGGCGACAAGCACATTCCTTGGGTCCACAACGTCAAGAATACCGACATGGCGATCGCCATTGACGACGAAGACTCCCAGAGACTGCTCCGCCTGTTCAACACCGCCGACGGTCAGAAGTACCTCAAGGAAGAGCTTGGCATGACCGACGAGCAGCTCGAAAAGTTCACTTGGATGGGCATTTCCGGTATCGCGAACGTCCTTTGCTGCATCAAGATGGCGAAGTACTACGAGCTGACCGAGAACGACATCGTTGTGACCGTCCTGACCGACTCCGCCGTGATGTACAAGTCCCGTGTCGAGGAGCTGAACCAGATGCACGGCGCTTACAACACCGTCGAGGCTGCGAAGGATCATGCGATCCATATGCTCGGGCTCAAGACCGACAGCATGCTCGAGCTGACCTACACCGAGCGCAAGCGCGTCCACAACCTCAAGTATTACACTTGGGTCGAGCAGCAGGGCATGACGGTCGAGGACCTCAATGCACAGTGGTACGACACCAAGAACACTTGGGACGCCGTTCATGCACAGGCGAAGGACCTCGACACGCTCATCAACGAGTTCAACGAGGCAACCGGTCTGCTCAAGACTCTGTAATATCATACGTCCGTCGAGGGGAGGGGATTTTCCCCGCCCCTCGACTTCTTTAAGGAATCAATCGAATGAAAGTCTTTCTGCAATGGCTCCGGCGCCGGTGGCGCAGGATTCAAATCCAAACTCTCCCGATCTTCAGCGCGTTGGCAATGAGCTTTCTGACCATGGCGCTGATGTTTGTCGCACTGCTCATTATGTCGAACGCCGCTGCGCTCGGAAAGCTCTTTTGGGTGGTGCTGTTGGGCTATCTCGGCGGACTTGCGGCGATCGTCGCCGCGATCCACCATTATCGCGAGATGCGGGATTTCCGTGCGCTGGTAGGCGAGGAGGAATTTTTCCGCATTTATCCGCGCAAACGCCGCCGGGAGGAACGCAGAAAGCAGCGTAAAAATCATCGGAAAGGAACCGAAAGGACATGAGAAACGTAAAATGCGGTCGCTGCGTTAAATGCGGCAAGGAATATGAGGCAACGCCGAACCTGACCAACTGCGAGTGCGGCGGTATTTTGGACATCATCTACGATTACGACTATATCAAGAGCGTTTTCACGAAGGAAAAGCTTGCCGCCCGCGACGACCGCTCCATGTGGCGCTATCGCGAGCTGCTGCCCGTCGAGGAGACGACACCCAATACCCCGCTGCGGGTCGGTTGGTCGCCGCTTTACGAGGCAGACCGCCTCGGCAAGCTCCTCGGGCTGAAAAAGCTTTGGATCAAGGACGACGGTCAGAACCCGACCGCCTCCCTCAAGGACCGCGCCTCCGCCATGGCAGTCGCCAAGGCGCAGGAAGCCGGCGCAAAGGTGATCGCCTGCTCCTCGACCGGTAACGCAGCATCGTCGCTGGCGGGCAACGCTGCCGCCGCAGGTCTGAAAACCTATATTTTCGTTCCCGCCCGCGCGCCTAAGGGCAAGGTCGCGCAGCTGATGACCTTCGGCGCGAACGTCGTGTCCGTGCAGGGCAACTACGAGGAGACGTTCGAGTTGTCCAAGAAAGCCATTGACAAGTGGGGCTGGTATAACCGCAACGCCGCCATCAACCCCTACCTCTCCGAGGGCAAAAAGACCGTCGGCTTGGAGATCATGGAGCAGCTCGGCTGGGTCGTTCCGGATTATATCGCGATCTCCGTCGGTGACGGCTGCACGATCGCGGGCCTGTGGAAGGGCTTGAAGGATCTTTACGCGATCGGCTTTATCGACCGTTTGCCGCGTCTGATTTCCGCACAGGCGGAGGGCTGCCACCCCATCAACCGCGCGATCGCCGAGAATAAGCCGTGGGAGCCGATGGAGGAAAATACCTTGGCGGACTCCATCGCGGTCGGCGTTCCCCGCAACGCGGATAAGGCGCTGATGGCAATCCGCGAATCCAACGGCATCGTCGTCAACGTGACCGACGAGGAGATCATGGCGGCGCAGAAGCTGGTCGGTAAGACCTGCGGCGTTTTCGGCGAGCCTGCCGGTGTGACCGGCGCCGCCGGACTGAAAAAGCTCTGCGAGGAGGGCGTGATCGGCGCGCAGGATACCGTCGTCTCCGTTATCACCGGCAACGGCTTGAAGGACGTCGCCAACGCGATCAAGGCGTGCGGCGAGCCGATGAGCTGCCCGAACGATATGGACGCGCTGCTTCGCGAATTTGCTGCACATAATATCAAGGTCAACGCCGATTGAGCAATGTAAATATACCACAACGGGACAGGCGAAACCGCCTGTCCCGTTTTTTGATACCCATAGGAAAAGCCAAGTGACGCCCCGCGTGTAGGCAGCCTCGATAGAATCCGTAGGGCGGGGTGCCCACACCCCGCCGTTTGCAGGCGCCATCGTTGGAATCCGTAGGGGCGTCGTTTCGACGTCCGTGAACCGAGCCGAAATATACGGCTTCGCGGCAAAATAGAAGCTGCCGACGGCGGGCTTAGGAAGCCCGCCCTACGCATGGAACGAAGCTGCCATCTGCGGGCACCGAAACGGTGCCCCTACGATGTTGAACGATAGTGCTTCCGTTTAACACCTGTAGGGGGCGGCGTCTCGATGCTCCGCGTGTAGGCACTGTCAATAGAAGCCATGGGGGTTGGCTGTCTGTTAATCAATTAAAATAATAAAAACGGGACAGGAAACGACCTGTCCCGTTTTTGTTATCTTAAAGGCCCAAAGTCTGTCATTGCAATGCCCCAAAGGGTCGTTGGGACCCTGCGGCATTGTTTGCGATTCAGAGAGCAAATGATAATTTCGCATCGCACATTGCCGACCGATCCTCCCTACATAGACCGAAAGGCAAAATCCCCTACCTGGGCAGGCTCTCCTTGCAGCTGGGTGCGTCATCGCAATGACAGACTTACGCGCAGCAGATAAGATCGAAAGCACTGACCGCACGCAATGCGGCTCGGCGCGTCATGTGTGCGTGAAGCGCCGAGGGTTATGCGGTGCTCGAATCGGCATCCGACAGATACAACTCCTCGGCAGCCTCCAAAGCGGCTTGAAGCTGCTTTGCATAGGGCGTGGCAAGCGGTATCTTCTCCAACGGATCGAGCACTTCGTCGATCGCGCCGCACAGGAGCGCATACATTTTTTGATAATTCGGCATAATTTTTCTCCAATTTTTGGCTTTTGACCAGTATCGCGGTCAACATTCTGTTATATTATATCATAAAATATTCTCGAAGTTGCCACCGATATTGGTCAGTTACGGAGAGAAGATGCAGGATGGAGCAAAAGGTCAGATGTGACCGCAATATGGGCGATAACCTGCGTCATCTTCGGATGGAGCACGGGTTATCACAAGAGAAGCTGTGCTCATTCTTACAGCTTGGCGGTTGTGATATAGGTCGAACGACCTACGCGAAATACGAATCCGGAGAATTGAATATCCGTATCAGCGTTTTGGTCAACCTGAAAAAGCTCTACGGTTGTACCTACGACGACTTTTTTGAGAACCTCGACTCAGAGTAAACCGCGTACCCGATCGTACAGGGCGCGCGGTTTTTTGTTTCAGTGGGCACTCTCCAATAGAACCGTAGGGCGGGGTGCCCCCACCCCGCCGCGTGCAGGAAGTATCGTTAGAATCCGTAGGGCGGGGTGCCCCTTGCGCAGCCGTCAGCGACGAAGGAGCGCTACGGATGCGGCATACCCCTTGCGGGTACACCCCGCCGTGTGCAGGCAGTTTCGATAGAATCCGTAGGGGCGTCGTTTCGGCGCCCGTGAACCGAGCCGAAATATACGGGATTGCAGCAAAACAGAAGCTGTCGACGGCGGGCTTGGGGAAGCCCGCCCTACGCATGGAACGAAGCTGCCATCGGCGGGCGATTGATAATCGCCCCTACGGTGTTGAACGGTGGTGCTTGCGTATGCTGTGGGTGTATCAACCCCTCAGTCACGGCACAGCCGTGACAGCTCCCCTGTGTAAGGGGAGCCTTGGACGGCGCAAATTGTCAAACCACGGAAAAAGGAGAACTCCCATGGAAATCTACGACCGCCGAAGCGGGCAGGTCCGCACGATCCCCGAGGTCGGCGCGGGCGCGATCCGCTTTACCTACGGCACCGCCCTCGGACGGCTGCTTGCCAAGGGCATCCTCTGCCGAAAATTCGTGTCCGACGCCTACGCCGCGTGGCAAAAGAGCCGCTTCTCCCGCAAAAAGGTGCGCCGCTTCATCGACCGCTACGCCATCGACGTTTCCGACTGCACGGCGACGGAATTCTCCTGCTTCAATGATTTCTTTACCCGCCAAAGAAAGAATTATGTAAACCAAACCGCAGAAAACGAGTTGCCCGCGATCGCCGACTCCAAGCTGCTGGCGCTGCCGATCGACGAGCGCTCCGTGTTCTGCATCAAGGGCGTGCCGTACACGACGGCGCAGCTTTTGGAAAATGAGGCGCTGGCGCGGGAGTTTGACGGCGGAACCTGTCTGATCTTCCGCCTCGCGCCCGAGGACTACCACCGCTATGTCTATCCCGACGGCGGCACGCAGGAAAGGACCGTGCATATCGCGGGCGTGCTGCACACCGTCAACCCCATTGCCGCCGACATGGCGGGCTACCGCCGCAACACCCGCGCCTACACCGTCCTGCACACGGAGCACTTCGGCATGATGGTGCAGATGGAGGTCGGGGCGCTGCTGGTCGGCAAGATCGTCAACCGCGAGGAGCAGCCCGCCGCCGTCGAAAGGCTGCACGAAAAGGGCTGGTTTGCCTACGGCGGCTCGACGGTGATTCTGCTGGCAAAGCGCGGGGCGCTGACCGTGGATGCCGACATTTCGGAATATTCCGCACGTGGCATCGAGACTGCCGTCCGTCTGGGCGAGCGCGTTGCCGCCGTGCCGAAGGAGGACGCATGAGCTGCAATTATTTTCAGAATCGCGACTGCGAGTATTTCCCGTGTCACAGCGGCGCGGACCCCGAGAATTTCAACTGCCTGTTCTGCTTCTGCCCGCTGTATGCCCTCGGCGAGAGGTGCTGCGGTGCCTTCTGCTACACCGAGAGCGGAATCAAGGACTGCTCCGGCTGCCTTTTCCCTCACAAAAGGGAGAACTACGGCACCATCTGCGACCGCTTCTCGGAGATCGCGGAAATTTGCAGAAAAAAGCAAAAATAGGGCTTGCATTTTCGAAAAAAAACAGTACAATGATATCGACAAAGCGATGCTGCAGGGAGTAGGAACAGTGCGTCAAGTACCGAGCGGATGGGAGGTTGCCGTCGGGCGAAGGCATTTTCGGATGCCGCGATACTGTTACCGCAACCGCCTAAGCATGACGTCCGATGATCGCGGACGTAGCATCGCACATATTTTTTCAACCTCCTCCCAAACTAAGGAGGAATTTTTTATGCGAAAAACCCGTTTTCCCGTCCGCCGCATCGCCGTTGACGCGGTGCTCATCGCCATGTACTTCGGTTTGTCTCTGCTTTCGGTGGAGATGGGCGGCATCAAGCTGACCTTCGCCTCGCTGCCGACGCTGATCTGCGCCATGCTGTTCGGTCCGATCGACGGCTTCCTCGTCGGCTTCCTCGGCGCGTTCATGGAGCAGATGATCCGCTACGGCTTTACCGCAACGACCGTGCTGTGGGTGCTGCCGCCTGCGATCCGCGGGCTGTTCGTCGGCGTGTGCGTCCTGCTGCTGAAGAAGCAGATGTCCGTGGACGCAATCCTGTCCACCAAGCGCCCGTATGTCTACTTCGTCGTGACCCTCATCTCCGGCGTGCTCGTTTCGACGCTCAACACGCTGGTGTACTATGTGGACGCGAAGCTGTACCACTACTACGAATATCATCTGATCTTCGGTATGTTTTGGGTCCGCATCGCCTCCGGACTGCTCTCGACGCTGCTGATGGCGGTCGTCGCGCTTCCGGTCGTCGCCGCGCTGCAGAGGGCAAATTTTATTCCGAGTAAGAAGGCAAAAGCATGAATGTTAACGAGGCTCTGAATTATATCCATTCCGTGAGCTGGAAGGGCTCGGTCCCCGGGCTTTCCCGCACGCGGGAGCTGCTGAAGCGGCTCGGCGACCCGCAGAGGAAGCTGAAATTCATCCACATCGCCGGCACTAACGGCAAGGGCTCGACCGCCGCGATGCTGGATTCCGTCCTCCGCGCCGCCGGTTATCGCTCGGGGCTTTATACCTCGCCGTATATCACCTGCTTCAACGAACGGATGCAGGTAAACGGCGAAATGATCTCCGACGGGGAGCTTGCCGAGATCACCGAGCAGGTCCGTCCCCACGCCGAGGCGATGGACGACCATCCGACGGAATTCGAGCTGGTCACGGCGATCGCCATGGTCTATTTCGCGCGGCACGCCTGCGACATCGTTGTGCTCGAGGTCGGGCTGGGCGGCGAGCTGGACTCCACCAACGTCATCGACACGCCCGAGGTCGCGGTCATCTGCAACATCGGCTATGACCACACGGAGGTCCTCGGCGACACGCTCGAAAAGATCGCGCAGGCAAAGGCGGGCATCATCAAGGGCGGCGACGCGGTGATCTATCGCTGCACCGATTCCGTGGAGGCGGTGTTTGCCGAGCGCTGCAGGGCGACGGGTGCGACACTGCATAAGGCGGATTTCGACGGGCTTCGTCTGCTGCACAGCAGCTTTGAGGGGCAGGTCTTTGACTGCGGCGAGCGGAAGGCGCTGGAGCTGCCGCTGCTCGGTCGGCACCAGCTCAAGAATGCCGCCGTCGTGCTCGGCGCGGTCGATGTGCTGACGAAAAACGGCTGGCACATCTCCGAGCAGCAGCTCCGCACGGGTCTGAAAACCGTCACCTGGCCCGGGCGCTTTGAGCTTCTGCGAAAGGCGCCGGTGTTCATCGTGGACGGCGGTCACAACCCGCAGTGCATTGAGGCGCTGGCAAAGAACATTGCGGACTATCTGCCCGATATGCCGATCACCGGTCTGACCGGCGTTATGGCGGACAAGGATTATGCCGATATGTACCGCATCGTCGCGCCGTATATCACCCGCTTTGTTACCGTCACGCCGTGCAACCCCCGCGCCCTGCCTGCCGAGAAGCTGGCAGACGCTCTGGCACGATACGGCAAGCCCGTGACCGCCTGCGGCAGCGTGGCGGAGGGCGTTCGGACGGCGATCGCACAGACCGAGCCGAACGGAGCGGTCGTTGCCTTCGGCAGTCTTTACATGGTCGGCGACATCCGCGCCGCCGCAAAGGAATAAATCGGTCAGCGCCCCGTCGATTCCCGACGGGGCGCATTAAACTGTCAAAAAGAGTACCAACTCTGTCATTGCGATGTCGCAGCCGTTGGCGGCTTGCCGCCTTACGGATGCGGGCACTCCGCTTGCCGGTCGCCCCCGAAGGGGTCGTGGCAAGCCCGCAGAATTGTCCTGATCTTTCGATAAGCTTCGGCGAATTCGAAGCATTTTACATGAGATTGCCGCGTCGCTTTGCTCCTCGCAATGACATAACTGAGGGTTTTTCGACACGCTGAGCGCCCCGTCGATTCCCGACGGGGCGCTGATTTATCGTTTATCGGTTATTTTCCAGCAGGAACGCATCGAGCTGCGCAACCGTCTTAAAGTAGAAATCGCAGTTTCGGCGCATGAACGCCTCAATCTCCGGCACGTCGTTTGCCCACCCTGCGGCAGCAAACGGCACCGAGCAGGCGCGGCACATATCGTACCCCGGCTTGAGGTCGTCCACCATCAGCAGCTCCTGCGGCTGCAAGCCGAAGCGCTCCATGAGCTGCTCCATGGGCCACGGGTTCGGCTTGCGCTGATGCTCCGGATAGTCCCAGCCGTAGATCGCGTCGGGCATGGGCAGGTCGTTTTCGCGGTAGTCGCGCTCGATCATGTCGCTGACGGAGTGGGAGATCACGGCAATGCTCCCGCCCTGTGCCCGATGCCGCAGCAGGATCTCGCGGATACCGTCATAGGCTTTGGGAACGCGCTCGCGGACGAACGCCTGCCAAAAATGAAACTCCTCGTCCATCTCCTCCGGCGTAAAGCCCAGCTCGCCCGTGAAAAGCTGCACCACGCCGGGGTCGAAATTCTTACGGAAGTATTCCTCAAGCGTGTAGTGTCGATCGGGGCGCACCTTTTCCAAATATGCGAGGAACGACGGGAAGTGGATCGTCGCGGTGCTGTTGACAACGGTATCGTCGTGGTCGAGGACAAGACATTTGTATTTCATCGGGCTGCTCCAATCTGTTTTCTGTATCATACCCGCGAACAAAAAAATTGTCAACCGCGTGCAACATTTTCCCGCGCCGAGCTGTATTATAGATGAAATGATTTTTTCAGGAGGTGAGCCGATGCGAGATCGGGCGGAATTTGAGGCACTCTATCGGCGGCATTTCCCGACGGTCTGGAATGTCTGTATCTCACTTCTGCACGACCCTGCGGACACCGAGGATATGGTGCACGACACCTTCCTGCGTCTGCTGGAATCGGACAGACGATTTGAGAGCGCGGAGCACGAGAAGGCATGGCTCATCGTGACGGCGCGAAACGTTTGCCGCAACGAGCTCAAGCGCAGCCGCCGACGGGACGTTCCGCAGACAGAGTGCGCCGATCCGACACCACTGCTGGACGAAACGCTGCTGGCGGTGCGGCGGCTGCCGGAAAAATACCGTCTGCCGCTGTATCTTTATTATTATGAGGGCTACGCCACGGCGGAGATCGCGCAAATGCTGCGGCGGGCGGATTCCAGCGTGCGGAGCGATCTGCGGCGGGGTCGGCTGCTGCTGAAACAGGAACTGGGAGGTGCGGAGGTATGAAGGACCCGAAATTGGTAGAAAGCTACGACCGCTGTCTGCCCGACGAGGCGACGAAGGAGCGGCTGCTGCAAAGCATTCTTGCGAAAAAAAAGCGCCCGCGCGTCGGACGGCGGCTGCTGCTGAC
>ENA-ORSL01000556-ORSL01000556.1-human-gut-metagenome-genome-assembly--contig:-NODE-556-length-38346-cov-20.273641_pt1 | contig 38346 bp, 38 predicted proteins | sample MGYA00242190_ERZ509157 | MGnify/ENA primary metagenome ERZ509157 (study PRJEB26280, sample SAMEA2338664) | human gut metagenome | biome: human gut; feature: human-associated habitat; material: faeces... | reverse complement strand
TGCTGAAGAGCGTCAACGGCGCGACTGCGGATATGTTTGATATTTCGGAGGGCGCGTGCGAGGTGTCGCTTGAAAACATCCGTCGGCTCGGGCTTTCGGAGCGGGCAAATATTCTCCGGCAAGACGTTTTTTCGCCCGATTTTCTGTCGCATGGGGAGAAATACGATATAATAATATCAAACCCGCCTTATATAAGGACGGAGGTTATAGAAGGGCTTTCGGCAGAGGTGAAAAGCGAGCCGCATATCGCCCTTGACGGAGGAGATGACGGTCTTGCATTTTACCGTCGCCTGATTGACGTTTGCCCGAAGGCGCTTTCGGACGGCGGAGCGATAATATTTGAGATAGGTTACGATCAGGCGGCGGACGTAACGTCGGAGGCGGAAAAGCGCGGGCTCGGATGTGAAATTTTCCGCGATTACGGCGGTAACGACCGTTGTGCAATAATCAAAAAGTAAAATTTTCGGAGGGAAATATGGACAGCAGAGCTATCGGCGTTTTTGACAGCGGACTCGGCGGTCTTTGCGCGGTGCGCGAGCTTGAAAAACTGTTGCCGAAGGAGCGGATAATATATTTCGGCGACACGGGCAGAGTGCCTTACGGGACAAAATCAGATGAGATAATAAAAAAATACGCCGCGCAGGATGTAAGGTTTTTGCTTTCGCAGAACGTCAAAGCAGTGCTTGCCGCCTGCGGAACAGTCAGCTCGGTTGCGATTGACGCGCTTCGCGACGCTTTTGACGTTCCTGTTTTCGGCGTTATAGACGGGGCGGCGGAGATGGCGAGCTCGATGAGCAAAAATAAGAAAATCGCCGTTATAGGCACGGAGGCGACAATCGGCGCGGGCGTTTTTGAAAGACGGCTGAAGGAAAAAGGCGCAGAGACGCTCGGAGTTGCCTGCCCGCTTTTTGTGCCGCTTGTCGAATGCGGATTTTCGTCAGACGACGAAATAACCGCTCTCGCCTGCGAAAAATATCTCGCGCCGATAAGAGATTTCGGGGCGGATACCGTTATACTCGGCTGCACGCATTTTCCGATAATCGCGGAGGCGATAGGGAGGTGTTTGCCGGGCGTTACGCTTGTCAACCCCGCAAAGGAAGCGGCAAATCTGCTCTCCGAAGAGCTGTTGCTTTGCAATATGCTCTCGCGCGACGGAGACGGCACGGAATATTACGTCTCCGACGAGCCGAAGCGCTTTGACGCCGTCGCAAAAATATTCATAGGAAGGAAAATTTCCGCAAAGAAGATCGATATTGAGAAATACTGAAACAAAAAACCCGCCTTTCAGGCGGGTTTTTTGAGATAAAAGATAAGAGAGAAGATCGAAGAGAAAAGGTGCGCCTGTGGCGCGATTGATAAAAAAACAGAGATGAGAAATTCACCTCTGTTTTGTTTTTTAGTCCCGTCTGCGCAGATAATTAAAAATCTGTATATCGTCCCCGATAACCGAAGTTTCTTTTGCCATTTTTGCAAGCCCTGTCCGCGCAGATAATTAAAAATCTGTATATCGTCCCCGATAACTAAAGTTTCTTTTGCCTACTTTTCTTTTCAAAGAAAAGTAGGTCAGAGACGGATGAGGTTGTAAGTACCGACAGCCGCCATGGACTGTTCCTCTCTTCCGTGGCAGGTGAAAAGCAGAGCCTGCGAGCTTGCGCCCGTATTTCCGGAGGAGACGAGACGGAGAGCGGCTGAAAGACGCTTATCGTCCGTTCTTGCAAAGCTCTCATCGAAGATTAGCGGCGGTTTCGCCTTTGTGAAAAGCGTTTCGGCGAGTGCAAGGCGGAGCGCGATATATGCAATGTCCGAGGTGCCCGCGCTGAAGCTGTCCGCTGTGTGAGTCGAGGCGCCGTCCGTAAACGTTATGGCGAAATCGGGGTCGACGCCGAGACTTTCGTATTTTCCGTGCGAAAGGGAAGCCATTTTTTCGCTTGCCGACTTTGCAATCTTCGGCGAAATGCCCTCGCGCAGCTTTCCGCCGGCGCTTTCTATCGCCTCTATCGCGAGCATGTACGCATTGAATTTTTCCGTCAGCTCTCTGAGCTCGTGCTCTGTTGAGATGAGCGCTTCGGATATTTCCGTCGGTCGCTTGACCGTCGCGTTCAGTACGGCAAGCTCTTTTTCGGTTTCCGTCAGTTTTTCCGTCATTGCGTCGATGGATTTTGAGAGGAAATCGTAATTGCGCTTTGCGGCTTTTTCGTCGAATGATTTCATTTTCTCTTCGTCATAGACGCTTGTCAGCGCGTCGCGCAGGTAAGCCTCGTCATATGAGCGGAGCTTGTTTTCAAGCTCGGAAACCTTCTCCCGCTGACCTTCAAGCATTATGCCGAGCTTTTCAAGCTCCGATTTTTCGTCGCGACATATCTTTATTGCATTTGAAAGGGAAAAACGGGTGCTGGATTCTATCGTAAAGCATGCTTCGGTCAGCACGGAGACGATTCTTGAATTGACGCTGTCAAGCTCGTCCGCGGCTTTTTTTGCGTTTTCCTCTGCTTTTTCTTTGGCTTCCGTTATGAATGTCAGCACGCCCTCGTCGCGCTTGGCGGCAAGAACGAGCTCTCCGAATTCCGCATAATCGCGACACCCGAACGCCATGCAGTCTTTCAGGAGCTGTTTTTTTGCCCCCGCCGACGACACAAACGTCACAATTGCCGCTATCGTGCAAACGCCGAGAAGCGCGGCAAACGCAATTGATGTCGCCTGCGACGCGGATTCTCCGGCAATGCCGACAATGCATAAAGCACCGAATATCACGGCAAGTACCGCGGCGATTATCGCAGTCCGTTTCATGGACACCGATTTTTTGTTGTTTTTCTCAATTCTTTCGACAATCCTGTCGCGCTTGTCGCCCCTTGAACCGAGGCGGTTGAACACCTCGATTTTCTCGCTCATGTCTATAATTTTGCGACTTGCTTCGTCGAGCGCATTGCAGGCGCTTTCATAGCGCGCGGTTGACGTTTCCAGCTTTCTTGAAAGCGCTTCAAGGGAGGAGATATAGTCGTCATCGCAGACGCGGACGCCGCCGTGACTCTCACAGGACTGCGCTTTTTCAAATCTTTTTTCCATGTCGGCGAGTTTTTTCGCCTCTTCCTTGCGGAGAAGATAAAGCCCGCGGACGGTATATTTTTCGTAGGTCTGAAGCTCTTCCTCGCAGGCGGCAAGTCGCTTTTTCGATTTTTCGGATTTTTCCGTCAGCTCACGCTGCGTGCCCTCGAGGAAAATGATGTCGCCGCTTTCGGCTTTGGCTTTCTCGAGCCTGTCTTCAAGCTCTTCCTTCTGAGCCCGAAGCTCGGCGATTTTTCCGCCGCGCTTATTTTTATAAAGCAGGTAAACGCGTGCGTCATCCAGCTTTTTAATCGCCTTTTTTGCGTTTGTGGTCTCGCTTGCCGAGAAGAGAATATTCTCCGCCGATTCCGCAAGCGTCCGCCCGCCGACGAAGCTGTCGCCGACCTGACCGATATAGACCGTGCTTTCAAAAACGTCCGCCGGAACGCCGAAAAACATCTCGCCTGCGTTCTGACCGCGGAAAACAGCTTGTGAAAGGTCACAGTCAATAACGGCGGTGCGTTCGCGCACTGAGAGCTTTCCTTCGGAATCGCCGGAGCAGATTGCTTCCCGCTCAATGCGATAACGCTTGCCCTCCTCGCGGACGATTGCATAACCACTGACGGACGGTGCCCCCCAGCTTATATATTTCAGCTTTTCCTCGGCTCTGCCGGGAAGCCCGTAGAACACAAAACGGATAAAAGCGCATACCGTGCTTTTGCCGGATTCGTTTTCCCCGCGCAGAATGTTGACTCCGTCCGCAAGATTTATTTTCATATCGGCGAGCTTTCCGAAATTCTTTATATAAAGCGATTCGATTATCATTTTTCCGCGCTCCTTTCCGGAAAACATTTTTCGGGGTGTTTTTTTCTGAATTTATTTATTATCGGTTTTTCAAGACTGCGCTTGAAACGGAAAAACAGGTTTTCGTTATAAGGAATCGGCACTGTCAGTATTGCGACGGCGCCCGCCCTGTTTGCGCAGAGGACGTCTGTGAATATCTGGTCGCCTATGACGGCTGTGTCGCGCGGCGAAACGGAAAATTCCGCGCACGCGGCGCGGACAGCCTTTGTTGACGGTTTACCGCTTTTGCTTATGCAGAAAATACCGAGCTTTTTATTGAAAAGATTGACGCGCTCCTCTTTGTTGTTTGAAGCGATTGCGGCTTTTATGCCCGCGGAGTGCAGAGCAGATATCCATCCGATGACTTTTTCCGTCGGCTCCGCGTCTCCGTATGTAACGAGGGTGTTATCTATATCGAGAACGACCGCCTTTATGCCGTGTGAGAGCAGGAAATCGGGTGTTATATCAAATGCGGAGGCAAAATACCAATCGGGTGAAAAATTTTTTCCCATAAGCCGCTCCTTTCTTCAAAACGCTCCATTTATCATTATATCACACACGCTGTTAATAATCAATACACTAAATAACCAAAAATATTCTATATGCTTTTTACAAAATATTCTTTGATTTGACGTCATTTTATGGTATAATATGAATGCGGAGAGGGAAGAATCCCTCAAGGCAAATCTCCAAAGTGAAAGGTGAAACGCTATGAAAATCACATTCGTTTGCAAACAGGTTACAGCTGACGAGAAGCTGAAAGCTCTCATTGAAAAGAAAATCGGCAAGCTGGAAAAGTTTTTCCGTGACTATGCGGAAGCATTTGTAACACTTTCGAGGTATAAGAAAACGGAAGTGCTTGAGTTGACCATCTCCATGGGCGGAACGCTTTTCAGAAGCGAGGTGGAAGGCGAGAGCTTTTATCACGATATCGACGTAGCTGTTGACGTAATCGAGCGTCAGCTCCGCAAAAACAAAACACGCCTTGAAAAGAGAATCCGTAAGGAAGCGTTTGCGGAACCCGAATATGCGGGGGAAGAGATTGAGGAGGATTCCGAGGAGCTGATAAGAACCAAAAAGTTTGACCTTCGCCCGATGACAGCGGAGGACGCAATCCTTCAGATGAACCTGCTGGATCACACGTTCTTTGTTTTTCTGAATCAGGATACGGATTCCGTATGCGTTGTTTACAGAAGAAACGACGGCGGTTACGGACTTATAGAAACGCAGAGATAAAAATGGGCTGCTAAAAAAGCGCAGACCGAAAAAGCGGAGTAAGGAGAGATGTGCCGCATATGGTTTGCGGCGAAAACGTGCGCTTTTGCGGGCAGTTCATACAGAGGAAGGGGAAGCCGGTTGGCTTCCCCTGTTTTGTTTGACGGAAGCTATGTTATAGTTGTGCACTTCAAAAAGATAAAAAAGCGGAAAAACCGGGTTTATATTGTGGTTATATAGGCGCAGGTACAAAAACTCCGCACAATTAAAAAGGTTTTAAGATTCGAACCGACACTCCCGCCTTTGCTTTGGCGAAACTAACGTGGCAGATAAGCTCTGTCTTGAACTTTTAAGAGGGTTTCGGGATTCCTCCTGAATTGCTTTCTTTGGTACTTTCTTTTCAAAAAAGAAAGTACATAAAGGTACCTTTTCAATTGGTACAATCGGCTCTGCGGATTTTTATCCGGCTCATTATCGTTTTTTATTGCTTTATGCAATATTTTATGGTATCATTGAAACGTAAAAGTGTAAATCAAAGGAGAAACGCAGTCCGATGCCGAAGAAAAACGAGATTCTGAGACTTGAAATAACCGATATTACCCCGGAGGGAGCGGGGGTCGGCAGGTGTGACGGCTACGTCCTGTTCGTTTTCGGCACCGCGCCGGGAGACGTTGTCGACGCGCTTGTCATGAAGGCGGGAAAAAGCTACGGATACGCAAAGACTGTGAATATAGTTACGCCCTCGCCTTACAGGGGGGAGAGCGATTGCGCCGTTTTCGGCAGATGCGGAGGGTGCGTTTTCCGTCATATAAAATACGAAAAAGAACTTGAAATAAAGAAAAAAACCGTCGACGAAAATCTGAAAAGACTCGGCGGACTGGATATTGAATGTGAAAAAATAATTCCGTCGCCGCAGATAAACGGTTACAGAAACAAGGCTCAATATCCCGCCGCGGTCATCGACGGAAAAATGCGCTTTGGATTTTATTCAAGACACAGTCACAGGGTTGCGCCGTGCGAAAGCTGTCCGCTCCAGCCCGATTTTTATGCGGATATCGTGCGGGCTGTCGGTCTCTTCTGCGACGAAAACAAAATAACCGCATACGATGAAGAAACGGGGCGCGGACTTTTACGTCATCTCTATATAAGAGACGGAAGGCAGAGCGGGGAAATTCTTGTCTGTCTTGTGGCGACCGGCGAAATACCGAACGTCGACAGGCTTATAAAAACGTTGACGGAGTTGAACAAAAATATAAAAAGCATCGTGCTGAACGTCAACCGTAAGGATACAAACGTCATTCTTTCAAACGACTGCCGGACGCTCTGGGGCAAGGACGCCATTTCGGACGTGCTCTGCGGACTGGAATTTGAGATTTCGCCGCGGTCGTTTTATCAGGTCAATCACGACGGCGCGGAAAGGCTCTACGGAATTGCGGCAGACTTTGCCGATCCGAAAGAAAAAACCGTCCTTGACCTTTATTGCGGAACGGGGACAATCGGGCTTTCAATGGCGCGCGGAGCAAAAAAAATAATCGGCGCGGAGATAATTCCGGAGGCTGTTGAAAATGCGAAAAACAACGCAAAGCGAAACGGGATAACAAATGCTGAATTCATCTGCGCGGACGCAGGGGAAGCCGCCGAAAAGCTCGCTCGGGACGGACTTTTGCCGGACGTTGTAATAGTTGACCCGCCGCGCTCCGGTTGCTCGGAGCAGACGCTTTCCGCCATTGCGGAAATGGCACCGGAAAGGGTTGTTATGGTGTCCTGTGACAGCGCAACTGCGGCGAGAGACTGCCGTCGTCTTTCCGAACTTGGATACAGGGCGGAAAAAGCCGTCGCCGTTGACATGTTCGCAAGAACGGGACACGTCGAAGCTGTGATAAAGCTCACAAAATGCTCCATAAAATGAATCTTGCCACATCCCCGTTTGAAATGATAAAGAGCGGGGAAAAGACGATTGAACTCCGGCTTTATGACGAAAAGCGCAGGGCGGTCGGAGTCGGAGACACGATAGAATTTACCAGCGCGGAGAGCGGGGAGAAAATTTCCGCCCGTGTGAAGGCGATACATGTTTTTGATAGCTTTGAGGAGCTTTACAGTCGTCTTCCGCTTGAAAAATGCGGATATAAAAAAGAGGAGCTTGCGACGGCAAGCCCTTGCGATATGGAAAAGTATTATTCTGCGGAGGAGCAGAAGAACAGCGGTGTTTGCGCAATCGAAGTCGAACTTATATGAATTTACGGGAGGGTATCTATGCTTGAATACGGCTTGACTGTACTCGTGGCGGTTTCCGCCGCCTTCTTCATCTTTTTCAAGGTGAGGACGAAGGGCGGAATTGTTACTGCGACAAAAGCCCTTGCGGCTGTCAGCTTTGTGACGCTCGGCTTTGTCGCGCTTTCAAAATCGCCCGGGAAGGCGGGATTTATAATGCTTTTCGGGCTTGTCCTCGGCATGGTCGGCGATATTTTCCTTGATGCGTCGCACGTCTGTCCGGAGGAGAAGGCGTTTCTTCCGCTCGGAATGGCGGCGTTCGCAATCGAGCATATTGCCGTGTTCTGCGCGGTGACAGCCGCATGCGGATTTCATATATTGTATTTCGGAATTTCTCTTGCCTTCGGCGCTGTGACTGCGCTTGCGGTGCTCTTTGCCGTCCGCAAAAAAATGGATTTCGGCAAGCTGTTTTATCCTGCAACAGGCTATGCCGCCGTGCTGACGGCGACCACCGCATATTATGTGACGATGGCTGTCCTCGGCGGACTTACGGTCACGCTTGCAATCGGCGCGGGACTGTTCTTTATATCGGATTTTATAATCCTTTTTATCCTTTTCGGAGGAAAAGATACGGCGAAGATGAACGTTTTCAATCTTTCAACATATTTTGCGGCGCAGGTTATGTATGCGTTCTCGCTCGGAGGGCTTGCCGCATAAGTATATGGAAAAATGCAATATTTGTCCCCGCGGATGTGGGGTTGACAGAAATATAAAAGCCGGCTTCTGCGGCGAAAAAAATACCGTTCGTCTTGCGCGCGCCGCGCTTCACTACTGGGAGGAGCCCTGCATATCAGGCGAAAAAGGCTCGGGCACCGTCTTCTTTTCGGGGTGTAATCTCCGTTGCGTGTATTGCCAGAATTACGGCATTTCGCGCGGCGAGGTCGGCAGGGAGGTGACGGAGGAGCGCCTTTGCGAAATATTCTTTGAGCTGAAAGAAAAGGGCGCGTGCAATATAAACCTTGTCACGCCTACGCACTTTTCAGAGCAGATAAAGTGCGCCGTCGCCGACGCAAGGTCAAAGGGACTTGATCTTCCCGTTGTATGGAACACGGGCGGGTACGAAAAAACCGAGATGATAACCTCGCTCGACAAAACTGTCGATATTTATCTGACAGACTTCAAATATATGTCATCTTCGCTTGCCGAAAAATATTCTGCGGCAATGGATTATCCCGAATTTGCAAAGTCTGCGCTTGCAGAAATGGTGCGCACAAAGGGCAGACCCTTAATCGAAAACGGGCTGATGAAGAGCGGAGTTGTTGTCCGCCATCTCGTTCTGCCCGGCTGCACGGACGATTCGATCCGCATAATGGATTATCTTCATTCCGAATACGGGGATGACATCGTCATAAGCATAATGAGTCAGTTCACGCCGGACAAAGCCCGCCTTTCAGGCTATCCCGAGCTTTGCCGGAAACTGACGAAATACGAATATTCAAAGGTCGTCGATCATGCGGACAAAATCGGCATTTCTCTTGCGTATGTTCAGGAAGGCGCTGCCGCGGATGAGAGCTTTATCCCCGATTTTGACTATACCGGCGTTTAATTTTTTCCTCCGAGAAAAACCTTCGGCACATCGCCGATTATTACAGTTTCCGCAATACAGACGTCCGTCTCCGTGTCGACGTCGACCGTCGATATAAGTAGCATTGCCGTCACGCTGACGCGGACGGAGAGCGTTATTTTGTGCAGACTCTGATTTATCCCGGCGGATACAAGCGAGCTTTTGACGGTCGTCTCTGCGCTGCCGCTTGGCTCAACGCTTGCCGGAATTCTCATGGACGGAAACCTGCCGAGGATGATTTCGTCATCAAGAATGTTTGAAAGGGAAATCGTGACGCCGTATTCTCCGTATGCCTTGATTTTTTCGTTTATCTTCTCCGTGACGAGTGCGCGGAGAAGATTTATTTTTGCGCTGTCGGTTTCTATTGAGAGAATTTTCCCGTCCGAACCGTATCTGATGCTGACTAGCTTTTCCTCATATCCGGTCATCGCCTCGCTTATTGCCTCGTTTATGACGCGCGTCATTTCCGCTTTTATCTGCGGTGTTGCGGCGGCGCATACGAGCGGGTCGAGCTTCTGATTGAGGTATATGACGGAGAAGACGGCAAATATCATAACGCACGCAAGGAAAATGAGAATTTTCTTTCCCTTTTTTCGTTTGCGAAAAGTACATTCCATAAAAAATCACCCCTTTTTATCTTATGAAAAAGGGGTGATTTCGTTATTTATTTCTCAAAAGAAGAAATTCGGCAAGGGAGATGAGGTCATCGGAGCCGTCATATGACTTTATCGCGTCTATGGCGGAGTCTGTCAGCTCTTTTGCGTATTTTCTTGCATCTTCGACGGACATAAACGATATAAACGTCGTTTTGCCCTCGGCGGCGTCCGCATGGGTGGCTTTGCCGAGCAGGGCGGGGTCGCCTTCAACGTCAAGAATATCGTCTATTATCTGAAAAGCCGTGCCGATACCGCTTGCGTATTTTACGGCGGCGACGGAGCGGGGGTCGCTCTCGTCCGTTATTTCCGCCGCATGACAGCCGAGCAGGACGGACGCTTTCATCAGCGCGCCGGTTTTTTTGTCGTGCATTTTGAGAAGCAGCGGAAAATCGGGCTTTGTTTTCTCGCCGAGCAGGTCAATCTCCTGTCCGCCCATCATCCCGGTTGCGCCCGCAAGACGGGTCAGCATTGCGACGGCGCTTCTCGCCGCTTCCGGCGAAACGAAGCGGTTGAGCGCCGCAATCTCGTATCCCCGTGTTATCAGCGCGTCGCCGCAGAGAAGGGCAATATCCTCCCCGTAGACCTTGTGATTTGTGGGCTTGCCGCGACGGAGATTGTCGTTGTCCATACATGGCATATCGTCGTGGACAAGGGAGGAAGCGTGTACCATTTCGATGGCGCAGGCAAACGGCATTGCCGCTTCGGCATTGCCGCCGAAAAGTCGGCAGAAGGCGTCGCAGAGAAAGGGACGTATTCTTTTTCCGCCTGAGAGCGCGCTGTATCTCATCGAAGAATAGAGCGTTTCAAGGTCGGGGTCGGGGGTTGCGAGGTATTTCTCAAGCTCCGCCGTGACCTTTTCCGCGTATTCGCTCATTTTTGTGCGTATATCCATTATTTCATAGGGGGAAAGTCTGTTTCCCCGTCCTCCGTTACGAGCTTTATCTTTTTTTCGGCGTTGTCGAGTTCTTTTTTGCATTTGCGGACGAGCGTCGTGCCTTCTTCAAAAAGCTCAAGCAGCTTGTCAAGCTCGGCTTTGCCGCTGTCCATCTCGCCGACTATTTCTTCAAGCCTTGCAAGAGCTTCTTCAAAGCTCATTTTCTTTTCAGCCATTGTTTTTTCCTCCTTTGTGACGTTTTCCCGTAACGGCGGCGTCGATTTCGCCGTCGGAAACTTTTATTTTGAGTGTTTCTCCGATTTTTATATCGTTCGTGCTTTTTATGAGCGAGCCGCTCCCGGAAAAGACGGCTCCGTAGCCCCTTGAGAGTACCGCCAGCGGATTCAACGCGCCGAGTGCGGCGGCGACTCCGCGCAGCGACAACTTTTTGTTTTCGATGCCGGCTTGCGCTCCGGCGACGATTTTTTCGGAAAGCGTATCGAGATAAATGTGCCTGTCATCTATGAAATTCATCGGGTTTTTCATCATATTCGATGAAGAAACCCTTTCCAGACGTTCGCGCATAATGTCAACCCGTCTTTGCACCGCTTTTCGCATATGCGCCGACTGCGAAGAGAGCAAAGTAATGATTTCGCTTTTATCCGGCGTTGCACGCTCCGCTGCCGCAGAGGGCGTCGGCGCGCGCATATCGGCTGCAAAATCGCAGATTGTAAAGTCTGTTTCGTGCCCGACTGCCGATATCACAGGCACGAGAGAGGAGCGTATTTTTCTTGCGAGATCTTCGCTGTTGAACGACCAGAGGTCTTCAATCGAACCGCCGCCCCGCCCGATGATTATTACGTCGGCAGGCGACGTAAAACCGAAATATTCAAGCCCCGCAAGGAGAGTCGGCACGGAGCCTTCTCCCTGAACGACCGCAGGATAAACGCAGATCTCCGCAAGAGGAAATCTCCTGCCCGCAATATTTATTATGTCGCGGACAGCCGCTCCCGTCGGCGATGTGATGACGCCGATACGTTTCGGATAGGGGGGAACGGGCTTTTTGATCGACTCATCGAAAAGTCCTTCGCCTGCCAGCTTTTCTTTAAGCTGTTCATACGCAAGATGAAGCGCGCCTACCCCTTCCGGCTCAAGCGATGTAATGTACAGTTGGTATTGACCGTCTCTTTCATAAACGGAAGCCCTGCCGCCTGCTATGACCTTCATTCCGTCCGTCGGGGCGAATTTCAGTCTCTGCGCCGACGAATTGAACATAACGGCGCGAACGGCTCCGCCGGCGTCCTTTAAGGTAAAATAGCAATGACCGCTTGAATACCGCTTGAAATTTGAAATTTCGCCGCGGACGAGCAGTCCGGAGAGAAGCGGGTCACCGTCCAACTTGGCTTTTATATATAAATTCAGTTCCGTAACGGAAATTATCTGCCGTTCCATTTGCCGCTCCTTTCGAGCTTGTCCCTGCCGAGCCACGCCGTGCCGACGGAATTGTCCGACGAGAGCTCAACCGAGCCGAAATATATATTTTCGAGTCTTTTTTTAAGCTCCGATCGGATAATTGCGTTCCGCATAACGCCGCCCGCAAACAGGACGGGAAGTTCGCCCAGCTCTTTTCTTGCCGCGTCAACCGAGGCAATAAGGGACTCCGTGCAGTAGTCGAGCGCATAGCGTGCAACCTCGGATTTGTTTTTCCCGTCGTGCAGAGCCTTTATAACCTTGTTTTCCGCGCCGGAAAAATTGCATTTCGCTCCGACTGCGGATATTTTCACCTTTTGTTTTTCCGTGCCGGCTGCCAGCTTTTCGAGTTCTCCTCCGCAGGGAAATTTCAGCCCCATAAGCACGCCCGCGCGGTCGATGAGCTGTCCCGCGCTTATATCCGTCGTGCCTCCGGAGATTTTTACGGCAAAGCCGAGCGTGTCGTCGGGCTGTGCCAGAACGAGCTCCGTCGTGCCGCCGGAAACGTGATAGCAGAGGAACGGCGAGCCGATAATTTCGGGATTTTCGCAGGTTTTTGCCGCCGCCATTATGTGTCCCGCCTGATGAGAAAACCGCAGAGCGGGGACGTTCAGAGCCGCCGCAACCGACCTTGCGACAGCCTCTCCGGCGAGAAAGCACGGCATATACGAGCCCTCCTCGTCACGCGGTCTGTCGCTGTACGCGACGGCGTCGATTGTGCCGGTGGGAGCGAGTTTTTCCATTAAAACCGGAAGATTTTTCGTATGCAAAAAGAGAGCGTTGCTCTGCCTAAGTCCACGCTCTCCGTCAGCCACTTCAAGTATCTGTCTTTCGTGGCGATAGCCCTCGTCCGAGACTATCGAGACCGAGGTTGTATAATTGCTTGTGTCTATCCCGAGAATGTTCATAGCGATTTTGAAACTGCGTTCACTATGCCGTTTATAAACGCGGGAGCGTCGTCGCCGTCATAGATTTTCGCAAGCTCAACCGCCTCGTTCATCGAAACGGCGGAGGGAATATCATCAAAATATTTCATCTCGCACACGCAGAGACGGAGGATGGAGAGCGTCATTTTTGAGAGTCTTTCCGTTTTCCAGCCCTTTGCGTTCTGCTCGATTATTTTGTCTATCTCTTCAAGATTTGAGGCGGCTGTCATAAACAGTTTTTTGGAAAACTCGTCCGACGCCGTTTCAAATTCGGAGCAGGAAAGCTCAAAAAAGTCGGCAGGGTCTGCCTCTCTTGAAAATTCAAAACCGTAAAGCGTTTTGAGCGCACATTCTCTTGCCGCGCGTCTTGATATGTTCTGCATAGTCTTTACCTTCCGAAAAAATATATTCACGGAATAAATTATAACCCAACCGACGGCGATTGTCAATTCGGTTGACGATTTATTTTGCCGTCAAAGGCGGATTTTGACGTTTATTTGCCGAAAACGGGTCTGCATATGAGCGAAATCCACAAAAAACGCGATTTTTTTTGTGCAGAGTGCGACTGTCAAATTCGTTGACGGACGGTTTCATATGTGATATAATGATTAAATCCGAAAGTAAACTTATTATTTCCCACGGAGGGAACATGAAAATTATTACCGTAACGCTCAATCCCGCATTTGATATTCATTGCAGTTGCGACGGCTTTGCGGCTGGGAAGGAAAACCTTGCCTCCGTCACAAGACATGACGCGGGCGGAAAAGGCGTAAACACCTCACGCGCGCTTGCGGCTGGCGGAAAAGAAAGTCGTGCCGTTGTCGCTGTCGGCAGGGAAAACGGCGATACCTATCTGAAACAACTCTCTGCGGCAGGCGTCGATTTTACGGCGGTGTCTATCGACGGAAGAATAAGAGAAAATATAACCGTCCATTCATCGGGCGACGCCGAAACGAGAATCAGCTTTGCAGGCTTTGCGGCTGACAAAAGCCTTCTTTCAAAGGTTCTGACGGCTATCGGCGAAACGGACGGAGATACGATTGTCTGCTTTGCGGGGAAGAATCCGCAGGGGATTGACATTTCGGATATCAAAGCCTTTATAGGCAAAGTGAAGGCTACGGGGGCGCGTGTCAGCCTCGACTCCAGCTCGTTTGAAATCGGCGACATAATTGACGTCGGCGCATGGCTGATAAAGCCGAACGAGGAGGAGGTTGCCCGTTACGCGAAAACGTCGGCGGGAGATACGGAAGGGCTGATTGACTTTGCCCTTGAAACTCACAAAAGCGGCACGGAAAACGTTATGATAAGTCTCGGAGGCAGAGGTGCGCTTCTCGTGTGCGACGAGGGAGTGTTTGCGGCGGAACCGCCGGAAACGGACGTGATATCGACGGTTGGCGCGGGAGACAGCGCAATCGCGGGGTTTGTCGCGGCTTTTACGGAAGGAAAGAGCAAGGAAGAATGTCTGTGCTCGGCAGTTGCGTACGGAACGGCGGCTTGTCTGACGCCGGGAACGACTCCGCCGCGGACGGATGACATAAGAAGAGTGCTTGCAGAGGTAAGCACGAGAAAATTAAAATGATTTTAATGTGTCGGCAAGGCACCTTGAAATAAATAACGAAACAAAAAAATCACAGGAGGAACTCCATAATGAAGAAAATACTCGCATTGACGCTTGCCGTTATGATGCTGGCGGCTGTCCTCTGCGCGTGCGGTCCCAAGGACCCCGTCGACACGACGACGGAAGGCACCGGCACACATGGCGGAACAGAAGTGACCACAACAAAGGGCGGCACAACGGTCGTCGAGCCGGACGCAAAGTTTGACTCGGACAACATCGTCCTTTCTTTCGGCGCACTTTCCGACGTGCACTGTCAGGACGGACAGACAATGCCCACAAGCAAATTTCTGAGCGCGCTCAATCAGCTCAAGGACTACGCCGTAAAGTCGGGCGATAAAAACGGTCTTGACGCCGTTGCAATCGCCGGCGACCTTACACAGTCCGGACGCGTGAGCGAGGCAAGAATGGTGAAGGACACATATCAGCTCGTTTTCGACGAGACGGAAGTGCCCCTCATTTTCACAACGGGTAACCACGAGGAACTCTATGGCGGTAAGCTGCTTATGAGCGATATGCTCAGCATATTCGGCAAATCGTTCTTTGAAAGCGACCTCACGGAATACGCGACGGATTTCAAGAACGGCAGCCGTCTCTGCAAGGTCGGAGACTACTATTTCATCTTTATAAATCCGGACAGCAACGGCAAATATTATAAAGTAAACGGCGTTGCGGCGCCCTATGCCGCTTCGACAAAAGAGTGGCTTGACAACACCCTCAAGACGCTTACGGAAAAAGACCCCGGAAAATCCGTATTCCTCTTCACTCACCCGATGATTCACAACACGGTTTACGGAAGCGACCTTTATACCGCCGACAACCTCATGTGGTATACAACAGACCTTACGGACATTCTCTCCAAGTATCCGCAGGTCGTTACGTTCAGCGGTCACCTTCATTTCCCGCTCAACGACCCTAGAAGCATAATGCAGACGGACTTCACGTCCCTCGGCTGCGGCTCCGTCCGTTATATGGCAATCGAAGACGGCAATTATATTGATATGTCGAGCAAAACCGTTATGAAGGACTGCAACGAGTACTCTCAGGGACTTCTCGTTCAGGTTGACGCAAACGGCAACATAAGATTTACGCGCATGGACTTCTATAACAAGACGACCATCGGCGAGGAGTGGGAAATAAGCGCTCCGAAGGCTGACAAGTCTCATCTCCTCGCTTATCCGAAGAACCGCTCTGAAAAGAATGTGGCTCCCGTTCTCGCAGAGGACGCAATCAGCTTTGAATTCGGTACGGCGGGAAAGACAAGCGTAAACACAACGGTTAAATTCAAGTCCGCAACCGATGACGAATTCGCTCATCACTATATACTCACAATCAACCGCGTCGGTTCGCAGAAGGTGTCGACAAAGAAAGTCCTCGCCGACTTCTATCGTCACGGAGATCCCGCCGACATGAAGAAGGAATGGGAGGTTAACCTCGGCAATCTCACAATCGGCAACGAATACGAAGTGACGCTTGTCGCCGTTGACTCTTGGGGCGCGGAAAGCAATAAGGTCACGGCAAAGGTGAAAGCCGAAGGCGGCAAGCCGGCGGAAGTAAACAAGACGGAGCTTTATGTCGATATAGATTTTCCGAGCAGCGGAATGACGGATACAAAGGGTAACGTCACCGTTACAAACAACGGCGCGGAAATCGGCAAGTTTGAGGTTTCACATGCCGGCAAGAAATACACTGTAAACGCACTTCACGCAACTTCCGGCAAGCATGCAATCTGCAAATTCAATTCTCTTGCAAGCGCGTCCGATTTCAGAAAATTCGCGGAGGGCAACTTCTCCGTTGAGGCGTTCTATGTTGCAAAATCGTCGACGGGCAAGGTTCAGGGCATTGTCTGCGGTACGCAGGCAGGCGGCTGGGGACTTGCAGAGCAGGCAAGCGGTCAGCCCTATTTCATCACCGGAGGATCGGGCGGACTGAACGGCTACAACCCGAGCGTTGTTGCAGGCGCAACTGCTTCCAGAACGGAACTTACGCACGTTGTTGCGACTTATGACTTCGCAGAGAAAAAGAGCTATATTTACATAAACGGCAAGCTTTCGGCTTCCGCTCCCATAAATGAGGGCTTCAAGGTCGGCGCGGGCAGCACCTTCAATTATTTCTGCCTCGGCGACGATATAACAGCGTCTCTTGTCGGCGGCGATTTCCCCGCAGGCGACATGATCATTGCGGACGCAAAGATCTATACCGGCGCGCTTACGGCAGAAGAAGTTTCGACGGCTTATGCAAGCGCTGTCGCAAATCTTTCAAAATAAAATTATCCGCAAAAACAGCACGGGTTTTCCCGTGCTGTTTTTTGTTTTTTCGGCGGAAACCTGTGAATTTTTCATCCAGTTTGTGTACAGAATTGACGGTTCGCCGAAAAGTATTGCCAAATTGTGAACAAAAATAGTAGAATGATTTCAGAAAAACAGGAAGGCGAGGAAAAAACAGATGGATGAAACTAAGGTTATAAAAGCAGAGATATTACCTGAATTTTCAAAGGACAGGTTTATCCGTGCATCGTGGATCAAGCTTGCCGAAGAGGATGCTCCGATTGAAGTGTTTAACGAAAACTTCGGGAGTGTATCCGAATGTGAGCATCAGGTATTGGTCGATATAGTTTCAGTCGATGTCACGTATCAGGCAAGTGTTGGTTATGACAGGGAAGAACCATATATTGCTTACGAGGATTATTGGGAAGACGAACCATATATCACAACAGAATCTTATTATGATTCCAACACAAAATCTACAAAGACGAGACAGGTCACCAAATACAAGCAGGTAAAAAAGCAACGTCAGGTTACAAAGTATAAAACAGTTACGGACTGGAGCCCATTGAGCGGAAACCACAGTGCAAGCTCAGTTGCCATTGTTGAAAATATAAGCGGGCAAACTTTGGATCAAGACCTGTTTGATAAAAGTTTTCGGTATATGGATAAGGATTCGACGGTGCCGCTTTGCGGAGAAGCGGCAGAGGGGCTGGAGGTCAGCGATGCTGCGCACGACAGCGCAATAACAACGCACAGCATTCACATAGCCAATTCGGTAAAAAACTCATTGCCGGGCGATCATTACAGAGATCTGGATTGGAAAATATCCGAAATCACATATTCGTCCACCGCTTTATATAAAACTTTAGAATATGAAGCTTCAATATGCTATGACGGAAAAACATATGTAAAGCATGCCTTTCCGTTCGGTTTGCTGGATGTTAGTGGCGATAAAATCAAAAATCCGATAAGCCTTGATGCCGTTACATCCAAGATGAGAAACGAAATGAACAGGCAAAATACCGAATGTAAAAATGCCATTGAGAAGAATGTATCAAAAGCCACAAAGGATATTTCCTTACTCACGATTGGGCTTCTTGCAATGTCCATATTTGTTTCACTCTTAATTCGTTCAACCATATTGGTTGTGCTTATGTTTGCTGTTGCCGTTGCGGCGTTTGTTTTCAACACTGTCAAAGTGAAATCTGAAATGAAGGCGGAAACAGAGCGGGCAAACGACGAAATCAGCACGAGAACAGAAAAAGTCAATTCGGAAATTGCTAACTACTCTGAGATTTATAAAAGAAAGCAGAGAGAGGCTCTCAACAACAAGCTCAAATCCTTGGGATATGAGCCCGTGAAAGACGCAGAGTCATAGAGGAGGGTGTCGACAATGAACTTAAAAACAGCAAAAACAATTCGTAAGATTCTGTTGATCGTTGCCTGCGTTGCGTTTATTGCGGGAGTCTCCATGTCACAGCAGGCGGCAAAAGAGGCTGCCACCGATTTATCAAAAATAAGTGTTAAGATTACGGATAAAGAGTGTTACTACAATCAGAATGAAACCTATTACATAAACGGATGCTACCATATCGATTTTACATATGAAATCAAAAACAAAGCCAAGGTTGATTGGAGATATCTGTCAATTACAACATATGTATATGACAAGGACGGAACGTCCCTCGGAACGATTACTTCGGAATTCGGCTCACATTACGGAGACTCCGATTTAAGACTTAAGGTCGGTGGTACGGTTATAAAAAAATCCGGGTTAAAAGACAACCAGCCGGATAAATTCTTTACAACTCTTTATGAGTCGGATCTTTCAGAGCTGAGGTTTGAATCGGAAGTTACATACGGAGTGTACATTGAAAAATAATGATTTTCGGCTCTTCACAATGTTGAGCTCTGCAAACTTTTCACTCAGTTTGTGCACAGAATTGACGGTTTGCCGAAAAGTATTGCCAAATTGTGAATAAGACTGTAAAATGGTTTGCAGCAGGACAACTTAAATATTTTATATTTCGGAGGTATCACCATGAAAGACGAAGAAAAAAGAAAAAAAGAGGAAAACGGAGGGGCAAAAAGTAAGCTTTCGGGCTTTTTTGCCGACCTCAAAACTTATCGCAAGAGAATTAAAACTCCAATAAAAAAACCGGAAGACGCGGAGCCGCTTATAGCCGAATCCAAAAAATATATGATCGTATCGTTTGTTTTTGGAATGGTGCTTATTGTTATCGGCACTTTGCTTGAAGATGCCGTGGAGGCTTTGGGAATTGCTTTGGCTGTTATGGGACTTGCTCTTTGGTTCCTCGGCTTCTATTTCACGTTCAAACGCGGTAATCTGATAATAGCTGTCAAAAGGCTGCGTAACCTCACATGCGATAAATGCGGAGCCTCTCTTGCCGATGAAGACTACGTAACATACGAGGAAATTTCCCACAAATGGATTCGCAGCGAAAATTCAAGCACTCTTAAGGTTGAAATCAGATTCCGCTGTGTTTGCCCGAAATGCGGAGCCGTCAAAACCTTTACGGAAACGCTTCGCTCCGGCGAGGTTTCGGCAAGCTCCTCTCACCTTGTTTCAACAAAAGAGCTCGTCAAAGATTATCTGGCGGGATACGTCCGTTTATAAAATCGGCGATTCATATTAAGCGACATCTCCTGCAAAGCCCCCGTTTGCAGAGACGTAATTATGCGCCCGCAAGGAAATTGCGGGCGCATTTTTTTGCCGGAAAATCTGCGCATGCGCGCCGACGGAGTGTTTTTCCGAAAACAAAAAATCCGCCCGCTTTTGCGAGTGGATTTTGTTTTCCGGCTTATTCTCCGAAGCTCCATATTCCTTCGCCGGTCGTTTCGTTGAAGAACACGCCGAGCTCCACATATGACAGCTTGCCGAATTCAAAATTGAACCAGGCGGCGATGTCGTCAAAGAAGACGGTTTCCTCCGTCGGGCCGTCGTTTTCCGTGAAACGGCTGCACCCTGCGGACTTTACCAGCTTCATAACCTCGTCCTTTTCGCGCAGGAAGACCTTCTGCCCGAAAACCGTCATTTCGGGAGAAAAACACTGAATGAGTGTCACGCGCATATCCTTTTCGCGCTCAAACCAGACCATAAGCATATCCTTGTTATAAATATAGGTCTGCCCGTATATTTCGTCGTCCTCGCAGACGTTTATTTTGTCCGGCATGCCGAGAGCGCTGACAACGTCCTTCGGCGTCATTCCGAAAAGAATTCCGCAAGTGCCGATACCGAATTCAAGTATCATAAATCAGTCACCTTTTTCAGAGAGTTATTTTTTCAATGGAATATTCCGCTTCTTTTTCCGTGCAGACGGCGCCGCGACATTTATAGACGTCGCGGATTTCCGTGAAAAACACGTCTTCCCTGATTTTTCCGTCGACTTTTATCTTCGGCGTGCCGGAGGGGAAGACCATTGCAAGCGGCGCAAGACCGCGGTCAAAGCCTTTTCCCGTCATTTTTACGTAGCTTTCGCGCAGCGTCCACAGTCGGCAGAAGGCTTCTGCGGGCGATGGGCTGAGGCTTATTGCGTCACGTTCGAGCGGAGTGAAAAATCTGTCCGCAATGGGCATAACGGTCTGTGCCTCGGCAATTTCTTCGAGGTCGGCGCCGACTTCGGTATCCGAAACGGCACAGAGTACGTATTTTCCCGTATGCGACACGCTGAAAAACACGCCGTCGCGATTTGAAACGTACGGCTTGCCCATTTCCGCAACCTTTATTTCATAATCAAAATCGCCGAAAACCTTTTTCAGCACGACGGGAACGATCAGTCCGGAGCCGAGAAGAAGCGCCTTTGTTTCGGGGCGTTTTGCGCGGTCGATACGGGTTTGCCGCTCGGCAGATACTTCCGCCTTCCTTTCGGCGAGAGCGTTTTCGTCATAATAAGCGGAGACGTCCGCATAAAAAACCTTTACAAAACTCATTTTTATCTTTCGACACGCAAAAAAGCGCGCTGTCCTCCGTCCGTTCTTTTTTGCGGCTTGCGCCGCCTATTGATACACAAAGAACATTTTAACACAGTAAATATATAAAGTCAACGCAAAAAAATGAAGAAAACTATGGACAAATGCCTCAAATGCTGATAAAATCATTAAAGCGATTGTCGCAGGAGGCAGAATTATGATAAAAGCTGTTATTTTCGATCTGGACGGCACGCTTGCATACACACTTCCGGATCTTACAGAAGGAATGAATCGCGCAAGAGCGAGATACGGGCTTCCCCCTGTGACGAGAAAGCACCTTCTTTCGTTTATAAACGGCACGACGGATCAGTTCATACGCAATTCCTTTCCGGAAGGGCAGAGCGACGAATATTACAGCAAGGCGAAAGAGATATATCTGAACGAGTACAGTCAGTGCTATCTTCACAACACAACAGCGTATGACGGTATGGCGGAGACGCTTTCAAAGCTTTATTCGGACGGGCTCCAGCTTGCGGTGTTCACAAACAAGGATAACGACCACGCAAACGACATTGTCAAAAAGCTGTACGGCAGCGAGGTTTTTGAGGAGATTCTCGGCACGGGAAGATTTCCCGGAAAGCCGAGTCCGGAGGGCGCGCTTTATCTTGCGGGAAAATATGGCGTTAGTCCGTCGGAGTGCGCTTTTGTCGGCGATTCGGATGTCGATATGAAAACCGCAAAGAATGCGGGAATGGTTGCCGTCGGTGCAACATGGGGGTATCGCGAAAAAGAAATACTTATCGCCTCGGGCGCAGACGTTACAGTCGATCGTCCCTGCGATATCTACGATATAATAAAGAAAATCAAATGAAATAAAGGAGAAATTGAATATGGTAAAACTTCCTTTCAAAATTGACCTTTCGGGAAAGGTTGCCGTTGTGACCGGCGGCGGCGGTGTGCTTTGCTCCGGCTTTGCGGAAGCACTCGCGGCTTGCGGCGCAAAGGTTGCTGTATGTGACCTCCGTCTTGAACCCGCACAGGCAGTTGCGGACAGAATAAACGCGGACGGCGGTAAGGCAATCGCCGTTGAAGCAAACGTGCTTGACAAAGAGAGCCTTATGGCGGCAAGAGAAAAAATCAATGCGGAGCTCGGCACATGCGATATACTTCTCAACGGCGCGGGCGGCAATAATCCCAAGGGCACAACGACAAAAGAATATCTCTTTCCGGAGGATATCGACGGCGGAGAAGACCTTGTTACTTTCTTTGACCTCGACCCCAAGGGCGTTGAATTCGTTTTCAATCTCAACTTCCTCGGAACGCTTCTTCCCACACAGGTCTTTGCGCGCGATATGGCGAAAAAGACGGGCTCTGTAATTCTCAACGTTTCGTCGATGAACAGCTTCCGCCCGCTGACGAAAATCCCCGCGTATTCCGGCGCAAAGGCGGCTGTATCGAACTTTACGCAGTGGCTTGCCGTACATTTCTCGAAGGTTGGCATAAGAGTCAACGCGATCGCCCCCGGATTTTTTGTTACAAATCAGAACCGCGGTATGCTTATGAACGCCGACGGCTCGCTGACTCCGAGAAGCGAGAAAATTCTCGCACATACGCCGATGGGCAGGTTCGGCGAGGTCGACGACCTGACAGGCACTCTCCTCTGGCTCTGCGATAACGGCGCATCGGGCTTTGTAAACGGCGTTGTTGTTCCGATTGACGGCGGATTTGCCGCTTATTCGGGAGTATAAAAGCAATAAAAATCCCCGCTCCGGCGGGGATTTTTTTGAGATAAAAGATAAGAGAGAAAATCGAAGAGAAAAGGTGCGTCTGCGGCGCTGGGTTATTATAGGTTGAGCGGGGCTTTTGTGCCTGCAGGAACGGGGGAGAAGCAAGAGTTTTTTGCTTCCATTGAGGGAGTGCGAATAACATAGGGGATGTGTTGACCGTCCCGTCCCGCCGCCTTTTGCGATTTGCAAAACGAGCAGGCGTTATCAAAAAGGGAATTTACCGCAAACGTCGCTCGTTATGTACTTTCTTTTTTGAAAAGAAAGTACGAAAGAAAGCAATTCGGGCGTTCCTTCCGAAACCTCCCTGTCGTTCAAGACGGAACTTCTCTGCCACGTCGGTTTTACCAAAGCAAAGGCAGAAGTATCGGCTCGAATCTTAAAGTGCTTTCAATAGTGCGGGGTTTTTGTTCCTGCGGGGACGGGAGAAGGTGCGAGAATTTTCTTTTGCGGAGTTTCCCCAAATGGGTGGAGATTTGCAATCGTGCGGGTAATCCTTGCGGGTGTTGCCGAGGGGAGGACAGTGGCGTGGCTTGCCGTGCCGGAGAGAGCCAAATGCAAAAGGAGTGGTAAGCCGCTCCTTTGATGAAATTATAAAATTTGTATAAGACCAATAACCAGAGATTCTTTTGTCTGCTTTTCTTTTCAGCGCACAAACTAAAAAGAAGAGGAAGACCACCCTTTGATAAAATTATGAAGTCCGCACAAACCTATATATTGAAGCTTCTTTTGCCTTCTTTTCTTCTCGAAGAAAAGAAGGTTATTCCTCGGTTTCGCCTTTGGCGAGCTTGTTATAGAATTCGTCAAGGTCGGTTTTGAGCTCGTCGGTGTTTTCGCAAATGCTGACCTTTTCAATCCAGAACGCCTTATAGACTCTGATAAGCATAAGCTGGGTATACGCGACGCTGCGATTGAGCTTGTCCTCTGCGTCGGCAAGGATGGCGTCGGCTCTTTCCTGCTCGGCGAGCTGCTCGTCTATGCCGCATTCTCCGCCCTCGGCTGCCTTTTCGGAAAATTCCTTTTCGGCGGCGGAAAGCTCTTCTTCAAGCTCCTCGTCATGTCTGATTTCATCCTCGCTTTTCGGACGTCTGACAGTGACCGTCGCACGGCAGGCATAACCCGCTTTGTATTCGGGCTTGTGTTCCTCTCCGTCCTTGCGGGGAGAGAATTCGTAATCATCGGCTTTCTTTTCGTCGATTTCAACGTTAAGCTCGTAGCCGAGGAAGGAAAAACGGTCACGATAGCCGTCGCAGACGGCATTTACCTCCGCGATAAGCTCGTTTTCACGGGCGGAAAGCTGTTCATCCGACATTGATTTACGTTTGATTTCCATAAGTTGCACGTCCTTTTCAAGAATTATTTACGGCTTTCTGCCGTTAAAGTACGAAAAAAATGTTGAAAAATGAATTGAGTTGGTGTAGAATATAAAAAAGACAAAAAACAAAAGCGAGGATAAGTCAATGAGCGCAAGCGATATAGACAGAACAATGACCTTTTCCGTCGGAGCACAGAGCGAGGAAGATACAAAACTGATACTTACAACGGTCTATGAGGCTCTTCTTGAAAAGGGCTATAACCCGATAAACCAGATAGTCGGATATCTGCTCTCCGAAGACCCGACGTATATAACGAGTTACAGAAACGCCCGCGCGCTTATCCGCAAGATAGACCGCGACGAGCTTCTCAACACAATGGTGAGAAAATATCTCGGTATCTGACCCTTTCCTTTATTATAAATCATTCTGCACCGACATTGCAAGAGTTTTTTATCCGAAAGCGGCGGCGGTGAGCAGAATGGGCAGGACTTTTTTATAAATTTTATCAAAATCACACGGCGGCAAGGGGTTTTCTCCCTTGCCGCATTCTATTGTGAAGGCGGGAATTCCGAGCTTTGATATGACCCAGTCCTTATATCCTCCGTATGACGCGATACCGCTCGGCTTTGACACTGAGTAACCCGAAACGCGCGAAAAACATTCGGCAAGCATGAGCGAGCCGCGAGGACAGTCGCCGAGGTAATCATAATAGATTTCCTCGCCCTGCGTGTGCAGCGCGACAGCCGTTTTAAGTCGCGACGAAAGAAAGCGGGTGAGATTGCAGAGAGCCTGCGTTTCCGGCTCGCTTTCGGGATACTGACCGCCGAAACGCGTCGGGCATCCCGAATAAATTCCCGCTTTTCTTTCAAGAACGCGACATTCGGCAAATCCGGCGTCATAATTGTGATTAAGGTCGACGCCGCGCGCGTTTGCCTGCCAATGGGTAAAATCGCGTCCGGAAGGGTTCATGGAAATCAGCCGCGGATAAAGAACGTGCTCGCGGGGAAAGGCGCCTTGCTGAATATCAATCCCGTCCGGATTTATCACGGGAATGACGAAAATTTTCCGCCTTGAAAATATGTGCTTTGCGTCAAAGCCCGCGAGGAATATTCCGTCGCGGATGGATTTTGCGCAGTCGCGCAGGAATCTGACGCAAACGAGGGCGGTTATGTGCTCCGAGCCGTGATGTGCGCCGACGACGAGATGACAGACGTCCCCCGAGCCGAGCGTCATGCAGTCGATGGGCTGACCGGAAAGAGAATGACCGATTGTGAAAAGCGATACGGAAGGAAACTCCTCCGCTATCGAAAAGCAATATTCGCGCACCTTTCGCGACGGCGCCGCCAAACCGAAATCAATATCCACAGTCCGCACCTCCCGAAAAGAATTCCCGCACTTTTATGGTATGCGCGGCGGGCGGCAGGGGTTACTTACGGACGATATGCAGTTGCCGAAAAAATTATTTTCGGGTGAGAAAAAGCGGTGCTTTCACCGACTAAAGAAAAAAGGTGTTTTATCACACATCGGGCACGCCGTCGGGCGTAGAAAAAACGCAATCAAAAAAGTGCAAAATGCCGAAAAAGTCCGTTTCGGGTTGACAACGCAACGTATAAATGGTACACTATAATTCACGAAATGAGGTGAGCGACATAAAAAATATAAAGCAGAAAATACTCCCCGCATCACTTTGCGGCGCGGCTGTCGGATTTACATGGTTCTTTTTCGGAGCGGTGGACACATTCGCCGGCAACAGGGGAGAATTTCTTTTCTCATTCTCCGATTTCGGTTGGCAACTTGCGCTGATTGCGCTTGCCGCTTCGCTTGTTATAGCGCTTGCGCTCCTCTTTACGGACAATACCGTCCACAGAGTTCTTTTCGGAATATTCTTCTGGATTGCGCTCATGGGTTATGTTCAGGCAATTTTTCTGAACGTCGGTATGGGGTCGCTCGCGGGAGATGACGTCGGTACGAAGGTAAAGCCCGGCTTTGTGATATTTGACACCGCGCTGTGGATTGTCATGGCGGTACTGTGTGTCATAGGAGCGATAAAAATGAAAAAATTCGATATAATAAAGACGGTGGCTGTCATTCTGCTTATCATGATTGTCGGAATGCAGTTTGTCGGGTGCGTATCAAATATACCGAAGGTAACCGACTCATCGGTTACAAAAACGGAAAGCCCGCAGGGCACTGACGCGCCGTCAGACGGGACGGAAACAACCGGAGCACCCGCGACGACGGAAAAGCCCGATAAGCCCGATGAGAACGTAAAACAGTATCTCACCGAGGCAGGTATAAACGAGGTTTCGGCGGGAAAGAACATTGTTGTTTTTGTCATTGACCGCTTTGATATAAGCTATTATCAGGAAATGAAGAGCAAAGACCCGAAGTTTTTTGAAAAGCTGAAGGGATTTACATATTTCAACGACAATATTTCCCTTTATTCAAGAACCTATCCCGGCGTTGCCACGATGATAACCGGCGTGGATTACGAATATACGGACACGCCGAAGGCATGGGGCGCAAGTCCCGAGCCGTGGTTTGAAAAGGCATACGGCACCTCGCCCTTCCTTTCCGACCTTCAGAAAAACGGATATCGCATAAAACTTTATACAGCGGACTATTACGGTTACAGAGATGCAAGAGCGATGAACGGCAGGGTTTATAACGTTTCCGGCGTTTCAAAATACGAGGTGACGGACAGGGGGGCGCTTGTCGGGAGCATGCTTCAGCTTGCGCTTTACAGATGCCTGCCGACGGCGCTGAAAAGCTCCGTCTCGGTATCGACTTCGTCGTTCAGCGGCGTCATAAGCTACGGCGGCGAGGCGCCGGCTTACAAAGTCGACGACCCGCGCGCGTACGAGCTTCTCTCCGGAGGACTTACCGTTGACGACAGCGAAAAATCGTATACGCTCATTCATCTCAACGGCTGTCATCAGCCGTACAACATGGACGAAAACGGCAACCGCGTTGAAAACGGCTCGTTCGAGAGCGCGATGAGAGGTTGCTTCGGAATGATATATTCATATATCGACGAAATGCGCCGCCTCGGTGTTTATGAGGATTCGACGATAATCATCACGGGCGATCACCCGAGCGCAAGAGATGACGGCGAAATACCCACCCAGCCGAGACTTACCGCGCTCTTTGTAAAGCCTGCGGGTACATGTGATGAACCACTTGCATATTCGCATGCACAGGTCTCCCAGGAAAATCTCATCCCGACGATTGTCAAATCCGCGGGAATTGAAACGGAAAACGATTACGGCAGGTCATATTTTGACATAGCCGAGGGAGAAAACGTCACGCGCCATCACAAGTTTGAGCTTTATGACGACGGCGACACGAGAATAATCGATTTTGCCATCACGGGAATGGGCAGGGATTTTTCAAATTGGAAAATCGTTTCCGATATAAACATCGGGTCGCTTTATAACTGACCCAAAAGGAGAAAAAATGGATACTGTCATGTATTATATATGTTATCCTTTCGGATACGTTATGAAGTGGTGCTGGGAGCTTCTCGGCAATTACGGTCTTGCGATAATCCTTTTCACTCTCTGCACGAAGATAATTCTTCTTCCCGTTTCGGTGTGGGTGCATAAGAACTCAATAAAAATGGTCACAATCCAGCCGGATATAAACTTTATAAAGGCGAAATATTACGGCGACAGGGACAGAATTGCAGAAGAGGAGACAAAGCTTTATAAGAAAATCGGTTACAGCCCGTTTGCGTCGGTCGTACCGCTTCTTTTGCAGCTGTTGCTTCTCAGCGCTGTTGTGTATATAGTCAAACAGCCGCTCACAAGTATTCTTCATATAAGTGGCGAGACCGTTGAGGCGCTTGCAAGGAGCTTCGGGCTTGAAGAGAGCGATCAGCTCGGTGTCATAAGAATGATACAGTCCGGCGCGGAAACCGACACCTCGCTTTCGGCTGTCGTATCGCAGATAAAGAGCTTCGACCTCTCCTTTGCGGGCTTTTCGCTCGGCGTTGAGCCTTATAAAACATGGGGGATATACACACTTGTTCCCGTAATTGCGGGCGCTTCGTCACTGCTTCTGTGCTGGGTTCAGAACGCTATAAACGTTCTCCAGGCGGAGCAGAGCAAGCTCAATAAATACGGAATGACGGTGCTCTCCGTCGGCATTTCGCTTTCGCTCGGATTCTTTGTTTATTCGGGCGTCGCGCTTTACTGGGTTGCGAGCAACCTTTTTGCAATCGTTCAGCAGCTCGTGCTCAATGCCGTTATAAATCCGAAAAAATACGTTGATTACAGCAAGCTCGAAGAAAGTCGCGCCGCGCTTGCGGACATTGAACGCCTCGGCGACGGCAAAAAAGACGTCAAAGCCAAGGAAAACGCAAAGCGCGAAAGAGCAGATTACAAGAGATTCTTCAAGATAGTAAACAAACACTTTGTTATCTATTCTGAACGGAGCGGGTTTTATAAATATTATGAGGCGCTCATCTCAGAGCTGAAAAAGAGAGCAAAGAACATGACTATCCATTACGTCACAAGCGATCCGGACGACGCGATTTTCAGGCTTGCCGAGACCGACCCGACCATAAAGCCTTATTATATCGGTCAGAAAAAGCTGATAACACTTATGATGAGGATGGACGCGGACATAGTCGCAATGACAACGCCCGACCTCGACAATTATTACATAAAGCGTTCGCTTGTCCGCAAGGATGTCGAATATATTTATGTTCCGCACGACATGATGAGCGTCCATATGGGCTTCCGCAAAGCCGCCCTTGACCATTTTGATACGATCTTCTGCACGGGAGAGCATGTCGCAAGGGAAGTCCGCAAAACGGAGGAGGTTTATTCTCTCCCCGAAAAGACGCTTGTCAAATTCGGTTATCCTCTTGAAGAAAAGCTGGAAAAGGCTTATGAGGATATGGACAAGACCCCGCACGCAAAGCGTGAGATACTGATAGGGCCGTCGTGGCAGGAGGACAACCTTCTCGACAGTTGCGTCGATACGCTTATAGAGCAGCTCATGTGCGAAGAAAACCACATAATCGTCCGCCCGCACCCGGAATACGTCAAGCGTTATCCGGAGAAGATAAAGCTGCTTACGGAAAAATATGCCGGAGTGCCTGACGAAAAGCTCACCTTTGAGCTGAATTTCACGACAAATAAGTCGACATATTCGTCAGACCTGCTGATAACGGACTGGTCGGCAATTGCATATGAATTCTGCTTCTCGACGAAAAAGCCGGTGCTCTTTGTCAACACAAAGATGAAAATGGAAAATCCCGAATGGGAAAAGCTCGGACTGACTCCGGCGGAAATATATCTCCGCGACAAGGTTGGAGTTGCGCTTGAAAAGAGCGAACTCGACAGGACGAAGACCGTCGCAGACGAGCTTATGTCAAGCGGGGAAAAATATAAAGAAAAGATAACAGCGCTTCTGCACGAGCACCTTTATTCATACGGAACGAACGGTGCGGAGGGCGCAAAATACATTCTTCGCCGCCTTGCGGAAATTCAGAAGAACAGAAAAGATTGATTTACGGGAGAAAATTTATTATGAAACGCATGAAAATTCTTTTATCGGCATATCTTTGCTTCGGCATGATGATATTTGCCACGGTCAACGCCGCGGCGTATATAGACCCTTCGGTTGTGTCGTATGCGGCGCAGGCGATTGCGGGAATAGTTATCGCGGCGGGCGCGGTGTTCTTTGTATGGTGGAGAAAGGTCAAAAAAAAGGTTTCAAAAAAGCTCGGTATTGACGAAAACGCCGGCAAGGAAGTCGAAGAGGATATCGTCATAAACGAAGACGACGAGGCAAAGTCCGATGAGGAGAACGCCTCCGATGAGACGGACGAAAACAAGCAAGTAAAATAAATATTGAGGAGGACATTTCAATGCTCGGATTTTTCATTATAGGCGTTCTGGCGATTGCTGTCGGCGCGTTCTTTATCGCGAAGAAAAGCGGACAGGGAAGAAAGGTGAAGGTCATTGTGGGGGCGGCGGCTCTTGCTGTCGGACTTGTTATCTGCGTTTCGAGCTGTGTGCGCACGGTGCCGACCGGACACACGGGAATAGTCACGACGTTCGGTAACGTTGAAAGCTATACATATGAGGCGGGCGTGCATTTTGCGGCGCCGTGGAAGACGGTTGTCAACATGGACAACAGAAACCAGAAGGCAAGTGTAGACCTTACATGCTTCTCCTCGGACATTCAGGAGGTAGACGTAACATATTCGCTCAACTATCAGATACAGAAGGCGAACGCGCAGGATATTTACCGCACCATCGGCACAAAGTATTACGAAACGGTCATCACGCCCCGTATTCAGGAGGCTGTGAAGAGCGTTATGGCGCAGTACACGGCGGAACAGCTTCTCGAAAAGCGCGCGGAGCTTTCGCTTGAAATAAAAACCATACTGACGGAAAAGCTGGACAATTACAATATCGACGTGCTTGATACGTCGCTTGAAAACCTCGACTTCTCGGACGCCTTCACAAACGCCGTTGAGGCAAAGCAGGTTGCGGCGCAGAAGAAACAGCAGGCGGAAATCGAGCAGGCACAGGCTCTTATGGAGGCTGAATACGCAAAGCAGATTGCCGAAATGAAGGCAAATGCGGACGCTGCCGTCGCAAAGATTGCCGCGCAGGCAGACCTTGACGTCACGAAAATTCAGGCTGACGCCGCCGAATATGCAGGTCAGAAGGATGCTGCGATAATCGGTCAGGTCAGGGACATTCTTGCCGCCGACAAGGAAAACATCACGGATGAGGACATAAAGAACCTCGTTACATATTATTACGTTCAGAAATGGAACGGCGAGCTCCCGCAGACGTATATCGGCGCGGAGGACTTCTATAAGCTCCTTTCCTCTCTTGCGGAAAAGAACTGAAAAAACAAAAAATCAAATCCGGAGAGGTCTTGCTGCACGGCGACGGACTTCTCCGGTCGTTTTATCAAAAACAATGGGAAAAAACGGATAAATCATTGTTTTTTGCAAAAAACTCTGAAACGGTTGACAAAACCGAAAGAAAGTAATATCATGTAATAATACACACATCTCCCGCGGAGAAGTCGGGAGATATCACGAAAGAAAGGATGAAAGATATGCGTGCACTTGTGGAAAGCACGGGGCCTGTCGCCTCGGTGATAATTTCCATAGCGGTTATGCTTTTCTGCGGATTTCTGATGACGCGGATAACAAAGCTGCTCCGCCTTCCGAACGTAACGGCGTATATCGTCGTCGGAATACTGATAGGGCCTTACGTTTTTGATATAATACCGCAAAAGGTCATAGACGGAACAGAGTTCCTTCCGGATATCGCCCTTTCGTTCATAGCGTTCAGCACGGGAGAATTTTTCCGGCTGTCGACGCTTAAGAAAAACGGAATGAAGGTTGTAATAATCACTCTGCTCGAGTCTCTTGTGGCAACGCTTTTCGTCTTTATAGTTACATATTGGGTGCTCGGGCTTGACCTTGCATTCTCCGCTGTGCTTGCGGCGCTCGCGGCGGCGACAGCCCCCGCTTCAACAATGATGACAATCCGCCAGACGCGGGCAAAGGGAGACTTCGTCGATACGCTTTTGCAGGTCGTTGCACTGGATGACGTTGTCGGCTTGCTTGCGTACAGCGCGGCGATATCGATTGCTCTTGCGTCTTCCGCAGGCAGCAGCTCCGCCGGATTTGAAAGTATCATAAAACCGATAATCCTGAATCTTGTCGTGCTTCTGCTCGGCGGCTTTTTCGGGCTTCTGATGAAATGGCTGATGAACAAGCGCTCGACCGACAACAGACTCATCGTTTCGGTCGCGTTGCTTTTCACCTTCTGTGGCATATGCGCCGTGATGGATATTTCGCCCCTGCTCGGGTGTATGTCCATGGGAATGGTATATATAAACACAACGGATGACGACAAGCTCTTTAAGCAGCTGAACTATTTCAGCCCGCCGATACTGCTTTTGTTCTTCGTAAGGTCGGGTATCACTTTTGACCTCGGGGCTCTCGTCAACACCTCGTCCGCCGTCGGCGGAGTGCCTCTGCTGGTTGTCGGAGTGCTGTATTTCTTTGTCAGAATCGTGGGCAAATATGCAGGCTCTTTTATCGGTTGCGCGATAGTCGGCAAGGACAGAAAGGTTCGCAATTATCTCGGACTTGCGCTTATACCGCAGGCGGGAGTTGCAATCGGTCTTGCCGCACTCGGAGCGAGAATGCTCGGAGGAGAGACCGGAAACGCCTTGCAGACGGTCATTCTGGCGTCCAGCGTGCTGTATGAGCTGATAGGACCTGCGGCGGCAAAGCTTTCGCTGTATCTCTCACATTCGTATTCAACAAATCTTGAGGAGATTACAGCCGATATTCCCGTGACGGAGGGCGGCGTTGCAAAAACGCCGGTTGAAATCCTGACGGAGAGGATAAAGAAAATACAATCGGAGCTTCCCGCTCACAGCGACCCCGCCCCATCGGAAGAGGAGCAGGCGTTTCTTGAAGCGGCGGAGGAACAATATGCCGCGATGGGCGCGATGGGTCGCAGGCGCGGATTTATAAACAGAAAATAAAGGAGAAATTACGATGATTTACGATAGTATTGCAAAGCTCCTCGGTGACTGGTCGTCACAGCTGGGAACGTGGTCGGTCATTTTCAGAATAGCAATTTCGCTTGTTCTTTCGGCGATAATCGGGTGTGAAAGGTCAAGCAAGAGACACTCGGCAGGACTGCGCACGTTTATAACGATATCGCTTGCTTCGACGGTATCAATGCTTATTGATCTCGCGCTTATAGAGGGAACCTCCATAAAGCTGCCCATTCTTTCCGCGGCGACTATAATTGCCTCTGCGATGATAAGCGGCAACTCCGTGCTGTTCAGCTCAAGAAATCAGATAAGAGGACTTACAACCTCCGCAGGACTCTGGGCTTGCGGAATAATCGGTCTTGCCGCAGGTGCCGGACTTTACACCCTCACCCTTGTCGCATTTGTAACGACGCTTGTCAGTCTTTCGTTCTTCCCGAAGATTGAAATTATGCTCAAAAACCGCTCAAATCATTTTGAAGTCCACCTTGAGCTTAAAAACAAGAACAACCTTCAGGATTTTGTCACGACGATACGTGAGCTGGGACTCCGCATAGATGATATTGAAGCAAATCCGGCATATCTCAATTCCGGACTCAGCGTTTACACGGTCGCGATAACGATAAGCTCCGCAGAGCTAAAAAAATACAAAACGCATACGGAGATAATCGAAGCGTTGCGGACACTTGATTACGTATATTATATTGAAGAAATGAGATAAACCGAAAAGCGGGCTCCTCCGGAAGGGGGGAGCCCGCCTTTTTCTTTTAGCACCGTAAGCCTTGAAATGTTCATAAAGAAATGATAAAATATAAATTGAAACAGGCGCGGGAAATAATTTCCGCGCGAAGCAAAAAAATAAAAATAAAAATTTTTTGAAAAAGTGTAACCTTCCCGAAAAAAATCTGTATATAGGGATGGAGGCGCAAGAGCAGGAGGTGAAGACGTGGAGGATGAGCAGATAATCAGGCTCTATTTCGACCGTAACGAAACCGCTATAAGCGAAACGGACAAAAAATACGGTTCATATTGTATGAAAATTGCAATGAACATCCTCTCAAGCGAGCCGGACAGCGAAGAATGTATAAACGACGTCTGGCTGAAAATGTGGAATTCGATTCCGCCGAGCAGACCGCAGAACCTTGCCGCATACGCCGGCAAGATAACGCGTAACCTTTCGATAAACAAATATAAAATGAGGTATGCGGAAAAGCGGATTGAAGGGGAATTCGCCGTCTCTCTCGATGAACTTGATGATTGCGTTCCGGGAGGTGACACGATGGACACAGAACAGCAGGCAAAGCTTATCGGCAAAAGCATAAGCGATTTTCTGCGGGAGCAGAAGGAGCTTAATCGCAAGGTTTTCGTTTGCAGATATTTTTATTGCGATTCGGTTTCGGAAATAGCGGAAAGGTTCGGCATAAGCGAAAGCCACGTCAAAACAATGCTGCTGAGAACGCGCTCAAAACTAAAAACGCATCTGGAGCGGGAAGGAGTCACGGTATAGTGAATTTGTTGAAGGTATGAAAAATGAAATACTTGCAAGAGCTATCACCGAGATAGACGACGAACTGCTGACGGAAGCGCGGGAGCCTGTCAGAAGGAAAGCCCCGAATTTTCGGGCTATGACGAAATACATAGGCGCGATAGCCGCGTGCATTGCGGTTGTCCTCTCGCTTACGCTTTTCGGAAATCACGGCATGGGCGACTTTGATATGAGCGTTGAGGGTCAGGACATTTCGGGAGAGATGACTGCAATCTCTCTTTCGCCTCTCTCGGGTCACTCACAGGATCATAATCCGCGCGAAAAAAAGGTGATAACCGTCCCGATTAAAATCGAAGCAGATGGGAAAACTGTTATCACAGCGTCGGAAGGCGGAACGCTTTGCACCGCCGATGGCAGGATAACCTCGTCCATCAAAACGAGAAGAGACACGTCATTTGAATGGGTCGTGGACATCTCGGGCAAAGAAAATTTTGAATTGACGGTGACGTCAAAAAGTAAAACCCTTATAATCAAAGCCACCTATGACGGCGAACGGGACTGTCTGATACTGTCCGCCGAGGAAGGCAAAAACTGAAAAAATCACATTACACAGAAAAGGAAGAAAACACTGATGAAAAAGATTATTGCACTTTTGCTTGCGGCAGTTATGCTGACACTCACAATCTCGCTCGTATCCTGCGGAGGAACAAAAGACCCCGGAAGCTCCTCCGGAAACGGCACAACAACAGAATCTACAACCACTACAACAACCACTACAACTCCCGATGTTCCCGTAACTCCCGCATACGCAAATGCGCTCGATCTCTTCAATAAAATATGGGGCTCTTACACCGACGACGATAAATTCCCCGTCGGCGGCGGTGATGAGGATCACAATTCCGATGAAGGTCCCGGAGCTTTTGATATAGAAAAGAACAAAGAATCCATAAAGGCATTTACCCACATTACCGATGACCTTCTCGCAACGGTCAAAAACGACGCGGCAAACCTTATGCATATGATGAACACAAACACGTTCAGCTCTGCGATATTCCATCTCAAGGACGCTAAAACTGCGGAAAGCTTTGCAAAGGACTACAACAGCGCAATTATGGGTACACACTGGATATGCGGCTCCCCCGAAAAAGTTCTTGTTATCTCCGTCGACGAATACGTTATAGTCGCATTCGGATATGCGGAACTGACGGATACCTTCAAGGCAAAATGTCTTGCCGTTGACACATCCGCAAAGCTCCTTATAGATAACGCAATAGAAGAATAATTCAGCGAATACAAAATAATAAGCACGGCACCGCTTGTGCGGTGCCGTAGCTATGTAAAAAGGTGGACGTATGTTATTTTCAAGCATTCCGTTTTTGTATTACTTTTTACCGTGTGTAATACTTTTATATCTGATTGCGCCGCGCTTTCTTAAAAATACGGTTCTGCTCCTTTCGAGCCTTGTCTTTTATGCGTGGGGCGAGCCAAAGTATGTTATATGGATGGTGCTTTCTATCGGACTCGGATATCTTTTCGGACTTCTGATTGAAAAGTACAGAGAAAAAAATCACGGTCTTGCAAAGTTGTTTCTGGTTCTTTCCGTTACCAGCAGTCTTGCCGTACTCGGCTATTTCAAATATGCGGACTTCTTCATTTCAAACATCAACGCGGTGACCGGACTTTCCATTCCGCTTCTTAAAATCGCGCTTCCCGTCGGCATCAGCTTCTATACATTCCAGATTTTAAGCTATACCGTTGACGTTTACAGAGGCGACGTTGCGGCGCAGAAAAACCCGATTGACCTCGCAACCTATGTTGCGCTTTTCCCGCAGCTTATTGCGGGACCGATTGTCCGTTACTCCGATATAGCGGAGCAGCTGAGAAACCGCAATCACTCATTTGAAAAGATATCTGCGGGAATGAGCCGCTTCATCATCGGACTTTCAAAGAAAATTCTCATTGCAAACTTCCTCGGCGAGCTTTGCGATACTTTCAAGGCGTCCGGCGATAAATCCGTTCTTTTCTTCTGGCTTTATGCCATAGCATATACGCTTCATATCTATTTCGACTTCTCCGGTTACAGCGATATGGCAATCGGACTCGGAAAGATCTTCGGCTTTGACTTCCTTGAAAACTTCAATTATCCTTATATTTCGGGCAGCGTTACGGAGTTCTGGCGCAGATGGCATATGTCGCTCGGCTCATGGTTCCGCGACTATGTTTATATTCCGCTCGGCGGAAACAGAGTCGGCAAGGCAAGACATTTCTTTAATATTTTCGTTGTCTGGATGCTGACCGGAATGTGGCACGGGGCGGCTTGGAACTTTATCATCTGGGGACTGTATTTTGCAATCATACTGATGATAGAAAAGCTGTTCCTGCTCAAATATCTGAAAAAGAGCAAGGTGCTGAACCATATTTACGTGCTGTTGCTTGTCATAATCAGCTTTGTTATATTCGATGCGGCAAGCATGAAGGACGCATTCTCTTATATAGGTTCGATGTTCGGCGCGGGCGGCTATCCGCTTGTCTCGACTGAGTTTGTTTACTATCTGCGCAGCTACGGAGTTGTCATCCTGCTCGCGATGATCGGCTCGACGCCGCTTCCGAAGCTCGTTGTCGGCAAGATAAACGAAAGTCGCGTCGGCGGCAAGATAATGACGGTGCTTGCACCGGTTGCCCTCTGCGTGTTGCTTGCGATATGCACGGCGTGCCTTGTTGACGGGTCATACAATCCGTTCCTCTATTTCCGCTTCTGACGGAGGTGATATTATGAATAACAAAACAAAAAGTATAATTTCTTTTGTGATAATTGCCGCGTTCTTTGTGACGACTGTCATAGGCTGTTGGGCGATACCCGCAAAGAAATATTCGGACAGCGAGCGCAGAGACCTTGCGCAGCTTCCGAAGCCGGAGCTTAAAGCTCTGCTCAACGGCTCGTTTATGACGAAGTTTGAAAAATACACGCAGGATCAGTTCCCACTGAGAGAACAGTTCAGAACGCTCAAAGCGCTGACGAGCTATTACGTTTTCCGTCAGCTTGACAACAACGGAATTTATATAAAAGACGGCTATGCGGCAAAGATTGAATATCCGCTCAACGACAAGTCGATTGCATATGCGGCAAGCAGATTTGAATACGTCTATAAAAAATATATGGAGGGAAAGGCTTCAAACGTTTATCTCTCCATAGTACCGGATAAGAGTTATTTCCTTGCCGACAAGGGCGGCTATCTCAAAATGGATTACGAAAAGCTCGTCTCCGAAATGAAGGATAAAATGTCATATGCGCAGTATATAGACATAATGAACACGCTTGAAATTTCCGATTACTATAAAACGGATACTCACTGGAGACAGGAAAAGCTGCTTGAAACTGCGGCAGCCCTTGCAAAGGGAATGGGCGTCAGCCTTTCGGGACAGTACAGGGAAAACACGCTTGACAATCCCTTTTACGGCGTTTATTACGGTCAGGCGGCACTTCCCATGCCCTCGGAAACGATTAAATATCTCACAAGCGATATTCTTGACAACTGCATAGTCACAAACTATGAAACGGGCAAGAAAACAACCGTATACGATATGGAAAAAGCTTATGGAAAAGACCCATATCAGATGTTCCTTTCCGGCTCAATATCGCTTATGACCATCGAAAATCCGAACGCAAAGACGGACAAAGAGCTTATCATTTTCCGTGACTCCTTCGGAAGCAGCATATCTCCGCTTCTCGTCGAGGGTTACGCAAAGATAACTCTTGTCGATATACGTTATATTGTTCCGGATTATCTCGGCAGGTTTGTAAATTTTGAAGGCAGCGATGTCCTCTTCCTTTACAGCACGCTCGTTCTCAACAACAGCGAAACAATACAGTAAAAAGCAAAAGCCCCGCTTCGGCGGGGCTTTTTTGATATAAGAGATAAGAGAGAAGATCGAAGAGAAGCGGTGCGCTCCGCGCGGGGTTATTATGTTTTGTGCGGAGCTTTTGTGCCTGCGTGGACGGGGGAAAAGCAAGAAGTTTTTATTTCTCTTAAGGCTTCCTCCTTGAGGAAGCTGGCACGACGAAGTCGTGAGTGAAGGAGTGTTCATTCCACCGCATTGCGGTTTCTTACACCCTCTTCTTTGCGGGGGGCTTCAAACGCCATTCCTTATGTGTACTTTCTTTTTTGAAAAGAAAGTACGAAAGAAAGCAATTCGGGAAGTGTCCCGAAACCCTCTTAAAAGTTCAAGGCGGAGCTTTTCTGCCACGTCGGCTTTACCCAAGCAAAGGCGGGAGTGAAGTTCGAATCTTAAAGCGTTTTTAATTGTGCGGAGCTTTGGTGCCTTCGGGGACGGGAGAAAGCGAAAAAGTTTTCTCAAACCGATTATTGAAGTTTTTTGCATACTTTCTTTTCGGGCATGACAACACAAAAACAGAGATGAAAAATCACCTTTGTTTGCTTTTCATAAAGTTTGTTAAACATCGGTGTACAAGGGGTACAAACGAGATAAAATAGAAATGAGGGGCGATAGAGCGGAAATGTCAGATTTTCCACTCTAT
>ENA-ORSL01000553-ORSL01000553.1-human-gut-metagenome-genome-assembly--contig:-NODE-553-length-38676-cov-3.230056_pt1 | contig 38676 bp, 34 predicted proteins | sample MGYA00242190_ERZ509157 | MGnify/ENA primary metagenome ERZ509157 (study PRJEB26280, sample SAMEA2338664) | human gut metagenome | biome: human gut; feature: human-associated habitat; material: faeces... | reverse complement strand
CGATGCGGATGACCGTCCGCTTTGCCCCGCCATAAACTGGATGGATTGCCGCGCGACCGCCGAAGCCGCTGCTATTGATGCGCACTTTGGCCGACGGCGCGTTTATGAGGTTACAGGACAGCCAGAAATCACTGGCGGATGGCCTGCTTCAAAGCTGTTGTGGTTCAGAAACAACCGCCCGGAGCTTTTTGACCGGATACGGCATGTTTATTTACTGGAAGATTGGATAATCAGGGATTTGTGCGGAGCCTTCGTGAGTGAAAGGACGCTTCAGTCATCGTCGGTTTACTTTGATATCCGTTGCTGCCGCTGGTGGGACGAAATGCTTGAATTTATCGGCGTGTCATCCGATGTACTGCCGCAGATAGTGCCGTGCGGAACCTGCGTCGGAAATTACGGCAGTATAAAAGTGGTGGCTGGTGCTCTGGATCAGATAGCCGGGTCTATAGGCGCCGGAGTATCGCACCCCGGGCAGGTCAGTGAGATGACCGGAACGATAATGGCAGTTTGTGCCCCGTGCACTTCGATTCCCGATTACACGCCGGACAGTATAATTCCGTGTCATTTGCATGCGCTTGACGGCATGTACTGCCGGCTGTTGTGGTCGAGTGCCGCAGGTGTTGCTCTCAAGTGGTTCCGGGACGTTTTAATGCCGGGCCGTAGCTTCCGCGAGCTGGACGAGTTAGCCGGGGCGGTTGCACCCGGTTGCGACGGACTGACTTTTCTGCCGCATCTTTGCCGGTCTATAACCCCGATGCCAAAGGCTGCTTTTACGGCCTTACACTGGCGCATGGCGGGGGGCATTTCGTTCGTGCAATACTTGAGTCGGTTGCATTTATGCTTAAGAGCGACCTTGACTATATCGGTCTTACTCCGGGACAGGGCAGGGAGATCCGTATAACCGGAGGCGGTGCAGCAGGTACGCTTTGGCCGCAGATAAAGGCCGATGTCACCGGATTCTGCCTCGGTGTTCCGACCGAGTCCGAAACGGCCTGCCTCGGCGCGGCGATACTTGCCGGTGTAGGAGCCGGCGCGTATGCTTCACTTGACGATGCGGTTAAAAGTGCAGTGGGCGTCGGACGGCGTATTACCCCCAGCGGTGCCGATTATACCTCTGCGTATGATGCCTACCGCAGCCTTGACGCAAAACTGAATGTGCGCAAACAATGAAACAATAATTGGTTTGAAAGGATATATAATAATGAGCAAATGTGCTTTTCTCGGATTTGGAGAGGTCAACACACCGGTTGATGTCATAATCCGTAAGTGCTCCGCCGCAGAGGCTGAGCTTAAGCAGGCCGGGGTCGATACGCTGTCCTGCTATCCCATTTCCGACGACTATGAGGAAAAGGATATCGCCCGTGCGCTGTCCGTGCTTGAAGGGCAGGACATTGATGCACTTGTCATTTGCATTGCCGGGTGGATACCGTCTCATGCCGTTATCAAGATCACCGAGAGATACCGCCATCTTCCCATGGCGTTGTGGGGACTGTGCGGCTGGTACGAGGACGGAAGGTTGGTTACAACAGCCGATCAGGCCGGCACAACTGCGCTTCGCGCCACATTTGAGGGGCTTGGCTATAAATTCCGCTATTTCTACGACATAATCGGCCGTCCTTCAAATGCCGCAAAAGTAGCCGGCTTCTGCCGCGCCGCGAGCGCCGCGAAATATCTGCGTTCGGCCAAGGCAGGTATGGGCGGCTACCGGGATATGCAGCTGTACGGCATACTGTACGACGGTATGTCGCTCAAGCGCACAACCGGCGTTGAGATCGAGACCTTCGAGTTGCTTGAGGTCGAGCAGAGATATAATAAGCTCAGTGAGGCAGAAAAACGCGAAGTGGTTGACAACCGCATCAAAAAGTGGAAGTTCCTCAGTGAGGCTGACGACTCGGCTATGATGAAGGCGGCAGGTTATTATCTGGCCGTTAAGCAGATCGCAGAGGAAAGACACTTCGGTGCCATTTCACTCAAGGATGTCGACGGCTTCAAAAAGCTGCTCGGCTACCCTCCGGCTCCCATTTTTATGCTACTTGGTGAGGACGGCTACTGCACCATTCCCGAGAACGACTCACTGGGCTGCGTAACACAGCTGATAATGAAGGCACTTACAGGTCAGCCTGCTGCGTATCTTGAGTTTTATGAGTTTTTCGAGAACAGTGTTTTGGCAGGTGTGCCTGACTTTGTGCCCGCGGGCGTGGTAGACGGTGATGTAACCGTTATGCCTGCAGCGTTCGGCGAGCTGTCTCAGGGTATACTCAATGTTTCCAAGGTTAAGCCGGGAACCGTTACTATGTGCCGCATGACCTGTGCCGATGGCAAATATACCATGCAGCTCCTGCTCGGTGAAGGTAAAACCCCACCAAAGTGGGAGGAGTGCGGCTGGGCACAGCCGGCCCCTCAGCTTCCCGGACTTGAGATAACACTGCGGGATGTTCCTGCTTTCGCTGAGGCGGTTGCCTGCCAGCATTACATAATCACTCACGGTGATAACCGCGAGATAATCCGCGATCTTTGCGGCATACTCGGTATCGCCGTTCAGGAAATATAATTTTTAACATATCAAGGAGTTACACACAATGGAATTCAAGGTTTATCAAAAAGAGCTTGAGCTTCAGTCCAGAGGATGGATCCCCACCTTCCATGACATTTCCCGCGAGGTAATGGAGATCGTCAAAATGTCAGGAGTCAAAAACGGCACCGTGACTATAGCTTCCCATCACACCACCTGTTCTGTTATGGTTCAGGAGTGCTCGCACGACATCGATTCCTTCGATCTCGAGTACCTCCAGCACGACCTGCTTGACATCATGCGCAAGCTGGTTCCCGATTTTCGCGAGGAGCATCAGTACCGCCACCCGGGTCCTATTCACGCCCAGTTTGGCAGATATGTCGGTGAGCCGGGTGACTTCACCAGCATGAACACCGACGGACATCTGCGCTCGGTATTTTTCGGCCGCAGTGGGGCCATGACCATCAAGGACGGAGTTCTTGACGGCGGTGAGTTCGCACACATTTACTTCATTGACTGGGACCAGGTCCGCGCACGTCACAGACAGGTCAACATAACCGTTATGGGAACTACTGAGGACGTTGAAGATCGCAAGTGGAAGAACGGCGAAACGATCAACACACTGCACAAGTTCACCGAGGAAGAAAAGGCCGAGGATATTCACTACACCTATCAGCTTGAGGACAGAATTTGAACATGAAGAACGGAGCTATTGACGCGGCGCGTCATTCGATAAAAAAAGAAGCCGAAACCATGCTGTCGGTGCTTGACCGGTTGGACGAGGAGGCGTTCGGCAGAGCAGTTGACCTGCTGGCGGCGGCTCCGCGCATAATGACCGGCGGTTGCGGCAACTCAGGCATTGCGGCCAAAAAATTCGCCCACTGCTTGTGCTGCATCAATAAAAGCGGTATGTTCATGCCGTCCGGTGAGGCAGTGCATGGCGGTATGGGTTACATACAGCCCGGCGATGTTCTGGTGCTTGTCACACGAGGCGGCAAGACGGGAGAGCTTATTCCCATGGCAGATATTGCAAAGAAAAAAGGAGCCAGCCTGATCGTGCTGACTGAAAATGCGGATTCTCCGCTGGCCCGCGCAGCCGATGTTACACTGCTCATACACGATATTGAAGAAAGCGATCCTACCGGCCTTATGGCGACCTCGAGCTTTGTCGCCCCGGTTGCACTTTTTGATGCGATGCTGTCGGCACTTATAGTGGAAACCGGATTTGTCGGAGGACAGTTCGGACTCATTCATCCGGGCGGAGCTGTGGGCGAGAAACTCAATCATAAAAACTGATTTCAGAAAGATCCAAACAAACGGTATCACAAATGTATAAAAACTACAAGATTTCAAAACCATTTTTTGAATTTGGGCCAAAAGCCTATATGTACGGTAATGAGCTGCTGAAGCTGGCACAGGCTATTGACCGCATAGCGCAGAAATATGAAATGGATGTGGTGCTTGACCCGCAGACCACAGACCTCAGGCTTATTGCTTCAAACACGTCGGAACGGATCCATGTTTATGCACAACACATGGACAGTATTCCGGTAGGGCGGGGAATGGGCAGTGTGCTCGCCGAGGCGGTCAAGGAGACCGGTGCCGTGGGAGTAATGCTCAACCATGCCGAGCACAAGCTGTCGCTGGACGAAATTGCAGCCTCGATACGCCGTGCCGATGAGGTGGGGCTTGCCACAATGGTCTGCGCTGACAGTGAGGACGAGATACGTGCCGTGGCAGAGCTTTCACCTAACATAATAGTTGCCGAGCCGAGCGAACTGATCGGTACCGGTATTTCCGTCGGCCGAGAGTATGTGGATGCCTGCATACGGCTGGTCAAGTCGGTAAATCCCGATATAATGGTGCTGCCGTCGGCAGGAATCAGCTGTGGAAATGACTGCTATAATATCATTCGTGCCGGAGCCGAGGCTTCTGGTTCAAGCAGCGGCATTTGCAAAGCAGCCGACCGTGCCGCTATGGCGGAGGAAATGATGTCGGCTGTGCGCCGTGCATGGAATGAGACACATTAAGCTCTCTTTTCAGTGGACAAACAAACACCCCCGGATAAATTTTTTTAGGAAAGGAATAGCTAATGAAGAAACACACATCAAAAAGTCTTGTGGCGCTGGTGCTGTTGCTTGCTTTGACGGTCGGCTTTGTTGTCGGATGTAATAACACAGACAATCCGTCCGGAAGCACTGCAGACACAACTACCAAATTTCCCGGCGGCAATACACAGACACCTTCAGATACTACCGGTGTTGAGCTTGATGAGTACGGCCGTGTAATCATCGATGACGGTATCCCGGAGCTCAACTACAACGACCGCACATTTACGGTCCACACCAGAGGTAACGTTGAGCAGTACGAATGGAAAGCGGACAGCCAGAACGGAGATCATCTGTCCAACGCCATCTACGAGCGTAATCTGGCTGTTGAGGATCGCCTCGGTATACGCCTCAAAATAATTGCCGAGGGCACATGGGCAGACTATGCCTCTGTCACGCTTCCCAAAATCAAGGCCAGCATTATGACCGGTGACGGCGCGTACGATCTTATCGCCGGATTCTCGACGCCTATCGCCTCTATGGCGACTACAGGCCTGCTCACTAACCTCAATAATGTTGAGCAGTTGGACTTTGACAAGCCTTGGTGGTCATCAAACATGGTTGACGAGCTGACGGTCGGTGATGCCAACTATTTCGCGGTCGGCAGTCTGTCTTTGTCCATGATATACTCAATGCAGTGTATTTTCGTTAATACTCCCATGCTTGAGGAAATCGAAAGCGGATACAACATTTATAATACCGTACTTGAAAACAAGTGGACGTGGGAAGAAATGATGCGCCTTGCCTCCAACGCATACAGGGACAACGGTAACGGTGTCAAGGACGATGATGACAGATACGGTCTGGCCTTCACCGACACGACCAATTCGATTTACGCCTATTATTATTCCACCGGTTCCAAATTCGTTACACGCAACGCCTCCGGTGATGTGGAGCTGAGCATCAACGCCGAGAAAAACCATGAAATTGTCGGTAAACTCATCGATATGATGTATAACTCTGATTATGCCCGTAGCCCGAGCAGCAAGGAGCCGGACTTTACGCAGGGCAACATACTGTTCCTTGATCGGTGGCTGTATTGGGGTCAGACCAACTACAAGGACAACATGGAGACCTACGGTATAGTGCCCATGCCTATGTACAGCGAGTCGCAGGGAAGATATTACACTCCTGTTCAGTCCGGTATGCATATGTACTGTATCCCTACTGATGTTAAAAGTCTTGAACAGAACGGCTACATAACCGAGGCACTGGCCGCCGAATCATATCGTTCGTTGCAGCCTGTTTACTTTGAGATAGTTCTTAAGGTCAAGTATGCCAAGGAAGAGGCTACCTCAAAGATGCTGGACATCATGTATGACACGGTTATATTTGACTTTGGTCAGATATTCAACTCTGAGATCGGCGTACTTGCCGAGCTTAAAAATGTTGTCAACAGCAAGAATAATAACTATATGTCTATAAGCAAGGCTACGTCCGGTGTTTACGCCAAAAAGCTTGCAACTCTGGTTGAAAACATCGAGAAGAACGCTGATAAATAACAAACAAATCACAAATCAAAAAAGGAGAACCGAATCATGAAAAAAATTATTTCCGTGATGATAGTCTGCCTGATGCTTGTATGCGTTTTCACAATGGCAGTTGCTGCTGAAAGTGATCCGACAAACTATGCCGAATATGGTCAGCAGACGCTTTACGCTCTCAAGAACGGTAACATCCCCAGCATCGATGGTATTATAACCGACGGTGAGTATGAGAATGTTTTCACCTTTGATGCCAACACCAAGGGCGTCTCTTACGGTACTGATGGCTTCTCGGCATATCCCGAGTACATCAAGGTGTTTATTTCCATGGATGATGAAAATATTTACGTCGGCTTTGAGGTCAAGGAACCTTATTATCAGTACCGTGTTGAGGGCGGTGCTTCCGGAACATACATGGCGTTTTCGCTTGGTTTCAACACCGACCCCGGATTCTATCACAGCATGAACCGCCAGACATTGACTCTTAACCTTTACGAGAGCGGAGCTGCGTTCAAAGCCAACACTGTTATGACATACAGTTCAGACGGCAAATATGAGTCCAGCTATCACTCCGAAATATATGACAGCGTTGCCGGATTCCGCGATAATACCGCAGGCATTACTGTATATGAAGCCAAAATAATCAAAAAAGAAGTGGCGACGCTCGCAGGACTGGAAAGCTTGGGAGACACCATGTACATTCACTTCCTCAACAAGTCATTTGACAGCAACGGTAACAGCGCCGAAATGCGCTATCGCTGCATACTGGATGAGTTGAGCAAGGCAGTCATCATGGCTGAGGACGGCTGGTGCGCAAGCTTCGTTCCCCACTTGCTGAAGTTTGTAAACGAAATTCCCGCTGACACCACACCCGCAGATACCACAACAGCAGCACCGGTTGATACCACTACTCCGGCGCCTGTCGATACTACGACTCCGGCGCCTGTTGACACCACAACAGCGGCTCCTGTCGACACCACAACGGCGGCACCTGCCGATACCACAACAGCGACACCCGCTGACTCCACAACTGAGGCACCCAAAAAAGGAGGCTGCGGCTCCGCAGTGACTGCACTGTTGCCCTTGCTGTTGGTCGCGGTTGTTCCCATTATCAGAAAGAAGCACTGAACTGTTTTCCGGAGCGGCCTGAAATAATGGCCGCCCCGGAGCTTTTAAAATAATGAGCATGAAAAAAATAATCTGCATATTACTTGCGGTGTTGACGCTGACGCTTGTTTCGTGTGACAACCGCTCCGGCCCAACGCCGTCAACCACCCCTGACGCTCCGTCCGGCACTACGTCCGGCACTGAAGCGCCAAACGGCGACAGTACCACTCCGGAGCCTGTTCCGGTAGTGTTCTTTGGCTACGTTCAGGACGGCAAGCAATGCCGTATTGTATACGAGGACGGGCTGGACTCTTCTGTAAATGCCACTATCGAGCTTATTGCCAACCGAATAAACGAGTTCACCGGCGGGAATACCAAGGCGGTAAACGCACTTTTACCGGATCTCGGAACTCCCGAAATTCTGATAGGCGACACGGGACGCGCCGAATCCGATGAATTTATCGCCGGCCTGAAATACCGCGATTATGGCTTCGTTATTGGAGAAGATTACGTAGTCATCGCCGGAAAAACTCAGGATAATACTATCCGTGCGCTCAACAGATTTTACGATTACATCAAAGCAAACGAGCCGGATATGCAGGACGGCACAGCCGGCATACTGTCAACGCACGATTACATGCGGCTTTCGACATATGTTACCGGCGAATTTACTGTGGGAGGCACCGACATCAGAGAGTTCACTATAATTTACAGCGATTCCAACGCCGAGGCGGCACAGCTGCTCAGCGAGGGAATTGCCGAGCTGACCGGTTATGTTCTGCCGTATTATAAGGCCACTTCGGCCGCAGGACGTCCTGTCGGTGAGCACGAAATCCTTATCGGCAATACCGGCCGTGCAGTTGCGGGTGACTATTACGACGGCAAGACATCAAAGCTTCCCACCAGCTTGGATTATATCATTTGCGTAAAAGACGGCTGTCTGATCTTTGCCGGTGGCTGTGATACTGTTGCGGGCAATGCCGTAAAAGAGTTTGTAAAGCAGCAGTCAAAGGCGTCACCAGCTACACTGTCGCTGACAGGAGAGATTGAGAGCGGTGTAGGAGACCTGTCGTATTACAGTGTGTATCCCAAAACCGAAGGCTCGGATGTCCGGCTGATGTCCTCCAACGTCTATTTTTACAACTTTTCTCAGAAGCGTGTTGATATAATGCTTGACAGTTATGTCATGTGCTCGCCCGACGTGCTGTGCCTTCAGGAAATGAGTGCTCAGTGGCACAACAGCCTTGATTCCGGACTTGAGGAGTTCGGATATGTTCAGGTACCGTTTGTGCCGGAAGCCTCTCTCGGCAATATCACGGCGACATCAAACTATACTCCGATTTATTACAAAGCGTCACTTTATGATGTCGTGGCTTCGGGATATGACCAGTTTGAATCAGTAAAACAGAAGCCGGACGGTGACAAGTCGTCTTCAAAGTCGTTCACATGGAGCGTATTTGAACGTAAATCTGACAAACTGAGATTTGCGGTCATAAGCACGCATCTGACCTGGTACAGAGAGCCTGGGCAGGCCGAAAAGTACCGCGTACAGGATGCTACTGAAATACTTGCGGCAGTAGCTATGATAGAAAAGACATATAATGTTCCCGTTGCGGTAATGGGAGATATGAACTCTGCCACCGGAAGTGATGCATATAATACCCTGCGTTCCGGTGACATGGATACCGCAGTTCGGCTGGCCATCAAAACGCAGGACGCAAATTACAATACCTGGCATGAGCTTGATGCCTACCCCAACCAAAACAGTTCGATGATTGATCACATTTTTGTAACCGCGCAAAATACGACGGTCAATTACTATCAGACGTTTGTAAACTCAAGTGTGATAAGCGGAAGCGACCACACGCCGACTATCACCGACCTGACTTATAAAAAATGAAAAAGAAAGGGTGCGGCCGCTTTGCCCCGTGTGACGTACGTGGCGATAGCGGCCGCATTGCGGCAAAAATGAATTACATCAGGGATTATACCATTGTTATACCTGCGGACGCTGTGCCCAATGAACGGCGTGCGGCCGCTTTCATCCGGGATAACATCGCTTTGGTGTGCGGTTGCAGGCTACCAGTCGTGACCGATAACACTTCCGCGTCCGGGTGTGAGATAGCCGTGGGACGTACCAACCGCGAGAACGAAGACGGACTTCAGCTTTGGCGGAGCAGAGATCATGTATGGGAATATACCGTCAGGCTGGTTGGTGCGCGCATGTATGTTACGGGGCTTGGTGTTCCGGCAACGCCGCCTGAGGAATACCGTTCGGCTTACCGTTATGTTGACGACGGTGCCATGGCAACCGCATACGCTGCATATCATTTTGTCGAGAAGATACTCGGATATGATTTTATGCGCGGTGCTTTTATTACTCCGCCGTACACTCCGGATGCGGAAATTCCGGCGGAATATTGCTACAACTACACCCGTGCAAAGCTGTCCGATATGGAGCTTCCTCGTTTTGACGGGCCTTCCATGTACATGCTGCCTGTTACCGATGAGCTGAACTGGAACATGATGTCTGTGATATTCCGCACCGCGCACGGCAAGCTGGTAGTGATAGACGGTGGGCAGGCAGGGGAAACCGAGGTGCTTATTTCGGCATTGCGGAGGATATCCGGCCTTGAAACTCCTACCGTGACGGCTTGGTTCATCACGCACATGCACCCCGACCATTACGGCGTGCTAAACAAACTGGCATTGGGCGGAGATCGCAGGGTGCGTGTAGAACGTATTTATCACGGCTTGCTTGAGCGGGATTTTTACACTGACATCACCTGTGAAAAAATACCGGGGCTTGGTACTGTATGGGGAACGCTGACCAACGCAGACCGTACCTTGGGAGCTCAGGTCATAAGGCTCAATGAATCGGATAAGATATGTGTTGACGAACTGTGCTTCGAGGTGGTTCATACAGCTGCGTGTGTCGAACGTGAATTGTTGCCTAAGATGAATATGAACGATTCAAGCACGGTCTTGCGGCTGTGTGTCGGCGGTCAGAAAATACTGTTTTTATCTGACAGCGAGTGGGTATGCAACAACGCATTGCTGGAGAAGCACCGCGATATGCTGTCCGCTGACGTTGTTCAGATCGGACATCACGGTTGCGGTAATGTGTCAGACAAATGCTATGAAGCAATTGGTGCGCGCCTGGCGCTCCTGCCTGCAGGTAATCGCTTTTATTACAGTGACGGCGGAGAGGGATTGAACTCTCACAACACCGGTATGATACGCACACTGAGGCTCATGGAACAGAACCATGTGCCAGTCATTGGTGTGCGCGAGATACCGTTTTGCTCACCTCTGCCGATAGATATCGACAATATCGTAAAAGCCTGATAATACGCTTGACAATCCGGGCGTTTTATGATATATTATAGCTTAAAGTATGATTGTTTGGTGGTACTATGAGTGAAATTTTTGAAACAATGAAGCGTTTGGTGTTGGAAGCGGGCGACCTGCTTGAGGATAGGGAGTTGTCTGACAATGTCACCGTCAAGGGTGACGCCGATTATGTCACTATGTCTGACTTTACGGTGCAGGAGCGCCTGCGTGAACGGCTTGCCGATGCTTTTCCCGGTGTAGCTTTTGTAGCTGAGGAAAACAAGGCCAACAACTACGACCCATCAGGTCGTGCCTTTATACTTGACCCGGTCGACGGCACAACCAACCTTATGCACGGTTTCCGATACAGTGCAATATCCTAATAACTTGTATATACAAGCACAAACAAAGCATTTTAGAAAGGATGGTATTCAAAATGAAGCTTGCAGTCGGCTGCGATCCCAATGCAACTGCTCTGAAGCAGCAGATTATTGCCTATGTTGAATCCCTCGGTCACGAATGCGCCGATTTCGGCAGTGACGATCCCATCTACGCCAACACCGCTATCAAAGTTGCCGAGGCCGTGGCCTCCGGCAAGTATGACCGCGGCATCCTCTTCTGCGGCACCGGCATCGGCGTCATGATCGCCGCCAACAAGGTCAAGGGCGCTTACGCTGCCGTTGTCAACAACGTGTATCAGGCCCAGCGCGCTCAGCTGAGCAACAACGCCAACATCATCACCATCGGCGCTCAGGTCACCGGCATCGAAGTCGCCAAGATGATGGTCAAGGAATACCTCAGCTGCACCTTCGATCCCAACTCCCGTTCCGCCCCCAAGATTGAAAGGATCTACGAATATGAAAAAGCAAACAGCTGATCTGCTCCGTCTGGAACTGACCGCGTATCTGTGCCGCCGCGATCGATCTTATGCAGCTTGCGTCGGAACGGGCAGATGTATTTATGTCAAAAAAGCTGAAGCCCTGGGACTACGCTGCGGCGCAGGTCATTTTGATTGAGGCGGGGTGCCGCGTATCGTGCTTCGACGGAAGTGAGCTTCGCATGGATCGAGGCTGTGATATAATTGCTGCCGCTGACGGGGTTTTTGAAGAACTGGCAAAATATGCGGAGGAGTTTGCGTGAGACTGATATGGAATTGTATGTGAATACAATCCACGCGGTTGAGTGCGTTCCTTTTGCTCAGACAAACAGGCACCGCCATGACCGGGAAAGTTGATTTCAGGTCAGGCGGTGCTTTTATTTGCTTCTGAGCGCTCCGATACCTTTGTGAAATCAGGGCATTTACGTGCAAGAAGGGCATTGCTGCTTTTGCGGCAATGCCCTATATCAAATGAGTGAGGTGTGAGATGCTTTGAGTGCTTACCTTTGCATTGCGCGAAGCAGTGTAAGCTCGCGACGGTGTGTGAATATATACATAATGTAGAGTGCAGCAAAGGCAACAAATCCGGAAATTGGCGGCACCGTAAGGCTCAGAGGTATGAATATCATACACAGTACGGCAAATTCTGTTACACAGAATACCGAACCTTCACGCAGGGGCGGTCGTCCTGACGCCTTTTGGCAGATGATCTCTGTAAAAACGCACCGTACTGCTGATACTGAGGCGGCGCATATGAGTATAGATATACACTCGTGTGAAAATGCCGCTACGGCAAAGCACACGCCAAGGCTTGTGATGCCGGAGGCAAGCTCGGACCTCATCAGCCACCTTTCATGGCGGACTACTTTCAGCTCTGTAATGCCGACCAATTGTGTACGTGCATCAAGTACTGCCGCGGGAAGTAAGATTGCAAGCAGGTATGAAACGGACGCGTATCGGGGAAGAATGATGCTGACGGCTAATCTCATAGGCCACATAAGTAGCAGCAGTCCGGGCAAAAACAACCGCGCGGCCGTCCCGATGCGGTTTAATATGACATCCAGCTGTTTACTCGTTTCGCGCCGCAGGGCGGGGAACAGTACCATGGTAAGCTGAGCTGAAAGCTGTGTAAGCATACCTGACAGCGTTATCAGCAACGATACCCGACCGAGCTCAGCTTCGCCGAGCTGCCATAATATAGCCCAGCGAGGTGCCCCTGTTGTCAGCTGGCCTGCAAGGTTGGCTACGAGCAACTTCGATCCGGGGGCAAGTTCATTGCGCAGTCCCGCCACCCGGCAGTGAGGAGCCATCACAATATCCCGACAGCGAACGGCCAGATACAGCGCCGAAATCAGCTTTGCGCCGATGCACAGCCCTGCGTAAATTCTGAAATCTGCCGCCCCTGCAAGCGCAGCACCAATGACACCCGAGGCAAAGCAGCCACGGTCAATCATCACCGACGCAGAGTACCGTATGCAGTGGCCGGTTGCCTGTGCAATACAGCCGAGATAAGCGTGTGCATTGAAAACCGGCATGTAAATCAGTGCCAGTATTACGCCCCATAGCTTTGGTGTGCCGCCCAGAAAAAACGTTGACGCGGCAGATATAACACCTGCCAGTATCATTTGGAATATCGTCATGCCGCGCAAAAGCGTACCGAGCCGTGAAAAATCAAGCTCGCTGTAATTCATTCCGCCGCACGTGAGATAAATTCCGTCACAAAGTCCCAGGTGAAAAAGTCCTGAATACGAGCTTATAAGCAGAAAAAACTGCCACAGACCGTACTGTAGCTCTCCTAATCGCCCGGCAAGCACCAGTACGCTCAGCGCACTGACCACGGTAGTTATGCCCTGTGCGCCTATTGCGACTGCTGCCGACCGCGTGACTGCGCGTTTATCCATGCCGAGGTCTCTTTTGCCTGTTGAGCGTTTGTGGGGCGGATATTACGGGTTTTCCCTGAGCCTTGGTCGCGCCCTCGCATATGTCGCGACGTCCGATAACATTGATTAGCGTGTGTCCGAGCAGGCATAAATCAAACGGAAATGACATGTGCTCCAAATATTGTGCGTCATATGCCGCTTTTCGTCGTACCGACACCGAGTCGCGGCCGCGTACCTGCGCAAGTCCGGTCATTCCGGGGCGTATGCCGTAGACGCCGAGTCGGTCGCGCAGGCCGATAAGCTCCAGCTCCTCGCATATGACCGGACGCGGTCCTATCAGGCTCATGTCCCCGCGCAGCACGTTGAACAGTTGAGGTAGCTCGTCAAGACTTGTGGCCCGGAGTATTGCGCCGACCTTTGTGATATAACGCTCGGGAGATTCAAGTGATGCTGTGGCACAGTTGTGAGGTGCGTCGTTGCTCATAGTGCGGAATTTGAAGCACAAAAACGGCCGGCGGTCAACTCCCACCCGCCATTGACGGAATATCACAGGGCCACCGCTCTCAAGATATATCGCAAGTGCGCAGATAAGCATGGGCAGTGCGGTTACGAGTATTGCGGCGGCCAGCCGTTATTATATCCAGCAGGCGTTTCGGTGTACCCCGGTACGACGCGCGTTTTGTTGCCGCTCTTCGGGCGGCGTTTTGCAGATCCATAGATATGTTTCTCCCGATGTGTGCCGTCTGAAAGACGTAATATATCACATTTAGTTTGTGGCACAGCGGGAAAATTTATTCTTGTATTACGCGTTTTTTATGAGATTTTTTTGATTATTCGCCGGAGCTTCTGCATTTTTTCCGATATTGGCTCGGGGTAATGCCCTGAGATTTTCTGAAGGCCGTGTTGAACTGGGATGCCGACGAAAAACCGCACTCCCGGGCAATATTTGCAATCTTTCCGTTGCCGAGCAGCAGTGTCTTGGCGGCGTCAATACGCTTGAAAAGTATCATTTGCTTAGGCGGCAGACCGTAACGCTGACGGAAAATATGCCTGAAACGGTCGTAGCTGTAACCGACCGATGTGGCAAGTTCGGTGAGATCAATGTCGGTGTTGAAGTAATCAAAAATATAGTGACAGGCGCTGTCTAACGATCGGTTACCGCGTGAGTCTGTGGTTCCGGGGATACGAAGACTGTTCCCCAGGCGAACAAGTATTACGGTAAGATACAATGCGGCAACTGTTACATCGGTGCGGTTGTGTGAGTATTCTATGCGGGCTATGCGCTCGGCCAGATCGCATATTTCGTCATCTCCATGATACAGGCCGCCATGACATTCAAATCCGACTGGGTCAAATACGCAGAATACGAGCCTCGTTTTGTCAGTGTTAATTTCACTGTGGCCGGTTTCAGGCGGAATCAGGCACACATCTCCTGCAGTGTATTCGTATATTGTATTTCCTATCTGGCTTTTTCCCGAACCACTTAGGTAACAAACGATCTCCCATGACGAGTGGGAATGTGTTACTATTGTTCCTTCGCCCTCGCGTGTACGCTCAAGGGCGTACTGTATTTTCGGAAGCTCCATTCAGCGATGCTCCTTGATTTTATTTGTTGTTTATCTGACTAATTTTATCATTTTTTGGGTGAAACGTCAACTGAAAATTTATATTTTCGGCTGAAATGTTTATTAAAAAGGCTTATTTTAATTATTATGTTGACAATTACAGCCGTGTGAGTTATAATCAAAATGTATCATAATATTATAATACGGCTACATGACACGGTGGCCAATAATTGAGAAAGGATAAATATCATGAAGAGAACAATCGCATTTGTTATGGTGCTGTTAATGCTGTCGGTTATGCTGATCGCTTGTGCCGATAACAAAAACAATGACTCAGATACTACTACTCCCTCGGAAAATATATCCGGAGATAGCACTGCCACTCCGGGCGATACAAACACTCCCACCGACCAGCCTGAAGGGAATGTGGATGAAAACGGTTATCTCAAGGACGACCTGCCTGACGGACTTAATTTCGGCAAAACGGTTTCCATTATGTGCTGGAATGCAGAACAGCCCGAGTTTGATGTCAAGGAACAAACCGGTGATATAGTCAGCGATGCTATATATACCCGCAACCTCAATACTGAGACGAGACTTGGTATCACGCTCAAATACATAGAGGAAAAGGGTGACTTCAACAACCAGTCTGCGTGGATTACGGCCGCAGAGGCCAGCATTAAGTCCGGCGGCGAATACGATATTTTTGCCGGCTACAGCATGACAGGTGCTTCAGTTGCTGTCAAGGGCTTTGCACTTGATATGTTGTCGCAGAGCTACCTTGATTTTGAAAAGCCCTGGTGGCCGGAGTCTCTTATCAGCCAGGCAACGATCAACGACAAGCTGTACTTTGCATCGGGCGATATTTCCACAAATATGCTGCACTTTATGTATGCGATGTTCTTTAACAAGCAGATCATCATTGACAACAATCTCGAAAATCCATATGAGCTTGTAGACGATCAGAAGTGGACATATACCAAGATGTTGGAGATGGCTTCCAATCTGTACAGTGATAATAACGGTGACGGTGTCAAGGATCAGAATGACTCCTATGGTCTGTGTACCGCAGCAATCCATTACGATGCCTTCTTCACCGGAGCAGGGCTTGAAACAGTAGTTAAGGACGCCAATGATCAGCTGGTGCTTTCCTCCTCGTTCAACTCGGAAAAAACCGTAAAGCTTCTTGAAGATGTCTACAACTTCATGTGGAACGGTAAAGACGGCTATCACGGATCGACCGGTGCAGTGTTCTCACTCGGTAATACGCTGTTCACACTTGACCGCTCTTACATGGGCCTGCTCCGCAAGGACGACATAACCTTTGAGTATGGCATAGTTCCTGTTCCGAAGTTTGACGAACAGCAGGAAAAGTATGTTACCTGCATGGCATTCCCGTTCACAATGTATGAAATCTCTGCAGCTTGTAAGGATCCCGAGGTGGCCGCCGCAACACTTGAGTGCCTGTGCTCCGAGGGTTACAGAAATGTTACTCCTATGCTGTTTGAAACTTCCATGAAGCTCAAATATTCATCTGACAACGAGGCTTCAAGAATGTACGATATCATTCGTGACGGTGTCAGCATAGACATGGGACGTCTGTTCTGTACCGAATTGCAGAACTTCCCCTATTCGCTGTTCCGCAACATCTGCGAGAACAAGGCTCCCACCAATACTTGGGCAAGCAGCTATAAAGCTGCCGCACGTATAATGGAGAAAGCGCTTCAGAACATAAACAGCTCACTTGCCGCTCTTAAGTGACCGGGAAAGTGAAAAATTAAGATATCTCAACAAAAAATCCCGTCCGCCCCTTGACAGTCGTGGCGGACGGGTGTATAATATTCACTGCACAAATAAATATGTGTAAATTGCTTGGAGAGTAAGAGCCAGGGCGTAAAGTGCCGGATGAACGGGGAGTTGTCAGCCGGACGAAAGGGAAACCTGCGGTCATGGCTTTGCATCCCGCTTCATACGGCAATCAGAACGGTTTTTCGCTTATATTCCGGCGAGCCTCTTTTTTGCCATATTGAGTATGGGGAAAAGGAGGTTTTTTATATGTCTCAAAAGCAAAACAAAAAAGGCAGGTCTGCACTGTTCGGCAGTCTGCGCATTATGACGGTGGCGGCATTGTTGGCTGCTATGAGCTTCATCCTGGGAAAATTTTTGCAGATTCCCAACCCGTTCTCCGAAATAATACGGCTCAGCTTTGAAAATCTGCCGATCCTGTTTGCAGGTATATGCTTCGGGCCGATTGTCGGTGCGGCAACGGGCGCGGTAGCGGACCTTGTCGGTTGCCTGCTGTATGGCTACCCTATAAATCCGCTAGTGACGCTTGGAGCTGCAACTGTCGGACTTGTCTCGGGACTTGTGGCAAATTACGTAATACGTCGGCCGTTGTGGCTGTCCTGCGCTGTAAGTACTGCGCTGGCACATCTGACAGGGTCCGTTGTCATCAAATCGCTTGGGCTGGCGGCGTGGTATCTGTCAAAATACAATATGGGTCTGTTGGAGCTTATGCTATGGCGATTGCTGACATATTCTGTTATCGGCGTGCTTGAGGGTACAGTGATAGTTCTGTTGCTTAAGGTTAAGGCAATATCATCGCATATTGAAGAACTGAAGGCGAAATAATAATGAATTACCGTGAGTCAATTGAGTATATAGAATCGACCAGCTGGATGGGCAGTCGTCCGGGACTTGAGCGCATTACGCGGTTGTGTGAGCAGCTCGGCAATCCTCAGGACGGTATGCGCTTCATTCATGTGGCCGGAACTAACGGAAAAGGCTCTTTTTGTGCTATGGCGGCATCTGTGCTCCGCGCGGCGGGGTATCGAACCGGCCTCTACACTTCTCCCTACGTGTTGAGGTTCAATGAACGCATGAGCGTTGACGGAGTTGATATTTCAGATGACGAGTTAGCAGAACTGACCGGCCTTGTCCGCCCGCTTGTCGACAGCATGGAGCCAAAGCCTACTGAATTTGAGATTATTACAGCTATTGCGTTTGAGTATTTTCGCAGGCATGACTGTCAGGTCGTGGTGCTTGAGGTCGGTATGGGTGGGCGGCTTGATGCGACTAATATAATTAAATCTCCGGTGCTGTCGGTAATAACCGGAATTGCCTTGGACCATATGAATTTTTTGGGTGATACGGTTGAAAAAATAGCAGCCGAGAAGGCCGGAATCATCAAGCCGGGATGTCCGGTCCACTGGGGCGGAAAGGATGCTGCGGCGGGCGCTGTTATAGCAGACACGGCTTCGCGGCTAGGCGCCGATTTTTACCATGTTGATTACGATCGGTTGGTCAATGTCCGTCCTACGCTTGACGGCACGACATTCGATTTCGGGCGTTATCGCGATCTGCATATAAATCTTTTGGGGCTGTATCAGCCACAGAACGCCGCAAGCGTAGTGGCAGCAATGCCGCTTATATGCTCCCGCGGCTTTGAAGTAAGTGAGCAGGCTTTGCGTCGCGGACTTGCTGAGGCGCGCTGGCCGGCACGTTTCGAAAAGCTGGGCGAAGATCCTATAGTTATTTATGACGGCTCTCACAATCCGCAGGGAATCCGTGCGTCGGTTGACAGCATACACGGGCTGTTTCCTGGGCGTCGTGTGGCAATACTCACAGGTGTGCTGGCTGATAAGGATCACCGGTGTATGGTCAGTATGCTTGCCGAAGTGGCTGACAGTGCATTTTGCGTTACACCCGATAACCCGCGCGCACTTGACGGCTGTGATTATGCTGCCGAGTTTTGCGGGCAGGGAATAGCTGCACGTGCGTTCGATACTATGGATGCAGCGCTTTCGGCGGCTTACAGCTATTGCCGTGAGCGCAATATTCCGCTTGTTGCACTGGGCTCACTGTACATGTATGCCGATTTTTGCGCGGCGCTCGAGCGTGTAATAAAGTAAAAAATAAATAGGTGAGTTCGAAACCATCCTCACCCTAATAAAAACTAAGGAGACTTAAAAAATGAAACAAAACATGAGGTCAGGCACGGCATACATCTGCCGCGCCGCAGTTATTGCCGCGCTGTACGTTGTTCTGACGTTGATTTCGGCAGCCTTCGGCTTTTCTTCAGGTGCGGTGCAATTCCGCTTGTCTGAGATGCTGTGTGTACTGCCGGTATTTACGTCCGCGGCTATACCGGGGCTGGCGATCGGCTGCTTTGTGGCAAATCTCGTCAGTGGAGGGGTGTGGCTTGATGTGCTTTTCGGTAGCCTTGCGACTCTGCTGGGGGCTGCTGCGGCATATACTTTGCGGCGCTGGCCGTATCTTGCACCGCTCCCGACCATAATTGCAAATGTTGTAATCGTGACACCGGTACTGGTGTGGGTCTATCATGTGGACACCGTATGGTATCTTGCGGCGGCCGGTGTGGCGTTGGGCGAGATCGTCTGTTGCGGTGTTCTCGGCAGTGTGCTTACCGTGGCATTGCGAAACAGAAAGCTGTTTTTGAAAAAATAGCCGGTGGACTGTGTGGGGTGACGATTCCGCAAGGCCTCAGATTATCCGTTTTATAGAAAGAGCATTTTATGTTCTCGGTCTGATCACGAATCAAAACAACGTGCCGAATATCGGCACGTTGTTTTGATTCGTGGCATAAATACTGTCCTTGGTGTCATTCACTCAATATCTTCAACGACCGTTTCGGGCGGTGTTTCGAGAATATTTGGATTCTCAACCAGGCGCTTGAAGAGCTTGAAGGCCGAGGCATAATAATAACCGTCGCAAATGCGCTCGTCTGTTACGGCCTTGAGGTCGATATATTTGCGCTTGAACACGTTTCCTTCGGAGTCTATCTCATTTTCCGTGCGCTTGGTGCCGTATGCGAGAAATACAGGCAGGTTGCCGAAGTCGTAAATGTGATGATAGATCGGCTTTATGCCCAGTGAACCCATGCTGGTAATGATCATCGAGCCGTGGAAAGGACTCAACTCAAGCAGCTTGCGTGGTAAAAGGTCAAAATAATCCAGTAAAAACAAAAGCTTGACCGTCCAGCGCAGAAACAAGCCGGGAATGAACAGCAGTGCGCGGTTGAGCTTGTCAAATGAGTTTGTTTCACCTGCGCGGGAGTTTTCCTGAACCACAGCGTTGAATTTTTCATATACATCATCTACGGTATCTGTCGGTTTGAATTTGACCTTTATGCAGGTGTCAGGCGAGTTGATTGACATTGTCCTTTTGATGACCATGACTACCGAAATTTCGTTGCGTGCAAATATTTTCTGCCCGCTGACGAATCGGTTGATAGCAGGGCGCTGTGATATTGTTCGTACATACGCCGCAAGTATGACATGCAGCATACCGAAGTGGACCATGCCCTGCTTAACCTTGCGACGGCAGAAGGCGTCTGTCTTGCCTATGTTGAAGCTGTCTGCAAAGGTGTTACAGGCATCGGAGCGTCTCGCCATTATGTACGGCATGAATTTATTCATGGCGTGAAGCGTGCGTACACGGCGCCCTTCTTTGCGGTCACCGAAGCGACGGCGATTTTTCTTTGGTGATTTTTCGGCCTGCGTTGCTGATGGCTGTACGTCCTGAGGAACTTTTTCTGCCGAAGTGTTTTCAGCAGGTGCCGCTGCAGATTGAGATGAGTTTTCCGCTACAGCCTCTGCCACAGGCGTATTCTGTGGTAACTGAGTGCTTTTTTCGTTTTCTGTCATGTTGGGTGCTCCTGAATATATATATTTATCTCATGCACGGGTGCTGCCGTAGCTTCGGGAATGTCCTTTACAGCTATGCGAATGGCTTGCGCGATAATGTGAGACGATAGCTCCAAAACCGCCTTTGTCAGGCGGCATGCAGGTCAAAATGACCTTTTCGCAACTTGTCGGGACTCACTCGTGATGTGGATATCAAGATTGATTACAAAGCTTTCAGAGCCTGTTTATTTTACCATATTATTTACCGGAATTCAATACATAGTGTGTATTATTATATTAAACTGAATAATTATCTTCCTCCGGAACTATACTCATGTTGGAGGTGAGCAGGTGAAACATATTGATATAAAACAGATTTTTGCCATTCCCAACATCTTGGGATACTACCGCATACTGCTGATACCTGAGTTTATATGGTTGTATACAGGCGAGGAGTACGGCTATGCGTTGGCGGTCCTCGGTCTGTCCGCCATGTCGGATTTTCTTGACGGACGTGCCGCACGCGGTCTGCATCAGATTACGCCGCTCGGTCGCGTCATCGATCCGCTCGCAGATAAGCTGACACAGCTTGCGGTCATAGGCTGCCTTATGTGGCATTGCGTTGACATGATATATCTTTTCATATTGATTGCCGTCAAAGAAGTGAGTGCCGGACTGGCAGGATTGTGTTTGCTGGGGCGCGGCGGTGTTCCTTTTGACTCACGCTGGTACGGTAAGTTGTCGACGGCAGGCTTATATGTGCTGTGCGGACTGCTTTTGTGGGGCATTTTGCCGGATATAACCGAGCGTATATTGATATGGGCACAGTTTGGTATCACAGCCTCTGCCCTTATATTTTACGCCGGGGAATTTGCCCGGCGTATATTGTCTGCCGGACAACCGTGATAAACGGTTGCACGGCATATAAAGAAAAACAAAATTGCTTTTTCCGTTTTTAGCTTAATCTGCCTTGAAGTCCTTTATCCACTTTACGGACAAATCAGCCCACGGGCGTACATGCGGTACCAGCATTTCCGGATTGCCACTGCATGTTTCCTCAGTCGCAAGAGACAAGCCGTGCTTACCCTCGGGAAAAATGTGAAGCTCAAACGGAACGCCGTTGTCCTTCAGCTTTTGTGCAAATGTCAGCACATTCTGGACGTCAACTGTTTTATCAGAAAACGTATGCCACATGAATGTGGGCGGGGTGTCGGGCGTTACGTGCTTTTCAAGAGAGAAGCAGTCGATCTGTTCGGGTGTCGGCGTTTCGGTACCGCACAGGTTATAAAATGAGCGTTTGTGTGAATAAATAAGTACTGGGTAGCACAGTATCATGCCTGTCGGACGGTTGATGTTTTCGGGAGCGTCAGCCATTTCAGCACGCACCTCGGGGATATTCCACAGTGTTCCGGTTGAGGCCGCAAGGTGTCCGCCGGCTGAGAATCCGCAGATGAATACGTATTTCGGGTCAATGTTGTATTCTGGGGCGTGTTCGCGCACGTGCTTGATGGCAAGGCTTGCTTCAATGAGCGGTGCATAGTTGGCTGCACCTGCTCCGACGGTATAGCGCAGCAGAAAAACGTTGAGCCCGGCGGCAAGGTAATACTTTACGATCGGTTCGGCCTCACGGTCAGACAGAAAATGGTATCCGCCACCGGGGCAGACTATAATTGCACGGCGAGGCGGCATTTTAAGCTCTGCAGGGTCATATGAAACATATGTCGTCAGTGTTGCGCCGGGGAATTTGTCGGAAAGCTGTATGGTTTTGTGAAACATTAAAGATCACCTCTTTTTTTATTTTAATTTTATCACGACTGCCCCGTTTTGGCAAGAGTAATTCTGAAGGTTTGGTGAAAATTTCAGCATGTTGTTGACTTTTGACGCCGGATATGCTATTATATAATGTATAGAAATTGAAAAAAAGGACTCTACTCACAATAGAGTCCGCGAAAGGTTTCAAAATGGCAGGTATTCAGGGGGTCATTTTTGACTTCAACGGCACTATGATTTTCGATTCCCCCATTCACAGGGCAGTGTGGCACGATTTTATTCCGGAGCATACCGGGCAAACCATTACAGACGAGCAGGTTGACCGTACAATGCTCGGTCGCGATAACGCGCATATATTAAGACAGTATTTCGGAAATATTTCCGATGCCGAGGTGGAGCGACTCGCATATGAAAAAGAGGCTGAATACCGCCGTCGCTGCCTGCAGGATCCGGTGCATTTTCGCCTTGTTGACGGGCTTGTTCCGTTTCTCGATTATCTTAAGCAAATAAAAATGCCGATGACTATCGCCACCGGCTCGGAGATACAAAACGTTAAATTCTTTTTTAAACAGTTCGATCTTGGACAATGGTTCGATTTCGAAAAGGTCGTCTATGATGACGGCACATTTCCCGGCAAGCCGTTTCCGGATGTTTATCGGTTGGCTACCTCTCGCTTAGGCCTCGACCCGTCCGTCTGCCTCGTCTTTGAAGACTCTTTTTCCGGTATACGCGCTGCTCATGACGCCGGTATAGGGCACATAGTGGCGCTTAGCCAGCTCTCGCCGGCACCTGATTACAAGTGCTCTGGGGGCGTTGATGCAGCGGTCAACGATTTTACCGATGCAATTGGTTTTCTTACACTCTAATTTGATTATCAGCATGGTACAATAGCTCCTTTGTGTTTTTCAAGTGTTGAAATTAGTGTTTTTCTTATTATAAGCTGTCCGGCTTCATTGGGATGAATACCGTCTTCACAGTAAAGTCCGTCAATGCGGCGGTTGGCAAGAAAGGCTCCACGCAGATCTACACATACACTGCCGGACTCGGCGGCAAGGCCTTCAATCGCACGTGAGTAGTTTTCCTGATAGCGGTATATGGTGTTTGGACTTCCGCCCAGCCAATGAAGAATTGCGTCGCGGTCAAGTCCGTCGCGGCAGACCCAGTCAAGGTAACGCTCGGGACATACCGGCGGAAGAGTGGTTATAACTGGCAGTATTTTGTGGTCGCGCAGCAATTTGATAATATTGCGGTATATTTCGGTAAATTTGTCCAACGGTGTTTTGGGGCTGTGCTCGGCATCGGGGTTTGTTGCGATCTCTGCCCAGTTAAAGTCGGAATCGTTGCCGCCAAGCTCAAGCATGAGTGCATCGGTGCGGTTGCCCTTTTGAAGAAATCTGCTGACGTATTCGTAGCCACGATCTACGGTACAGCCGAAGCGCGACAGATTTGTAACCTCAATTGAGTACATCTGAGCAATGCTGTCCATGTTTATTGTGTTGCTTATTGAATATTTTTTGGTGTTGTTGTTCAGCACCACGCCCCGGAGGATCGAATCCCCCATAATTGAGATGCTGTGAATAATGCTCATGGCTTGCTCCCGCTTAATTTGTTTCTGACTGTATTATACGCCACGTAAAGGCTGAATTCAACCTACTGCCCAAAATACAAGGGCTACTATCTTTGCCATGGCGGTAGAGTTTCCGCAAATCGACTCTACTCACGGTAGAATGGCTGCAAGACAGCCGAAGCAGGGGCGTGAGGCCCCATACAATTCAGGTCTGGAAGGTGAAAAATGACTGAAAATGAACTCAAACAAAATATAGCTCGCAATATCGCCTCCCTGCGGCGAATGCATAATATGACGCAGGCTGAGCTTGCCGAAAAACTGAGCTATTCGGACAAATCCATATCTAAGTGGGAACGCGGCGATGGATTGCCAGATGTGTTTGTCATGACAAAAATTTCTGAGCTTTTTGATGTCAGCATAAATGACCTTATCGCTGACGCGGCACCGGTAGCCCCTGTTCCCGACCGCCGGAAGGATTCATCGCGTCCGCGCCACATGCTGGTCAGCGCTCTGTCGGCCGGGCTTGCATGGTTTGCGGCTGCACTGATATATTTCTTTCTCAAGGTATTTATTCCCGATTCGACGTGGGCCTGGATGGTATTTATTTATGCACTTCCTGTGTCGTCCATCGTGATCGTGGTGTTTACTCACCTGTGGTGGGGGATTATTCCGAGATGCCTGTCCGTAAGCGCACTCGTTTGGAGCATTACGGTCTGCATACATCTCACTGCGCTGGTTCCTAATCTCCAAAACGCTACGCTGATTTATGTCGCCGCGGGTGTGTTTCAGGTGTTGGTTATACTGTGGTACGCTTATCAGTATGTCCGCCTCAAGCTGCGTCATACACACGATGAACAGCAACGACCCACACAGCCGGCATCACCACTGCCGGAAGAGGAGCCGGAGTCCGGAAGCAATGATGATACTTCACGGGATCCGCACGAAAGCAAATAACCCATTGGTACAAAGAAAGGTAGGTTACAAATGAAAAAGATTATCTGTATTCTGGCGGCTATTCTATGCTTTGCTATGTTGCTCACGGCTTGCGATAATACTGCAAAGCCGTCTGACACGACAACTGATCAGAACTCATCTGCAGTGTCTGATTCGTCAGGGGATAACACAACAGACATCGCTCAAAAGGCTGACGGAGAGTTGATTGCAGGCGGAGTAGCAAAATACAAAATAATCCGTGCTGACAGCATGGAGCAGACACTTGTGGACAGCACCGTGGCCCTGCGCAATAAAATCAATTCAGCCTACAATGTTTCCATGTCCATTGTTTCGGACTGGTCAAAGGATGTTCCCAAAGGAGCTGTCGTTGAGAATAACGAGCGCGAGATACTCATAGGTAAGACCAATCGCAAGGAAAGCCATGATGTGCTTGCCACGCTGTCGGCGGATCAGTACGTCATCAAGTGGGTGGGACTGAAATTGGTTATTATTGGCTATGATGATTATGCTGCCGCAACCGCTGTCAAAGAATTTACCGACAAATATGTATCAGGAGGAAATGATTTGGTATTTCCGACAGATACGGTCATGACCGGAACGGCATCCGTACAGAAAATTTTCCTGACCGAAGGCTCAGATCTGCGCGTCATGAGCTACAATCTTGCCGGAACAACCAAGGAATATGCTACACGTAAAGAATACATAGCCGATTCAATTCTTTATTATCTGCCCGACGTGATCGGCTTCCAGGAGTGCAGCAAAACGGTGCACAATGATATTTTGTCCAACCGTCCGCTGACAAAATACTACGCCACGAATATCCGTTATCATTCCAATAACTCAACAGCCAACTATACTCCGATACTTTACCTTAAAGATAAGTATACAAACATAGAATCGGGCGTTACGTTTTTGAGAAGTCGATACACCGGGACCAACACCAAATCGATCTCTTGGGCAGTACTTGAGCGCAAATCCGATAAACAGCGGTTTATCGTTGTGAATATGCACGGCTCGCTGTGGAGTTCCGACTACACGCCCCCAGCCGGCGAAACTCAGGAATCAATGGCACAGAAGGCCAGCTATGAATGGAAGATCGACAACGCCAAGCAGATGCTGGAGAAGATTACCGAGCTTCAGAACAAGTACGGTAAAATACCCGCCTTCACGACTGGTGACTACAACTTCAACACCAAGCACGCAGCGTATCAGACTATGCAAACGACCGGCCTTGCCTCATCGTTGGACAAAGCCAAAAGCGCCAGCTCCGGAGGCAGCTACCATGCTGACGTGGGAACGGCACCGTCATCTTCCGGCTTGCCCATTGACCATGTTTTCTATTTCCCGGAATTGTCGGATGTTTTTGTGTATAAAATAGGCGTTACAAAGACTGATCTTAATTCGTCAGACCATTGCCCGGTTTATGCTGATTTTAAGCTGATAAAGTGAGTTTTATCGAAAGCGTAAGTTTATAAAGCCCCCGGCCTGTCCATCCGCTTTTCTGCGGGAAGGACAGGCCGGGGGCCTTTGATTATATAAATGATTTGAAGTGAATTTATATTGTTATAACCTCGATACCGCTTTCTCTGAACAACCGGCAGGTGTCATCCGACAGTCCGTTGTCAGAGACAATGCAGTTTATCTCGGAAAATGGAGCATAGCACACGACTGAGCTTTTGGTGTATTTGGTGGAGTCGGCCAAAAGTATGCGGTAGGAAGAGTTTTGCGCAACAAGTTGATTGATACGTGCGGTGTAGAAATCCGAGGCGAGTATTCCGTAGGTTTCACTGTAACCGTCAGCGCCGATAAAGCACTTGGTGAAGCGCAGATTCTTGATAGCCTCTTCAGTCAGATATCCGCAGAAATCGCGGCGGCCTTCCCGGTATTCACCGCCGATCAGATATACCTTCATATGCTTTTTGAGTGTGTTGAGATTTACCAGAGAATGAGTGAAAACGGTTATATTGTCATATTTCTGGCGCAGTATTGCATAGGCATTGGGGTCTGTGTTCTCGGCCTCGTTGAACATGCTGTCGATCTCAGCACACAGTGACATAACTGTGGTCCCCGAATCCAGGTAAATTATATCACCGGACTTGATGAGTTGTGCCGCTGCTTTACCGATGCGCGTTTTTTCTTCAGGATGATGTAGCTTGGTCATCTCAAATGAGTATTCATTGGCGCCGGCAATGGCGTCATTGAAGCAAATTCCTCCGTATGTACGAATGGCTACACCTTCGCGCTCAAGTTGGGCAAACAGCCGTCGCACAGTGGATTCCGATACATCGAGCATACTCATTGCCTGCTCGATCGATATTTTTTTGGAGGTACGTAAAATCTGAAGAATATTTTGACGCCGCTGTTCACTATGCTTCATAATAATTAGCGTTCCTTTCAAAGCCATTTGACTGATTACCACATGAATTAATTTAATTTTATCACAATGTGAAATTTCTGTCAATAGAAAATGACATTTTTGCAGAAAAAATGAAATATATTTTCATTTTGATATTGTTTTCACCCAAACAGGATTTGCACGATTTGACTGATACACGCATGCTGTAATGTTTTTTTGAAAAAATTTGTCGTTCCTATTGACAAAATCGCTCGCGGAGTGTATAATTTTTAGTGTTAATATACGCGCACAGCTCGCGTAAAATGAAATGGAGGAAACTATGAAAAAACTTATTGCAATTGTGATGTTGTTGGGCATTCTTATGTCCATTGCCGTACCGGTATATGCCGCTGACGGCGAAAAAGTCAATGCCATGCAGAACGCCAGCATCGGTATTGAAAATATCCTTGCATCACAGTCCAAGCACACCACCGAGAACATGTGGGACGGTATTCGCGGCTACAACGGCGATGTTGCCGTTTCCTACTGCGACTTCAAGATGAAGAACAGCGCGGCAGATGTCCTTGCCGATGATGTAGTAAAGTATAACATCGATCTTGATGAAGGCAAAGAAGACTGCATTTACTATCATGTCTTTGAGGTTATTTGGGATCAGGTCTACACCGTAGATACATTCAGCATATTCCTTCAGACTCCTACATCAACTGCAAACATCGACGGCTTTGATATTTGGCTGAGTGAAACCGGCAAGGACGGATCCTTTAAAAAGGTTGTGTCGGTAACCGAACTGTATTGCGGTCAGAAATATGAGATTTACACTGAGGACGGACTTGATACCGTCATGTATACAACTCAGTTTGAGCCGACCAAAGCGCAGTATATGAGATTTGGTCTGTCTCAGCTTCGTTGCCGTCATGAAGATGCGCTCAAGCAGATTTCGGCCGATCTGAAGCCCAATGCCAACCCGCACTATTTCCGTATTTCGGAGATTGAGATGATGGGTACACCTGTTCCCGGAACCGGAACAACCGCGGTCGATACCACTACAGCTGAGCCGGTTGATACCACAACTGCAGCCCCCGTTGATACCACTACCCCGGCACCTGTCGATACTACGACTCCGAAGCCGATTGACACCACAACAGCGGCTCCTGTCGACACCACAACAGCCAAAGACCCCGGCAGCAAGGGCGGCTGCGGCGGCAGTCTGGCGCTTGTCGGACTTATCCCTGTCATGATTTGCGGAGCAGCGGTTGTCATCAGGCGCAAGCATAACTGAGCAGGGAGGAACAAATAATGAAGTTCAGATTTGCAGCACTGATAATGGCGGCACTCATGCTGCTGGCGGTGCTTGTCGGTTGCTCTGACCCCAATGGGGGTGACAAGACAACCACGCCCGGCGGCGATACGCCGGCAACAACGCCTGCCCCCGGCGACAGCTCGCAGGACACTACCTCCGAGCCGGCTCCCGAGTTTGTCGATGCAAACTACAATGATGCTGACTTTGTTGTTTTCCAGCGTAATGCCAATGCAAGCTCTTATGGAGGCTATTACATAACCAGTGATAGTGTTACTGACACCATGTCTGAGGCCACATTCACGCGTAACGTGGCGGTTGAGGATAAGTATAGGGTAAAAATCAAGGCTTTAGAGGTCAGTGATCCCTATAAAGAAATACGTACATATATCACTTCGGGTGATATTCCGTTTGACGTCATTCTTGATCGCCGTACCTATATGGGTTCATTGGCGCAGGAGGGTTACCTGTACAACTTCAGAAATCTTGAGTATATAGATATGACCCGTAGTTACTGGGACTCCAACTGTGCCGAGAGCTATGATGTTGCGGGCAAGCTGTTTTTCATGGCCAACGACATAAGCGTTTCCAACCTTGCGGGTGCGCGCTTCTTCTACTTCAACAAACAACTGCTCGGTGAATACGACCTTGAAAATCCCTATGATCTGGTCGAGAAAAACCAGTGGACACTTGAAAAATTCCTTACAATGGTAAATTCGGTCTCAACAGATAACGGTGACGGTATATGGGACGGAAACGATGTCTATGGCCTGTGTTCCGAAACCGGTTCGAGCAACGGTAATATTATGCATCTTCTTGTCGGTTGCGGTATAAACTTCATTGATAAGACGGCTGATGGACTGACTACTAACGCATATACCGAAAAAACTCAGAATATCATGACCAGCGTCGCTGCGGCGCTGATAGGCAACCAGTCAGTGCTGTCGTATGAAGATGCTGCAGCCGGAGCTGATATGACGGGCTTTGCCAATAAGTTTGACTATGGGCGCTCGCTGTTTGCAAATGACCACTTCCTGTTTATTCAGGGCAATATGGGTGTGTCGTCACAGCTCAAGGATATGAAGTCGGATTACGGTGTTGCGCCTAATCCAAAATACGATAGTGCACAGCAAAGTTATTTCCACAAAATGGACCGCTTCTCTCTGATATGGGCAATCCCGAAATGCGAGATGGATTATGATCGAGTAGGTATCATCATGGAATACTGGGCATATGAGTCCAGCCAGACGGTTATGCCCGCTTACTATGAGATCACTATCAAGACCAAGCGTGTTCAGGAAGAAACTGCTTCTCAGATGATAGACCTTATCAAAGACAGTATTCGTTACGATCTGTCAGAACTGTACAACAGTGACATTCTCAGCGTGCTCTATACCGGTTATGAAAACGGTAATCTGTCTTCTACTTGGGCTTCCAGCAAGAAGCTGATGGGCAAATCCTTTGACAAGGTTTACAAGGCAATAAGCGAGTTGGAGGATTGATGATCTCCGACCGCTGAAATAGCGGCTACAGGCCCGGGTGCGGATAACTTACGGCGTTACGCCGCCGTGCCCGGGTTATGAATTTGACAAAAAAATAATATTACATATACAACAGGAGAAATTAACATGGAAAAGCAACTCAGAATAGGGGTTTTCGGGACTTGGAGAGGTAATGCGTATATCAAGGCTGTAAAAATCATTGATGATGCTGTAGTTACGGCATTGTGTGACAAAGCTCCCAATCGTATTGAGGAGGCAAAGAAAAACTGTGCTCCCGATGTGGCGGTGTTTGATAATTTCGATGACTTCATTGAGTCAGGGCTGTTTGATGCAGTGTTTATCTGCAACTACTTCAACGAGCACGCGCAGTATGCCATACGTGCCATGGAGAAGGGAATACACGTCTTCAGCGAGACTATGGCGGCGTCCACAATGGCGCTGTGCGTTAAGCTGTGCCGTGCGGTCGAGTCTACTGGCTGTAAATACATGTTGGCCGAGAACTATCCTTTCTCACGCGGCTGTCTTGAGATGAAGCGCCTGTGTGAGAGCGGAAAGCTGGGTAAGATCATGTTTGAGGAGGGTGAGTATATACACCCGATGAGTCCTAAGGAGAGCTGGAGATATAACGATCCTTCTATTCACGGGGATTATCACTGGCGGCGATATCTGCCTGTAACATATTACTGCTCGCATGCGCTGGGACCGATCATGCACATTACAAACGCGGTGCCGCGGACAGTAGTCGGCATGGCTGCGCCTGACACCAAGGAACATATTGAGCAATATAAAAACTCTCGTACCGACGCAGTCGGTGTAATGCTGCTGGGTATGAGTGACGGTGCCGTGGCGCGTATCAACGGATCATCATACGTAGCACCTCACGGTAACTGGTATCGTGTAAGCGGACTCGGCGGCGGTATTGAAACTGTCCGCGGAGACGAAAAGCGCGTTCGCCTGGTGTATAATTCATGGTCGGTGCCGGAGGGCGATCACATGAACAGTGAATACGAGGCTGAGTGGGCATCTGACGGTGACAAAGCAAATCAAACCGGCCACGGCGGCGGCGATTACTGGGTGGTGCGCAATTTTGTGGACGCTGTGCTGTATGACAAGCCCGTGTTCTTTGATGTATACCGCTCAACCGCTATGGCAGCTGTCAGCATATTGGGCTGGAGAAGTGTTCTTAACAAGTCCAAGCGCTTCGATATTCCCGATTTTTCAAAAGAAAGGGACAAAAAGAAGTGGGAAAACGACGATCTGACGCCGTTCCCCTCTGCCGACGCCCCCAATACACTTCCTTTCAACAGCTGCGACAAGCTGGACAAATAATTACCGGAGATTATTATTTATATGTCAGACAGAAAGATCCGATTTGCAATAATAGGCTGTGGCCTTATGGGGCGTGAGTTTGCATCGGCAGCCGCAAGGTGGTGCCATATTACCGCAGATATTCCGAGACCGGTTATTGTGGGTGTATGTGACCATACTGCGGCCGCGAGAGCTTGGTTTGAAAACAATTTTGATACCGTAAAATACAGTGTCGACGACTATCACGAACTGCTTGATAAGGATGACATAGACGCAGTATACTGTGCTGTCCCGCATAACCTGCACGCCGAATTCTATACAAATATCATTCGTGCAGGCAAGCATCTGCTTGGTGAGAAGCCGTTTGGAATTGACAAGGCCGCCAACGACGAAATAATGCGTGCAATTGACGAAAACCCAGGAGTGGTGGTGAGATGCTCGAGCGAGTTTCCGTATTATCCCGCCGCTCAAGAGCTTATCCGCTGGATAAAGCAGGAGCGCTTCGGTAAGCTGATCGAGGTTCGTGCGGCGGTGTGTCACTCAAGCGACATGGACACGAGCAAGCCTATAAACTGGAAGCGCCGCGTTGAGATAAACGGCGAATACGGTTGTATGGGAGATCTCGGACTTCATACACAGCACATTCCGTTCCGTATGGGATGGAAACCGATTAACGTCTATGCTACGCTTTCAAAAATCATAACCGAGCGTCCTGACGGAAATGGAGGTATGGTGCCTTGCCTGACATGGGATAACGCTGTACTGAATTGTGATGTCGTGGATAAGGATGGCGGCATATTCCCAATGATAACCGAAACAAAGCGGCTGGCCCCCGGCGCTACCAACGAGTGGCGTTTGGAGGTGTACGGCCTCAAAGCATCGGCGCGCTTTTCGACCAATGATCCCGGTGCCTTCAATTTTACCAAGGCGTGGGGGCGTGAACAGGCATGGTGCCGTGTCGATATGGGATACAAGCCCATGATACCGACAATTACCGGAAGCATTTTTGAGTTTGGCTTTACCGATGCCATTCTTCAGATGTGGGCGGCGTTTATTTGCGAGGTGTGCGGTATTCCGGTTGAATTCGGCTGTATACGTCCCGAGGAAACGGCACTTTCGCACCGGGTATTTACCGCGGCACTTGAGTCACACAAGCAAAAGCGGGCTATAGCAATAGATTAAGGCGGGCGCTATTATCCCGCGGGGAAAGGAATTTTCAAATAATGTTCAGAAACATCAGTTTGTCCATTGCCGACATTTTCGGACATGAATATGCACAGTCTCTGGCACGTGCCAGTTCGGCAGTTGGAAATATGAAGTATAATGAGGCGCAGGCGCTCGTTGAGGAGCGGGTGGATTTTATGCCCGCTTCCGATTTGGCTCGCGCACATGAGTTGTTAAGCAAGGTCGGGACTCAATTAGTGCCGGAATTTGAAAATGACATTGACGGTGCACCGACCGACTCATTCCGTCATGCGGAAAACAAGAGTGCGGCCCCTATGGCAGCGTTCGGCAGCTTCCGTATCGGTGAAGACGGCAAGGTGTATCTTATCGGCAAAAGCGAACACTATCACGCATCCTTGGGACATTCGTTCGGCGGTTACCGCCTCATTGATATCGCACGGCGTTTGGGCGTTCCCAATGCAACGCATAACAACACGCGCGGATTTATCACGCGCATGTGTGAGCGGCGTCTTATTCAGACGGCAAACGGCGTTGATTGGACAGACGACGAGACTACCGAGCGTGTCATAGCTTCGCGTGAGCCTCACGTGCTTAACCGTGTAATCAATCTTGAAACAGGTTCGCTGGCTGTTGAGGCAGGCGTGAAAATGATGTTGGCACGCTTTTATAAACTGTCTCCCGAACTTGAAACTCCCAAATATGCCGGAAAAACTCCGGTGTTCCTGGTCATGGCCGATTGCGCAGGCGAAAAAACCGGCAACTATCACGGCACAACGGTGCTAACACAGACATTCCGTGGCCTGTGGGGGGATCTCTATGATGCATTTGAGCGGGCAGGAATATACAAGGTGGTTCCCGTCGATATAAACGATATCGACGGATTTGCCGAAAAAATCCGTATGTATAACACCGGTGACTATAAAACTGCGGGATTTCTGCACGAAATAATCATGATGAACTACGGAGGGATCCGCCTGACCGAGGAATTCCTTAATGAGGCATACCGTCTGTGCGCCGAATCTGATACACCTACGCTGGTCGACGAAATACAGACCGGTATGTGGTATGGCGGCATGTTTTTGTTCCGCAAGTACGGGCTGAAGCCGGATTTTGCCGTTGTCGGCAAGGGATTTCCGGGCGGTGAGTACCCTGCAAGTAAGATTATTACCACTGCGGAGTATGACAATCTCAATCAGTTCGGCGCTTTGGTCACAAACGGTCAAGAGGAGCTGGCTTCGCTGGCTTATATTGTAACAATGATATTTGCTCGCGTCAATTCCGACGAGATCGACCGCATGGGCGATAGATTCGAGAACGGGTTGCGGAAGCTGGCAGTCAAATATCCTGGCAAAATTGTCAAAGTCGAGGGACGCGGACATTTGGCAGCTCTTCATTTTGGGACAGTGTCCGAGGCTGCCGGATTCACCCAGGCTCTGCATGAGGCCTGCGTAGACGCAAGCGCACAGCTGTACAAGGCCAATTGTGTGCCGGCGGTTTTATTCAAGCCACCCTTTAATTCTGATGAACAGACAATCGATTGCCTGCTTGAAACGCTTGATGGCGTGCTAAGTAAATAATTATGATATTCATAGGTCTTGATATAGGCAGTACCGCCGTCAAAGCCATGACGCTCGGAGAAGACGGAAGTGTGCTGTCGCGCGGGAAATGCGCATATCCAACCTTTACTGACGGAGACTGTTCAACACAGCTGGCCTGCGATTGGTGGAAATCGGCTGTCAGTGCAGTCCGTCAGGCAATATCTGCTATTGACGATCCGGGACAGGTGGTGGCGATTGCCACATCGTCGCAGGGAGGCAGTATGCTGGCACTTGACAGTGGGTATCGTCCGAAATGTGAGGCCATGACGTGGATGGACAGACGCGCGGTGGATCAGTCGGAACGGTTGGCAGATGAGTATGGCGATGCGATTTACCGCATGTGTGGCTGGAGGACGACACCTGTCGACTGTGCCGCAAAGCTGATGTGGCTGAAAGAGAACCGTACTAAGCTGTTCAGGGCGGCGCACTTTATGACCACTGAGGAGTACATAAACTATCGGCTGTGCGGCGCAAATGTCACTGATCCGACAGGTGCTGCCATAATGCGGTTATACAACATCAACACGGGCGATTGGGATGATGGCATGCTTGAGCGACTCAGAGTCAGTCGTGACAAACTGCCCCAAGTGGTGCCATGCGGCAGTTATATAGGTAACCTGACGAGTCGGGCGGCAGATGAACTGGGCCTTGACACATCGGTTAAGGTATTCTGCGGCGCACATGACCAGTATTGCGCCTCTATCGGAAGCGGTGTTACACAGCCGGGAGAGATACTGCTGGCAACTGGGACCGCGTGGGTTATTTTCGGAGTAACCGACACTCTCTGCTTCAACGAACGCTATATTGCGCCGGGAATTCACCCCGTGGCTGGACGTTACGGAGCTATGGCAACACTGTCAGGCGTAGGGGCCGCTGTGGAAAACTTTGCGCGGGAGTCCGGAGTGAGCCTAAAAGAGCTTGATAATGGGGCAAAGACACACCGACTGTCTGCCGCCAGCCTGCTTTGTTGTCCCTGCCCACCGGGACGTACATTTTTGGCGCACAGAGACGGATGTTGCGGAGCTTTTGACGGCAGGACATTTGAACACGATATTTATGACATGGGACTTGCCATGATGGAGGGGGCTGCGTTTGAAGTCGGCCTTGCTATTGAGCAGTTCAAGGCCGCAGGAATGGCCGGAGGCAAAGCTATGACTATGTCTGGCGGTGCCGCAACAAGCAGCCTGTGGCGCGGACTTGTAAGGGCGGTTACAGGTGCTGAGCTGCTTCTCACCAACGAATCTGATGCACCGGCGCTTGGCGCGGGAATTATTGCCGCGGCAGCGTACGGAGCGTTTGATAGTATAAGTGAGTGTGCGGAGCATTTTGTACACCGTCAGCCGGACGAAGAGGTTTGTACGCCTGATGTAGCTGCATACTACGCCGAAAAGCTGAAACGTTACCGTGAATGGTGCATTGAATAAAAAATAATTGTAACAGAAGGTGAGTTTATGTTTGGAGTCAATATTACCGATTACGACAGAAAGGTATACGAGGATAAACTGCGTGACTTTCTGCCGGATAAAATGATAGATGTGCATGTGCATCTCTGGGAGCCGGGTATGCGGCATGCCCGGCAGAAGGGCTGCGTCGGTTGGACGCAGATAGTCGCACCGTCACAGACCTATGAGGACATGGAGGAGTCATACCGCCAGCTGTTCCCGGACAAAAAAATCGCTAAGATAGTAATGGGTTCACCGTCATGTGATCTTGATGTGGTCAATGCTTACATAAAGAAGTGCATTGATGCGCATGGAAACAAGGCGTATTACTGCACCAACTGGGACACGACGCCTGAGGAGATTCAAAAGGCGCTTGATTCCGGATTTATCGGTATCAAACCGTATCAGAACAACTCTCCGTCGTACATTCCCGCAAATGAGCTGAGAATATTTGATTTTCTGACTCACGAGCAGATGGAGTACATGGACAGCATAGGCGGCATTGTAATGCTGCACATTCCCCGTGCACAGAGACTAAGAGACCCGATTAACATTGCGCAGATGCTGGAGCTTGACGAGCGCTATCCGAATGCGCGTGTCATAATTGCGCACATCGGTCGGGCGTATGTCGAGCGCGACCTCGGTGATGCCTTTGAAATACTCAAAAACACCAAGCATCTTATGTTTGATTTTTCCGCCAATGTTTTTGACCACGCAATGGAGCAGTGTATCAATGCTGTCGGCACCAAGCGCATAATGTTCGGCTCGGATATGCCGTTCACCAAAATGCGCATGTACCGTATTGACGATAACGGCACGTATATCAACATGGTGCCGCGTGGCCTGTACGGCGATGTGTCCGATGACAAAAACATGCGGGAAACCGATGAAACCGATATCACAACGTTTATGTATGAAGAGCTGCTGGCTTTCCGCCGCACGGTGGAAAAGCTGGGACTCAGTCGCTCCGATGTGGAGGACATGATGTATAACAACGCTTCTGCATTTTACGGCATTAAGCTGTGAGACGGAGGTAACATATGAAAAACATAAAAATAGGATTTCTTCCTTTTTATATCAAGCTGTATGATGACACCGGAAACGGTGCCGCCGCACGCCCGAGACTGTGGCAGTTCTATCTGTCACTCGCTGAAAAATTTGAGAAAATGGGCTTTGAGGTGGTAAAGACTCAAGACCTGTGCCGTATTGAATCCGAGTTCCGCGCGGCGGTAAGCGATTTTGAGGCAAAGGGTGCTGATTGCATTGTAACCTGGCACGCGGCATATTCGCCGTCTCTTGAGAGCATAGGTGTGTTGACCGAGACCAAGCTTCCGATCGTTGTGCTGGACACTACCGAAACGTATGATTTTTCTCCTGAACAGGATCCGTCAGAGATAAGCTGTTGCCACGGCATACACGGAGTTATGGACATGTGCAGCCTGTTGCGGCGCTACGGCAAGCAGTATGCTATTGCTGCCGGACATGTCGAACATTCCGACGTGATCGAACGTGCGGCGGGGTACGTACGTGCGGCGGTTGCAGCAGCAGGTATGGACGGCAGCAGGGTAGGAAGCATCGGCGGCAGCTTTGACGGAATGGGGGATTTCCTTGTTTCGGATGAGCAAATGTTGTCGCGCTTCGGCGTAACGGTGATTTATCCCAAGCCGGGTGAGCTTGCTGATCTTGTAGCCGGAGTGAGTGAGGACGATGCCCTGCGTGAAATGGCTTTCGACCGTGAAAATTGTTATGAAATTGCACCTGTCGATACGTCCGTCCATATGCGTACGGTCAAGAACTCTTTGGCGGTTCGTCGCTGGTTGGATATTAATAATATTGACGCATTTACTGCCAATTTCCGCGAAATCCGTCCCGAAACCGGACTTCAGATCATGCCGTTTATGGAGGCCTGTAAGTCGCTGGCACGCGGCATCGGCTACGCGGGGGAGGGAGATGTGCTTACTGCGTCGCTGGTGGGGGCACTGCTCAAGGGATTTCCGACAAAGGTGTCATTTGTTGAGATTTTCTGCCCCGACTGGAAGGGACAACGCTTGCTGCTCAGCCACATGGGTGAGTATAATCCCAACCTCATTCGCGGTAAGGCGGGCATGAAGGAGATCAATTTTATATTCGGCGAGGCTGAAAACCCGGTCGTTTCGTATGGATGTTATCGCGGCGGTAAGGCGGTTTTTGCCAACCTGTATCTGGCAGCGGACGGCTTCCGTATGCTGATATCTCCTGTTGAAATGGAGGATGTTCAGCACGATAACTTCGAGCCGCGTGTGCGCGGTTGGTTGAAGCCGCACATTCCGGTTGCGGATTTCCTCGAGACTATCAGCTGTGCGGGCGTGACACACCACAGTGCGCTGATTTATGACGCAACGCCTGAGCAGATAGGATACTTTGCATCACTGCTTGGCATAGCATACGATATTGTGTGAGGTAGCTATGATAAAAAAAATACTGCCGTTTATAATTGTTGTGCTGGTGACGGTGGCGGTGCTGTGCGGCTGTGCAGGTGACGGTAACGGTCCGGACTCAACGTCCGGTGATACTACACCTGTGCAGGATACAACAACGTCCGAGACCGTGAGCGGCCCCATTGCACTGACAGGCGAGGTTGAGTATACTATTATCCGATCTGAGAAGGCAGAAACCGAAGTGGTTGACCTGTGTTCGGAGCTGTGGAAAAAGATATATGCTATGGCCGGCAATACGATCATCAGCATACAGGATGACTTTGTCAAAAATCCTGATGATGTAAACAATGATGATACTGAGATACTTGTTGGACTGACCAACCGTCCTGCATCGGCAGAGTGCAGTGACAGCTTGCCGACATATCTTGATTTTTCCATCAAGGTAATGGGGCCTAAAATTGTGATTACCGCAAATACGACGGCCCGGCTGTCCGACGCGCTTGACTGGTTTTACAGTCAGCTTGAACTGCGTGACGGAGTGCTTTACTACAACGGTGGAAGCATTGTTGATTCATACGATGGTTACAAATTTAAAGATCTGACTGTATGTGGGCACAATATTTCCGAATATGTGATCAATATATGTGATTCGCCTTCCGATTCCGATGTTGAATTTGCCGAAGCTCTTGCCGCATGGTTCGGTGAGAATACGGGATATTTGCCCGAGGTCGTCGGAGAGACCGCAACCGAAGGTCGTGTTACAATTTCA
>ENA-ORSL01000551-ORSL01000551.1-human-gut-metagenome-genome-assembly--contig:-NODE-551-length-38701-cov-11.202427_pt1 | contig 38701 bp, 27 predicted proteins | sample MGYA00242190_ERZ509157 | MGnify/ENA primary metagenome ERZ509157 (study PRJEB26280, sample SAMEA2338664) | human gut metagenome | biome: human gut; feature: human-associated habitat; material: faeces... | reverse complement strand
CAAATCTGACATTTGGCTCGCGATTCCTCCGGCACTTTGTGCCTGCGGAATGGAGTTTAATATGAATCTTGATGAGATGCTTGCACAGAGCGGTATAAGTGATGGCAGATCCGGAGATATCAAATCCGGATTTGCTGCTATAATAGGAAGACCTAATGTAGGTAAGTCAACACTGATGAACAGAATTATAGGGCAGAAGATAGCGATTACGTCGAATAAGCCACAGACCACACGTAACAGAATACAGACTGTCTATACAGATGACAGGGGACAGATAGTATTTCTTGATACGCCGGGTATACACAAGGCTAAGAATAAGCTCGGCGAATATATGGTGGGAGCGGCAGAAAAGACGATTGACGAGGTCGACCTTGTGCTCTGGCTTGTTGAACCAAGCTCATTTATCGGTGCGGGAGATGAGCATATACTTGAGAAGCTTTCCAAGGTAAAGTCACCGGTTGTACTCGTTATTAATAAGATAGATACAATTAAGAAGGAAGAAGTGCTTCCGGTAATTGCAGAATATAAGAATAAGATGGATTTTGCCGAGATAGTTCCGATATCTGCGTATGACGGAACAGGAACAGACGACCTCGTTGATGTCATTTTCAAATACATGCCTTACGGTCCTATGTTCTATGACGAGGATACGGTTACAGACCAGCCTATGCGCCAGATTGTAGCTGAGATTGTCAGGGAGAAGGCACTTCATGCATTGGATGAGGAGGTTCCTCACGGAATTGCGGTTGTGATAGACAGCATGAAGAAGCGTAAGGGTAAGAAAATTACTGATATTGATGCGACTATCATATGTGAGAGAGAGTCACATAAGGGCATTATAATAGGTAAGGGAGGCTCAATGCTTAAGAAGATAGGAACCAATGCGAGGTTCGAGATTGAGAAGCTCCTTGAACAGAAGGTCAACCTTAAGCTGTTTGTAAAGGTTAAGAAGGAGTGGCGCGACAGTGATTTCCTTCTTAAGAATTTTGGCTATGATGCCAAGAATGATTTTAAATAATACCGGTATCTGATATGGGAAATATTATAATGGCATCGGGGATGGTACTTTCCTCGATGCCTGTTGGTGAATTTGACAGAAGAATAGTGCTGCTTACAAAAGAAAGAGGCAAGATTGCGGCATTTGCCAAGGGGGCAAGGAGGATGAATTCTCCGCTGATGGGAGTTACACAGCCTTTTGCATTCGGTAAGTTTGAGCTTTATGAGGGAAGAACGTCATATGATATAAGAAGGGCTGACATATCAAATTATTTTACGGAAGTGTCATCTGACCTTGATGCAATATGTTATGCGTGTTATTTTGCTGAGCTTGCCGATTATTACGGCAGGGAGAATCTTGATGCATCGCAGATTCTCAATCTTTTGTATATGACGCTCAGGGCGCTGGCTAATGATAATATACCTGACGAGCTTATCAGATATATATATGAGATAAAGCTTATCAGCATTAATGGGGAATGTCCTAATATGTTTGAATGTGCGGAATGCAGAAAAAGTGAGGGGCTGCACTATTTTTCAATGAGCAGGTTCGGCATAGTATGTGACAGCTGTGTCCGTAATACCGCCGGGGAATGCCTTGAGATAACTGAATCCGCGATGTATACGTTACAGTATATTGTGTCATCGGGAATAGAAAAATTATATACATTTACAGTAAGAGAAGATGTCTTGCGGGAGCTTGCCATGGTTGCGGGGCGTATAAGGTCAAGGGTAATTGACAAAAAGATGAAGTCGCTTGAGATGCTTGAGATGACAAACAGCGTAAATAACAGTGCTGTTGGGATGCATTAAGGGTTGCAATTTGCTTTTTTTATAAGTATAATAATTCATTATAAATCTGAAAGCAAGATGGTGATTACATGACGGAGAATAATGTTATTAAAGTTGACAGTAATGAGAATATTATAAGCGACCCGGCACAGATGCCGCATCATCATGAAGAAGATGAGATATCGCTTGATGCACCGGCGGATTTTACAAGTCCGGATGTGTTGTATACACAGCTTGTAGACACTATTAAGAAGTATCATCCGTCAACGGACATGTCACAGATTGAAAAAGCATATAAGATTGCCACCAAAGCACATGAGGGGCAGTTCCGTAAGTCGGGTGAACCATATATAATTCACCCTATTTGTGTTGCCATTATTCTTGCTGAGCTTGAACTTGATAAGGAATCAATTATTGCCGGACTGCTGCATGATGTTGTCGAAGATACGGTTATGACAACAGATGATATCACAAGAGAGTTCGGAGCGGAAGTCGCATTGCTTGTTGACGGCGTAACTAAGCTGACTCAGCTCAATTACGAGCATGATAAGATAGAGATTCAGGCTGAGAATCTCCGTAAGATGTTTCTTGCAATGGCCAAGGATATCAGAGTAATCATGATAAAACTTGCCGACAGGCTTCACAATATGAGAACAATGCAGTACCAGTCACCTGCGAAGCAGATAGAGAAGTCCCGTGAGACTATGGAGATATATGCGCCTATAGCACACAGGCTTGGTATATCCAAGATTAAGGTAGAGCTTGATGACCTCTCAATGCAGTATCTTATGCCGGATGTTTATAATGATCTTGTTAAGCAGATTAACATGAACAAAGAGAACCGTGAAGCATTTATCAAGAGCATCATTAAGGAAGTTAAGATGCATATAGAGAATGCCGGTATTGAGGCGGAGATTGACGGACGTGTTAAGCATTTCTTCAGTATATACCGTAAGATGGTCAATCAGAATAAGACGCTTGACCAGATATATGACCTGTTTGCAGTAAGAATCAAGGTTGAGACGGTTAAGGACTGTTATGCGGCGCTCGGTGTTATTCATGAGATGTATAAGCCTATACCGGGACGTTTTAAGGATTATATCGCAATGCCTAAGGAGAACATGTATCAGTCACTCCATACAACGCTGATTGCATCCAACGGACGTCCGTTTGAGATTCAGATAAGAACATATGAGATGCACCGCACGGCTGAATATGGTATTGCGGCACATTGGAAGTATAAGGAAGGTAAGACCGGAGAGACCGGCAACCAGAATGAGGAGGCTAAGCTTAGCTGGCTTCGCCAGATACTTGAGTGGCAGCGTGATATGTCAGATAATAAGGAGTTCCTTTCTTCTATTAAGAATGACCTTAATCTGTTCTCTGACAGTGTATACTGCTTTACTCCGACAGGCGATGTCAAGAATCTTCCGACAGGCTCAACACCGATAGATTTTGCGTACAGCATTCATACTGCCGTAGGTAATAAGATGGTAGGCGCCAGAGTTAATGGAAAGCTTGTTACGATAGATTACCAGATTAAGAATGGCGACAGAATAGAGATTATCACATCACAGAATTCCAAAGGACCGAGCCGTGACTGGCTTAAGATTGTCAAGAGCACGCAGGCGCGTAATAAGATTAATCAGTGGTTCAAGCAGGAACTCAAGGAAGATAATATATTGCGCGGTAAGGAGCTCATTGACAAATATGTCAAGTCAAAGGGGCTTGTGCTTGCCGACTATACTAAGCCGGAATTTGTAGACAAGTGTCTTGCCAAGTATGGATTTAAAGACTGGGATTCCATGATGGCGTCTGTGGGGCATGGCGCTCTTAAGGAAGGCCAGGTTGTTAATAAGCTTATAGATGAATATGAGAAGAAGCGTAAGTCAGAGATAACAGACAGCGATATAATTAAGTCAATACCTGATGATACGAAGGGAAAGGCATCCAAAGGCAATGCAAGGAATCCGATTGTAGTTAAGGGCGTTCATGATGTTGCCGTGCGTTTTTCAAAGTGCTGCAGTCCTGTGCCGGGTGATGAGATTGTCGGCTTTGTTACGAGAGGACGTGGCATATCGATTCACAGAACTGACTGCATCAATGTAATTAATCTTCCCGAGCATGAGCGGGCAAGACTTATAGATGCCGAATGGCAGGAGGAAGCTGCATCAAAGGATACCTACAGTGCAGAGATTAATCTCTATGCCATGAACAGGACGGGGCTTCTTGTTGATGTATCTAGAGTTCTTACGGAAGCCAATATTGACGTTAAGAACCTTAACTGCCGCGTTAATAAGCATGACAAGGCAACGCTCAGCATAGGATTTGACATCCACGGACGCGAGGAACTTCAGAGAATAGTTGATAAGCTCCGCAATATTCCGGGCGTTGATGATATTGAAAGGACAACAGGCTGATATGGCAGGCAATCTGACAGTGAAGAGTAATGTGGTTGGAATGATTGGAACCAACAGTTATCTTCTTATTAACAATACAACAAAGGAAGCAATTATAGTAGATCCCGGAGCTGAGGCAGGCAGAATTGAAAAGTCTGTTAAGGATAACGAAGTTACTCTGGCTGCAATATTGCTTACACACGGACACTTTGACCATATACTCGCGGCTAATGAACTGCGGGAATTGTATGGCATACCTGTATGTGCAGGCAGAGAGGAAGAACAGCTCCTTACAAGCAGCATGCTTAATCTTTCGACAGATTATGGCTGCACATGTACGGTTAAGCCGGACAGGCTTTTTGAAGATGGTGAGCATGTAATGCTTGCCGGTTTTGATATAGAAGTTATCGCAACTCCGGGACATACAGGAGGATGTGTATGCTATTATTTTGAGCAGGAGAGTGTTCTTATAAGCGGTGATACGTTATTCCATAACGCCGTGGGAAGAACTGACCTTGCGACAGGAAGCTCCAAGGCAATAATACAGTCCGTACACAGACTTATTAAGCAGTTACCTGCTGATACAAAGGTATATCCGGGGCACGGAGCTCCTACAGATATTGGATGGGAGGAAGAGAATAACCCATATTGCTATGATATATCTTAATATAGACGACAGAGAATTTTATGATGATGCAGTTGTGCTTGTAAGGTCATTCTATCCCCGCACTGAGGTAGGAGAATATGACGGACAGAATGTAACTCCTGAGGATATTATAATCAGGCCTGACATACCTGAGAAGGAAGGCAGAAGCAGAAGTGAACTGCATGAAGAATTTAAAACAGATTTATACAAAAAGCTTGAGAAAATGACCGGACGCACGTTACCGTGGGGCAAGCTTACAGGAGTAAGGCCAAGTAAGATTGCTGTTAATCTTATAGAGAACAAAACGTCTGATGAAGATATAATAAAGCTTTTTATGGATAAGCATTACGCATCTGAGGCTAAGGCTAAGCTTGCACTTGGTGTTGCACACAAGGAACTCGGACTTCTCGGACAGAGAGATTATATTAACGGATACAGCCTTTATATAGGAATACCATTCTGTCCGACTACATGCCTGTACTGCTCATTTACATCATATTCAATTGATAAATGGCATGACAGGGTTGAAGAGTATCTGTCAGCACTGTTTTGTGAGATGGAATTTGTTGCCGCAAAGCTTAAGAACAGAAGGCTTGATACCATATATTTCGGGGGAGGGACGCCGACAACCCTTAGCGCCGACCAATTGGACAGGCTTCTCGGACACATGGAGAAGTGTTTTGATATGTCAGACATTGTAGAGCTTACGGTAGAGGCAGGAAGACCTGACAGTCTTACCATAGACAAGCTGAAGGTGCTTAAGGCACATAATGTGGGACGTATCTCGATTAATCCTCAGACGATGAATCAGGCTACGCTTGACATAATCGGCAGAAAACACACGGTTGAGCAGGTTAAGGAAGCATTTGCAATGGCACACGAATGTGGGCTTGATAATATTAATGTTGACCTTATCATGGGGCTTCCGGGTGAGGATGAAGCGATGATCCATCATACGCTGGATGAAGTTAAGAAACTTGCACCTACAAGCCTGACCATACATTCTCTTGCAATTAAGAGGGCTGCAGCTCTTAATATATGGCGTGATAAGTATCAGGCATATGCACTTAATAATACAGATGAGATAATTGATGCAGCAGCGGCTTGTGCAGCAGATATGGGCATGGAGCCGTATTACATGTACCGCCAGAAGAATATGGCAGGGAATTTTGAGAATGTCGGATATTCAGTTCCGGGGCTTGAATGCATTTACAATATTCTGATAATGGAGGAAAAACAGTCAATAGTCGCACTTGGAGCAGGCGCTTCGACCAAGATTGTTATGCCACAGGATGACGGTTCTGTGCGTATCGAAAGAATCGAGAATGTTAAGAGCGTAAAGGACTATATCGAAAGAATAGACGAGATGATTGAACGTAAGAATGGAGATGTGTTCAATTACCTTGTTAATAATTAGGATGCTAAGATATTTCAGATATAATATTAGCTAATAATGATGCCGCATATGCGGCAGAATGGAGGATATTACAAAATGGCAGAATCAATGCAGGGACTTAAGAGAACTAACCGTTGTGCTGAGGTAGGCACTGCTGATATAGGCAGGGAAGTAACGGTTATGGGATGGGTCCAGAAAAGAAGAAATCTCGGAAGTCTTATATTTGTTGACTTAAGAGACAGAAGCGGATTACTTCAGATTCTCTTTGATGAGAATAATATTGGAACGGAAGGATTTGAAAAAGCATCTTCATTAAGAAGTGAATATGTTATCGCTGTAACAGGTAAGATTGCTAAGCGTTCAGGCGCTGTTAATGAGAATCTTAAGACAGGTGATATTGAAGTAATTGCTACAGACCTTCGTATTCTTTCAGAGGCACAGACACCTCCATTTCCTATTGAGGCTGATTCCAATACTAAGGAAGACTTAAGGCTTAAGTACAGATATCTTGATCTTAGAAGACCTGACATTCAGGCTAATATCATGATGAGAAGCCGTGTGGCAACTCTTACAAGGGCATTCCTTGCCAATGAGGGATTCCTGGAGATAGAGACTCCTATGCTTTGTAAGAGTACACCTGAGGGTGCGAGAGATTACCTTGTACCAAGCCGTGTACATCCGGGACATTTTTACGCACTTCCGCAGTCACCACAGCTTTACAAGCAGCTCCTTATGTGCTCAGGATATGACCGTTATATGCAGATTGCAAGATGTTTCCGTGATGAGGACCTCCGTGCAGACAGACAGCCTGAGTTCACACAGATAGATATGGAGCTTTCATTTGTTGATATTGATGATGTAATCGATGTTAACGAGAGACTTCTTGCGTACCTTTTCAAGGAAGTACTTAATGTTGATGTACAGCTTCCGATTCAGAGAATGACGTGGCAGGAAGCTATGGACAGATTCGGTTCGGATAAGCCGGATCTCAGATTCGGAATGGAACTGCACGATGTATCTGATGTAGTTAAGGGATGCGGTTTTGGCGTATTCACAGGAGCAATCGAAAATGGCGGTTCAGTGAGAGGTATCAATGCCAAGGGACAGGGTGCAATGCCTCGTAAGAAGATAGATGCACTGGTGGATTTTGCCAAGGGCTACGGAGCTAAGGGTCTTGCATATATTGCAATCAATGAGGATGGCACATATAAGTCATCATTTGCCAAGTTCATGACTGATGATGAGATGAAGGCACTTGTAACAGCAATGGAAGGTGAGCCGGGAGATCTTCTCTTATTTGCAGCAGATCGCAATAAGATTGTATGGAATGTACTCGGTGCACTCAGAATAGAGCTTGCCGGACAGATGGGACTTCTTGACAAGAATGAATATAAGTTCCTCTGGGTAACAGAGTTCCCTCAGTTTGAGTGGTCGGATGAAGAGAACAGATACGTTGCAATGCATCATCCGTTTACAATGCCTATGGAAGAGGATCTTGACAAGCTTGATACAGATCTTGGTGCAGTACGCGCCAAGGCTTATGATATAGTTCTCAACGGAACAGAGATAGGCGGAGGAAGTGTCAGAATCCATCAGGAGGATGTTCAGGAGAGAATGTTCAGGGCACTCGGATTCACTAATGAAGAGGCTCATGAGAAGTTCGGATTCCTTCTTGATGCATTCAAGTATGGTGTTCCGCCGCATGCAGGACTTGCATATGGTCTTGACCGTCTTGTAATGCTTATGGCTAAATGCGACAGCATCAGGGATGTAATTGCATTCCCTAAGGTTAAGGATGCATCATGTCTTATGACAGAAGCACCGGGAACTGTAGATGCAAAGCAGCTTGAGGAACTTTCACTCGATATAGCTGCTGCGGAGCAGGACGATAAGTAATATATAATTATACAACAAAACATAAAATAACAAAATAACATTGCCCATAGCAGAAAGGGGGAATTATTATGAAAAAACTGCAGTCTATACGTTATAAGCTTATAGCCGGTTTTATTCTGCCTGTTGTGCTGATTATTATACTTGGAGTTATGTCATATACAACCGCTTCCAAGGCTGTGACATCAAGCTTTGAGGCTTCAGCGCAATCTGCAATTCAAAAAACTGCAGAGTACTATGACCTTATGTTCTCCGGAATCAAAGCATCCGCCAATGAACTGGTCAATGACTCTGTTGTTCAGGGGTATTATTCAGGGAGTTATGAGACAAACAGTGTTGAGGAGGCCAATGCGTATTCTGACATACGTGCCAAGGTAACATCGGTATCTACAACCAACACGCAGATAAAAGGTATGTACATATTCGGCAAGAGTGGCAAGGATATATACCTTAGTGCCAATTCAATGTCAGGTTCTGAGTATTCCAATATTAAGAAGACTGATGAGGCAAAGAAGATAGACAGCGACCGCTCGGTATGGCTTTCAAGCCACAGCTATATTGATTCACAGACCAATATTGACTATGGTGTTTCGTATGGCAGACAGGTAATCGGCTCATCGAAGAGAGGTGTCGGTTACATGTTTGTCGATATTGATAAGGAATACATTGTTAATCCGATATCAAGCGTTGATATCGGTAATAAGAGCATGGTTGCACTTATTGCACCTGATGGCGGTGAGAATGTGGTGATTAAGGATTCTGAGGCTGAAGATGGCAGAGTGTATTTTGCTGATAAGGATTTTTATACACAGGCGCTTGAATCAGAGAATGAATCAGGATATTCATATGTAAAGTATGACGGCAAGTCACAGCTTTTCATATATTCAAAGGCCGGCAGTGAAGGCTTCATGGTATGTGCACTTGTACCGAGAAGTGTAATTGTTGCACAGGCCGGCGGAATTAAGTTCATAACAATTACAATGATTATCATTGCACTCATAGGTGCGATTATAATCGGCGGAATAATGGCAGCTGATATTGGTAACGTCATTAAGAAGGTTATTGGCGGAACTGACAAGGCAGCCAACGGAGATCTTACGGCGACTGTTAATGTCCACAGAAAAGATGAGTTCGGAGCTCTTGCCGGAGGTATCAATAATATGATTGGCAATATGAAGCAGCTTATTAATGATACTAAGTCGGTATCGGGCAGGGTTGATGAGTCGGCGGCTGTTGTTACGGACAGTGTACATACAATGCTTAGTGCAACAAGAGAGATTACTGATGCCATAAGCGGAATTGAGAAGGGAATAGTCCAGCAGGCAGAAGATTCAGAAAGCTGCATGAAGCAGATGGACGAACTCTCAGATAAGATTAATGTGGTATCTGATAATTCAGAAAAGATAGCAAGAATAGCTGAATCAGCACGTGACATAGTAAAGTCGGGACTTGATACAATTGACGTGCTTAATACTAATGTGCATGATACAGTAGGAATTACAACTGAAGTAATCAGCGGTATAGAGCAGCTTGAGACAGCGACAAAGTCTATCGGCAAGATTGTTAATGCAATCAATGATATCGCAGACCAGACCAATCTGCTTTCACTTAATGCATCTATTGAGGCAGCAAGAGCAGGCGAGGCAGGCAGAGGATTTGCTGTGGTTGCGGATGAGATCCGCAAGCTTGCAGACCAGTCGGTTGAATCTGTTAACCAGATAAGGGAGATTGTTGAAGATATCACATCCGGAACAAGACAGACAGTTAACGTTGCAAAAAGAGCTGAGGATATAGTTGCTGTTCAGGAGAATTCACTTAAGGATACTGTTAATGTATTTAATGACATTCAGAGCCATGTAGGGGAGCTTATACAGAGCCTTGAGTATATAACAAGCGGAATAACTGATATTGCAACGACAAAGGCTGATTCAATCATGTCAATACAGAATATTTCGGCAGTATCCCAGGAGACAGCAGCAACAGCAGAAGAAGTTACACAGAACGCTGATAAGCAGATGAAAGCAGTTGAGGCACTTAATGCAGCAGCCGAGAAGCTTGACAGGGATGCACATGAACTTGAAGAGGCAATAGGGCTCTTTAAAGTAGAGTAACATTTGTTAATTGCATTTATCCAATGATGAATGTATATTATATATAATTTAATTTATGGAGGTTATAGGATGTATTCATTTGATGAAGTATCAGGGTTTGATCCTGAACTTGCGAAAGCAATGGATGACGAGCTTAATCGTCAGAGAACACACATCGAGCTTATTGCTTCAGAGAATCTTGTAAGCAAGGCAGTTATGGCAGCAATGGGAAGCCCGCTTACCAACAAGTATGCAGAAGGATATCCGGGAAGACGTTATTATGGCGGATGTGAGTATGTAGATGTTGTTGAGACACTTGCAATCGAGAGAGCTAAGAAGCTGTTCGGATGCGAATATGCCAATGTTCAGCCACATTCAGGTGCACAGGCTAACTTAGCAGCATTTTTCGCACTTGTAAACCCTGGGGACACTGTAATGGGAATGAGCCTTGATGCAGGCGGACACCTTTCACACGGCTCACCGGTTAATATTTCAGGAAAGTACTTTAATATTGTTCCTTATGGTGTTAATGAGGAAGGCTTCATCGACTATGACGAGGCAATGAAAATTGCAAAAGAGTGCAGACCAAAGCTTATTGTAGCCGGCGCAAGCGCATATGCAAGAACAATTGATTTCAAGAAATTCAGAGAGATTGCAGATGAAGTTGGCGCATATCTTATGGTAGATATGGCTCATATTGCAGGTCTTGTTGCAGGTGGACAGCATCCAAGCCCAATCCCATATGCAGATGTAGTTACAACAACTACACATAAGACATTAAGAGGCCCTCGTGGCGGTATGATTCTTTGCAAGAGTGCTGAATTTGCCAAGGAGATTAACTTCAATAAGGCGGTATTCCCAGGTATCCAGGGTGGTCCTCTTATGCATGTAATCGCAGCTAAGGCAGTATGCCTCAAGGAAGCATTGGATGACAGCTTCAAGGATTATGCAAAGGGAATCGTTGATAATGCACAGGCACTTGCCAACGGACTTATGAGCAGAGGATTTGACCTTGTATCAGGCGGTACAGACAATCATCTTATGCTTGTTGACCTGAGAAGTAAGAATGTAACAGGTAAGGAAGTTGAGAAGCTTCTTGATGCAGCTAACATTACATGTAATAAGAATGCAATTCCTAATGACCCTGCAAAGCCTAATGTAACAAGCGGTATCCGTCTCGGAACAGCAGCAGTAACAACAAGAGGCTTCAATACAGCAGACATGGATGTCGTTGCTCAGGCAATTGCACTCCTTGTTGATGATGTAGAGAAGAATCGTGACGAGGCTATGGCACTTGTTAAGACTCTTACAGATAAGTATCCTCTTTACGAGTAATACATAATTATTAATATCGCAGCCGTGCTGATTATATATGGCATTGGCTGCGGTATTTTTTATTATAATACTTTGAATATCAAAATAGTATTGACAAATGATAATCTGATGGCTATAATACAAAACATAATATTTTGAATATCAAAATATATGAAAATTCAGACGCAGACCAATGCGTCTAAGGATTGGAGACTGATGAAATCCAGAATAATAGGAACAGGGAGCAGCTGTCCCGAATATGTCATGACAAATGACATGCTCTCACAGCTGGTTGATACGAATGATGAATGGATACAGACAAGAACAGGAATATGCAGACGGCATATTGCAGACAGGAATGATGATGCTGCATGTCTTAAGCTTGCTGCCGAAGCTTCACACAAGGCATTGATACGAGCAGGGACGAATGCAGAGGATATAGACATGATACTGTTTGCAACATCAACGCCGGATTCTGTATATCCCAATATGGCATCACTTCTGCAGAGGGAACTCGGTGCAGTTAACGCAGCCGGTTATGACATTAACGCGGCGTGCTCGGGCTTTATATATGCCCTGTCGGCTGCAGATGCATTTATAAGGGCAGGCATGGCTGAGAAGATACTTCTGGTTGGAGCCGAGATTATGTCAAGGCATGTAGACTGGAATGACAGAAGCACATGTGTGTTGTTTGGTGACGGGGCAGGAGCAGTGGTCATTGCACCGGATGATAAGTATGGGATTGAGGCACTGTCACTTCATAACGATGGTAATGCCGGTGATGCATTAAGCTGCAGCACATCAGGGCATATAGCAATGAATGGACAGGAAGTGTTCAGATTCGCAGTAAGACGGGTACCTGAGGTTATAGAAGAGGTGCTTGGCAAATGTGGCTGGTCAAAAGAAGATGCAGATTTATATGTACTTCATCAGGCCAACATAAGAATAATCCAGTCAGCAGCCAGAAGGCTTGACATAGATATTGACAGATTTGCGGTTAATCTTGATGAGTATGGCAATACATCAGCAGCCAGCATACCGCTTCTGCTTGCACAGCTTGACGAGGAAGGCAGGCTTGAACAGGGAAAAAGAATCGTCTGTTCGGGATTTGGAGCAGGACTGTCATGGGGAGCCGCAGCGCTGACATGGTAACAGAAACAAAATTTAAAATTATGAAATGCAGGAAGAATATATAGCCTGCGGAATGGAGAAAAAGATATGTTAGAGAAAATGAAAGAAATTATTGCACAGCAGCTTGGAGTAGACGAGGAAGAAGTAAAGGCAGAGAGCAGATTCAAGGAGGACCTCAAAGCAGATTCACTTGACCTTTTTGAACTTGTAATGGCACTTGAGGATGAGTACGGGATTGAGATTCCATCAGATGACCTTCAGAATCTTCTTACAGTCCAGAATGTAATGGATTACCTTAAGTCTAAGGGAGTTGAAGCGTAATGAAGACACAGATTACGGAACTGCTTGGAATTGAATATCCTGTAATTCAGGGTGGCATGGCGTGGGTTGCGGATGCGCAGCTTGCAGCCAATGTATCAAAGGCAGGCGGTATTGGATTTATCGGTGCAGCCAATGCACCGGCTGAATGGGTAAGAGAACAGATACATATTGCGAGACAGATAACAGATAAACCGTTTGGAGTAAATGTAATGCTGTTAAGCCCGCATGCTGACGAGGTTGCGGCAGTAGTTGCCGAAGAAAAGGTTGCGGCAGTTACTACGGGAGCCGGCAATCCGGCAAAATATATGGAAATGTGGAAGAACAGCGGTATCAGGGTTATCCCGGTAGTTGCATCAGTCGCACTTGCCAGAATGATGGAAAAATGCGGAGCAGATGCAGTGGTTGCTGAAGGAATGGAGTCAGGTGGACATATAGGCGAACAGACAACAATGTCACTTGTACCACAGGTCGTTGATGCGGTTTCTATCCCGGTCATAGCAGCCGGAGGAATAGGTGACGGAAGAGGAATGGCTGCAGCATTTATGCTTGGAGCGCAGGCCGTACAGATAGGAACAAGATTTATTGTAGCCAAAGAATGTAATGTCCATCAGGCATACAAGGACAGAGTGATTCAGGCAAGAGACATAGATTCGGAAGTCACGGGAAGAAGCACCGGACATCCGGTAAGGTCACTGCGCAATCAGATGACAAGAAAATATCAGGCACTTGAAAAGGAAGGTGCAGGCTTTGAAGAGCTTGAACTGCTTACACTCGGAGCACTCCGCAAGGCTGTAGTTGACGGTGATGTGAAGAACGGAACAGTAATGGCAGGACAGATAGCAGGACTAATCAAAAAAGAACAGACATGCAGTGAGATTATAAAAGAGCTCATGGATGGCATGAGTAATGTAATAGAGCATGTCAGAGGTGAAATATGAAAATAGCATTTATGTTCCCGGGGCAGGGAGCACAGTATGTCGGCATGGGAAGAGATTTTTATGAGAACTATCCCGAGGCAGGAGCTGTTTTTGATATGGCAGGACAGGCGGCAGGATTTGATGTACGTCGTGTATGCTTTGAAGAAAATGATGATATAAACAGAACAGAATACACGCAGGCAGCCATGCTTGCAACAGAATGTGCAATCCTTGAAGTGGTACAGAATATGGGGATTAAAGCAGATACTGCGCTCGGACTCAGTCTTGGGGAGTATGGTGCGCTTGTTGCGGCAGGCGTACTGAACGCATATGATGCAATCAGTATAGTCAGACAGCGAGGAATACTTATGGAACAGGCAGTACCGGCAGGACAGGGAACAATGGCGGCAGTGCTCGGTGCGGATTCAGAGCTTGTCGAGAATGTTCTTGCAGAATGTTCAGGAACAGTAACCATAGCTAATTACAACTGTCCGGGGCAGCTTGTCATCTCAGGAGAGACATATGCGGTACGTGCTGCATCAGAGGCACTCAAATCTGCAGGAATAAAAAGGGTTGTTGAGCTTAATGTAAGCGGGCCGTTCCATTCACCACTTCTTGAACAGGCGGGAGAAAAGCTTGGCAGCGTGCTTGATAAGTACACATTTAACAGGCCGGCAATACCATATGTGGCCAATGTAACGGCTGATTATGTGACGGATGAGCCACAGGTAAAAGAACTCCTTATGAAGCAGGTCAGCTCATCAGTACGCTTTGAGCAGTCTGTGAGAAGACTTATCGAAGATGGCACAGATACATTTATTGAGATAGGTCCGGGACATACGCTGTCATCATTTGTTAAAAAGACAGACCGCAGTGTCAATATCATTAATATTGAAAAGACGGAGGATCTTAAGAAGCTGGAGGTGCTTAATGCTTAATAAAAAGGTTGCGCTTGTCACAGGTGCCGGAAGAGGCATCGGAAGGGAGACGGCATTACAGCTTGCCAGACAGAATGCAACAGTCATTGTCAATTACAATGGCAATAAGGCTGCGGCAGAAGAGACGGTGCGTATTATAACAGAAGCCGGAGGAACGGCAGAATATATGCAGTGTTCGGTGGCTGATTATACAGCTGTTGAGCAGATGGTTAAGACAATTATTGAAAAATACGGTTCTATAGATATCCTTGTAAATAATGCCGGAATAACTAAAGACAATCTGTTAATTGGCATGAGTGAGAAAGATTTTGATGATGTATTGGATACCAACCTGAAAGGAGCCTTCAACTGTATCCGCCATGCTGCAAGACAGATGATAAAGCAAAGAAACGGACGAATTATAAATATTACGTCTGTGGTTGGATTGTCAGGCAACGCAGGTCAGGCCAATTATGCGGCAAGTAAGGCAGGCATAATAGGACTTACGAAGTCAGTGGCAAGAGAACTGGCAACACGCGGAATAACTGTAAATGCGGTAGCACCGGGATATGTTGATACTGATATGACAAAAGTGCTTAAAGAAGCGGTCAGGGAGGCTGTCATGCAGCAGATACCAATGAAGCGGATGGGAAGACCGGAGGATATTGCTGATGCTGTAATATTTCTTGCATCAGACCGGGCTTCATATATAACAGGACAGGTACTGTCAGTTGATGGCGGAATGCATATGTAATGATTGGAGAGGCAATGAAAAGAAGAGTTGTAATTACCGGAATGGGTGCAATAACGCCTATAGGCAACAGCGTTGATGAATTCTGGGCCGGAGTCAGGCAGCAGAAGGTTGGAATAGATTTTATAACCAGATTTGATGCATCAGATTATAAAGCGAAGCTTGCAGCAGAGGTTAAGAACTTTGATGCAAAGAATTATATGGATTTTAAGATGGCAAAGCGCATGGAGACATTTTCACAGTATGCGGTTGCGGCAGCAGGAGAAGCCATTGCGGATGCCGGACTTGACATGGCTGATGAAGATGCATACATGGCAGGCACTTCTGTGTCATCCGGAATCGGAAGCCTTGATGCAATGGAGAGGGAGCACAAGAAGCTTCTTGAGAAAGGTCCGTCAAGAATTAATCCGCTGCTTGTGCCGCTTATGATTACCAATATGGCAGCAGGTAATGTTGCGATTGCCTTCGGTCTTAAGGGCAAGAGCCTTAATGTTGTGACGGCGTGTGCATCAGGAACCAATGCAGTCGGGGAAGGCTACAGAAGCATTCAGTCGGGCGAGGCAGATATTATGGTATCAGGTGGAACGGAAAGTGCTGTTACACCTATAGGAATTGGCGGCTTTGCAGCACTTACGGCGCTGTCTGCGTCAACTGACCCTAAGAGGGCATCAATACCGTTTGACAGGGACAGAAGCGGCTTTGTAATGGGAGAAGGTGCCGGAATCCTCGTGCTTGAGGAACTTGAACATGCGAAGAAAAGAGGAGCACATATATATGCGGAGATTACCGGATACGGCTGCTCTAATGATGCATTTCACATAACATCACCTGCAGAGGATGGAAGCGGTGCGGCGAGAGCCATGACTAATGCCATGAATGAAGCGGGTGTAAGACCGGCGGATATTGATTATATAAATGCTCACGGAACTTCAACACATCATAACGACCTGTTTGAGACAAGAGCAATAAAGCTTGCATTCGGAGAGGACGCATACGGCGTAAAGATAAGCTCAACAAAATCAATGGTCGGACATATGCTCGGTGCTGCCGGTGCGGTAGAGTGCATCGCATGTGTAAAGACGATTCAGGACGGATATATTCATCCTAATGTAGGACTGGAGAACACGGAAGATGAACTTGACCTTGATTATGTAAAGGGCAAAGGGATTGAGAGTGATGTTACATACGTTATGAGTAACTCACTTGGATTTGGCGGACATAATGCAAGCATAATCCTGAAAAAATATGAAGCGTAGAAGGACAGAGAGGTAGTGTATGGAACTTGATAATATTCTGAAACTGATAGACCATGTCTCTAAGTCAGAGCTTTCAAGCTTTTCTCTTGATGAGGACGGAACCTCAATCAAGATGGAGGCAGGAAGAATATCAGTGACTGCTTCGCCTGACAATATGGCGGTTATGGCATCGGATGTTGAGATAAAACCGGCAAAGACAGAACAGCAGCACGGCAGTAATGCGGCAGATACGCAGATACAGGGTAATGTAGTCAGCTCTCCGCTTGTCGGAGTGTTCTATGAGGCATCATCACCTGATGCGGATGCATTTGTGGCAGTCGGAGACAAAGTGGTAAAAGGACAGACGCTTGGAATAATCGAGGCAATGAAGCTTATGAACGAGATAGAAAGTGAATATGAGGGAACTGTCCTTGAGGTACTTGTAAAGGATAAAGATACGGTTGAATATGGTCAGCCGCTGTTTGTAATTGGTTAAGGAGTTGATACCGGTATGCTTAATACAAGACAGATTATGGATATAATTCCACACAGACACCCGTTTCTGCTTGTGGACAGAATAGAAGAGCTAGAGCCAGGCATCCGTGCCGTCGGTGTTAAGGCTGTCACATATGATGAGCCTTATTTTTCGGGACATTTTCCTGATGAACCCGTTATGCCGGGAGTGCTTCAGATTGAGGCATGTGCGCAGGTCGGAGCAGTAGCGATACTTTCGCTGGATGAGAATAAAGGTAAGACAGCGTATTTCGGAGGAATAAGTTCTGCAAGGTTCAAGAGGAAGGTTGTTCCGGGGGATGTGCTTACAATGGAGTGCGAGATTATAAAGAGAAAAGGACCTGTCGGAGTGGGAAAGGCAACCGCAAAGGTTGGTGACGAGATTGCACTTACGGCGGAGCTTACATTTGTAATAAATTAATGGAGAATTGGTAATGTTTAATAAGATTCTTATAGCCAACAGAGGAGAGATAGCTGTACGTATAATCCGTGCATGCCGCGAGATGGGAATTAAGACCGTTGCGGTATATTCTGAGGCAGACCGTGATGCGCTTCACACACAGCTTGCGGATGAGGCAGTCTGCATAGGTCCGGCGCAGGCAGCAGACAGCTATCTTGATATGGAAAAGATAATAAGCGCAACAATAATCACCAAAGCAGAAGCAATTCATCCCGGATTTGGATTCCTTTCGGAAAACAGCAGATTTGCAACATTATGTGAAAAATGCAATATAAAGTTCATAGGTCCTGACGCAGCACTTATCGAAAGTCTCGGCAATAAGTCTGAGGCAAAGAATACAATGCAGGCGGCAGGAGTCCCTGTAATTCCCGGTACAAAAAAGCCTGTATATGACTGGCAGGAAGGGCTGAAATTTGCGGATGAGGCAGGTTATCCAGTTATAGTAAAAGCTGCACTCGGCGGTGGAGGCAAGGGCATGCGCGTTGTCAGCAGCCATGATGAATTTGAACATGAATTTCTTACGGCACAAAGAGAGTCTGAGAGTGCATTCGGTGATGGCACGATGTATATTGAAAAATATATTGTCAATCCGAGACATATTGAATTCCAGATACTTGCGGATGAGCATGGCAATGTTATTCATCTTGGTGAACGTGACTGTTCAATACAGAGAAGGCATCAGAAGCTTATAGAGGAATCACCGTCAGTTGCGGTGGATGCCGGGCTGAGAAAGAGAATGGGAGAGACGGCGGTCCGCGCGGCAAAGACAGTAGGCTATAAGAATGCGGGGACAATAGAATTTCTCCTTGATAAAGACAATAACTTTTACTTTATGGAAATGAATACGAGAATTCAGGTAGAACACGGCGTGACAGAGATGGTCACGGGAACTGATATCGTGAAAGAACAGATACGAATCGCAGCAGGCCTTGAGCTGTCATACAGGCAGGAGGATATAGTAATCAGGGGGCATGCGATTGAATGCAGGATAAATGCCGAAGATGCGGCACACAATTTCCGCCCGTGTCCGGGAACAATCGGTGATATTCACATACCGGGAGGCAATGGAATAAGAATCGATACCGCTGTCTATCCGGGATGCACGATTCCGCCGTACTACGATTCAATGATTATGAAGGTGGTGGTCTGTGACAGAGACAGACAATCCGCAATTAATAAGATGATAAGTACTCTTGGAGAGGTAGTAATAGACGGACTTACTACTAATCTTGACTTTATGTATGAATTACTGCATGAAGCTGATTACCGGAATGGACGGATTGATACCGGATATATAGAGAGGCATAACCTATAACAGGTTCGTTTATTGCAGAAAGGAATTTATTATCATGCTTTTAAAAGGAGTTTTTAAAAAGACAAATTATATTCCGATTGACGGTGCAGACCGTGACGGTAAGGATATGCCCAATATTCCGGACGGACTTTTTACGCAGTGCCCTGAATGCGCAGGCTCTGTATTTACAGATGAGCTTGAAAATAATATGATGGTATGTCCAAAATGCGGGCACCATATGAGAATGAAAGCATCAGATCGTATTGCCATGATTGCTGACGAGGGAAGTTTTGAGGAGTGGGATAAAAACATGCCGGTATCTGACCCGCTGCAATATGAAGGATATCCTGATAAGATAAGCTCGGTAAGGAAATCAACGGGACTTGATGAAGCAGTAGTTACAGGCAGATGCCTGATTAGCGGACATGAGTGTGTTATATGTGTATGTGATTCACATTTTCTTATGGGGAGCATGGGCGAGAATGTCGGTGAGAAGATAACACGCGCAGCAGAAAAAGCCACAAGACTCAGGCTTCCGATTATTATATTCACCTGCTCGGGCGGAGCAAGAATGCAGGAGGGAATTGTGTCACTTATGCAGATGGCAAAGACCTCCGCAGCGCTCAAGCAGCATGATGAGGCAGGGCTTCTGTATATAACGGTGCTTACGGACCCGACAACAGGTGGTGTGACAGCAAGCTTTGCAATGCTGGGAGATATAATACTTGCAGAGCCGGGAGCACTTGTAGGCTTTGCCGGCCCGCGTGTTATAAGACAGACGATAAGACAGGAGTTACCGGAAGGCTTTCAGCGTGCGGAATTTCTGCTTGAACACGGACTGATTGACAATATCGTGCATAGGAAAGATATGAAGGAAACTCTTGCACATATTCTTGCAATGCATGACATGCCGGATGATACACATATGCCGGAATACAAGGAATACCTTAAAAATATTTATACGAAAAATACAAAGAATACAATGAATGCGGAAAATTCAGACAATGAGCTGCCGCTTAAGAGTGCGTGGACACGCGTACAGACTGCAAGAGACAAGAAACGTCCGACAGCACTCGATTACATTGAAAATGTTACAAAAGGCTTCTATGAGCTGCACGGTGACAGAACCTACAGGGACGATCAGGCTATAGTAGGCGGCATTGCAATGTTTGGCAAAATGCCGGTGACAGTTATCGGACAGCAGAAGGGGCGCAATACCAAGGAGAATATGAAGCATAACTTCGGCATGCCATATCCGGAAGGTTACAGAAAAGCTCTGCGTCTTATGAAGCAGGCAGAGAAGTTCGGACGTCCCGTAATCTGCTTTGTTGATACGCCGGGTGCATACTGCGGAATTGAGGCGGAAGAGCGGGGACAGGGCGAAGCAATTGCCCGTAACCTGTTTGAAATGTCGGCACTCAAAGTCCCGGTTCTTTCGATTGTCATAGGCGAAGGCGGAAGCGGCGGCGCACTTGCAATGGCTGTAGGCAACGAGGTATGGATGCTTGAAAATGCAGTGTATTCCGTGCTTTCACCGGAGGGCTTTGCATCAATCCTCTGGAAAGATGCCAAGAAAGCTCCTGAGGCGGCAGAGGCAATGAAGATAACCGCCGCTGACTTAAAAAAGCTTGGTATAATAGAGCGCATACTTCCGGAATTCCCGGCAGCAACTCAGAAGAATCTCAGGCAGATTGCATGCTACATGAAATACTGTATAACGGATTTTATGATAAAGTATTGCGGAATGACGCAGGATGAGATAGTAGCTCAGAGGGGCAAGAGGTTTAGGGGGATGTAAAACTTCAAGAGGAATTGGAGTATTACGGAAATTGTAAATTGAGCGGACGTGGGAGAAATCCTGCGTCCTTTTTTTAGGTGCGGATAAATATATTGGATGGTATAATGTGAACAGGTATATTTGAAGACAATGGACTGACACTTGCACTTTTCAATAAAAGTTATGAGTTCTCATAGATTTTACAAAGCTCCTATGTTATAATATTTCTGTTATGTGAATTTTTAATCGGATTCGCAAAGGAGAAATGTATGGACGTATCATATAACAAATTTTTTAAGATGTTGATTGACCGTAAAATGAAGAAAAAAGACATTTGTGAGCAGGCGGGTATTGCTACCAGTACCATGGCAAAAATGGCAAAGGATGAGAATGTTTCGCTGGATGTTCTGGTCAGAATATGCCGGGCACTTAATTGTACGATAGATGACATCATAGATATACTTCCAGCAGAGAACGAACAATAATTTGGGAAAGGTGCGATAAAATGAATAGACGGGAATATAGCGCAGGTGCCGTTAAGTTTTCGTTTTGGTTTATGGAATTTAAGGCAGTGGTTAAGCTCTTGTCAGAGGGAATGACACTTGACGAGATTAAGGAAAAAAACCAAAAGGAAAATATATTTGGTGCTCCGACAACGCTTCGAGCAGGTCAGATATTCAGTACCGTATCAGCAAGAATCAAAGCATTGGATGCATCATTTTATTCGATTTTTATGGATAGTGATCTTGCAACACAGAAGTTATTGGCTTTAGCTGGAGCAATGGCACACGATACTCTTTTTTTTGACTTTGTATATGAAGTGGTAAGAGAAAAGATGATTATTGGAAGCAACGAGTTTTCGGATAGCGATATCAATATATTTTTTAAGAATAAGCAGTTGCAGGATGAAAAGGTTGCAAAATGGACAGATGCGACTTTGAATAGGCTGGGAAGAACATATAAGACCATGCTTTTTGAATCTGGCATGACAGATAAAGGTACACCTCGAACAATCTTAAAGCCTATTCTTGATCCTGTTATGGAGCACTGGCTTTTGGATAATGGAATGGAACCAATAGCAAAAGCACTTACGGGGGTACGATAATGGCAGGCATAGAAGAAAGATTGGACAAGATGGAAGCAAAAATCAGGGAACCAAAGTTCCGTGATACCACAGGAAAGGCGAATGAAGTCAATTACTGGGTATTTGATTATGCCCCAGAGCATGAGCTGATTGTCCGTGACAGAATAGAATATTTGAAAAATAAGAATTCCAGAGGAACAGATGGGTTTGAGTTAGTTGTATATGATTTGTATGATCTGATCATTGCACACCTTCAGGGTAAGAATTTCATGGAGAAATGTTATCAGATGGAGGAGAAGCGAGGAATTGTAAAGGTTGCATCCGCAATTCAGCGTTCTCTTAAAATCACAGATAAGGATAACATGATTGTGGAGTATATTGCAGAGCATACACCGGATAATTCAGTAGTATTTCTTACGGGAGTAGGAAAATGTTATCCATTACTGCAATCACCGGAGGTATTTAATAAAATTCTTTACAATATGCCACAGCATTTTGCAAAGGTGCCGATGGTGCTGTTTTATCCAGGAACCTATACGGAACAGGAACTTATTATATTTAACGAAGTCCATGAAGATAATTATTACCGGGCATTCCGTCTGGTACGATAAAAACGTGAAGCATAATGCTTCACGCAGAAAAACACAAAAACAGTGTTTTTCAAGACATTTTGAAAGGATAGGTAATTGATATGCAGATAAGAGAGATGTTTGCAAAACCGATAGACCGTGATTTGCAGGGGGTTATCATCGTAGGGCAGGATGAAACTGCCAATGTCAAACAGGAACTAGAAGAATATGTTGTAACAAGAGAGTTGCAGAAGCATTTTGCAGATTTTTTTGCTGCATATAAGGCCGGGATTATTGGAAATACATCAAAGACCGGAGTTTGGATTTCTGGTTTCTTTGGAAGTGGTAAATCTCATTTCTTAAAAATTCTATCTTATCTTTTGGAAAATAAGGAAATTGCTGGAAAGAAAGCAATTGATTATTTTGCTGATGATAACAAAATAGCAGATCCTATGGTGCTTGCAGACATGCAGCTTGCAGCTAACACACCAACAGACGTTGTGCTTTTCAACATTGATTCTAAGAGCGATTCCAACAGCAAACAGAATAAAGACGCAATCGTGAATGTGTTCTTAAAGGTATTCAATGAGATGCAGGGATATTGTGGTGCAATGCCATTTCTTGCTGATTTGGAGCGAAGATTAAACGAAGAAGGCAAATATGATGAATTCAAGCAGAAGTTTGAAGAAAACTATGGAGATGCATGGACAGATTCCAGACAGGACTTTGATTTCATTCAGGATGATATTGTAGATACTCTGGTAGATATGGATTTCATGAGCGAAGCCGCTGCGAGAAACTGGTGCGAAAAAGCCGCAGAGCCATATAAAATCAGCATTGAAGATTTTGCAAAGCGTGTAAAAGCATATATTGACCGTAAAGGTAATAATCATCATGTGGCTTTTCTGGTGGATGAGGTCGGACAGTATATTGGGGATGATTCTAACCTTATGCTAAACCTTCAGACCGTTCGTGAGGAGCTTGGAAAAGAGTGTAACGGTAAAGCGTGGGTAATTGTCACAAGTCAGCAGGATATTGATTCTATTACCAAGGTAAAGGGAAATGACTTTTCCAAGATTCAGGGACGATTTGACACGAGAATTTCCCTTTCGTCTGCCAATGTTGACGAGGTTATCAAAAAACGTATCTTGGACAAAAAGGATACAGCCGCACAGATGCTTCGTCTGCTCTATGGACAGAAAGCTACCACGATCAAGAATAAAATCGTATTTAATGATGGTGTAGAGAAGAAATTGTATGCCGATGAAGATGATTTCGCATTGGTATATCCGTTTGTACCATACCAGTTTAATCTTCTTGCAAGCGTGCTGACATCTATTCGTACTCATGGTGCTTCCGGTAAGCATTTGTCAGAAGGTGAACGTTCTATGCTTGCAATGTTCAAGGAGTCTGCAATGGATTATAAGGAGCATGAAGAAGGAACGCTGATTCCATTTCATGCATTTTATGATGCACTGGAAAACTTTCTTGATCACAGTCACAGAGGAGTCATTATCAAGGCATACGATAACAGCTTTATCAATCCGGATCATAAGACAAAAGATGTATTTGCAATCAATGTATTAAAGACATTATTCATGATCAAATATGTCAATGATGTAGAAGCTAATATAGATAACATTACAAGCCTTATGATTTCCGATATTGAGGATGATCGTATCGAACTGAAAGCAAAGGTAGAAGATGCTTTAAAAGTATTGCAGCGCCAGATGCTTGTGCAGAGAAATGGCGATATTTACGTATTCCTGACCGATGAAGAGCAGGAGATCAATCGTGAAATTGAGAGCCAGAATGTGGAAATGGCAGAAGTAATCAACAAGGCTTCTGAGATGATTTTTGAGGACATTTTCACAGATAAGAAGTACCGCTATCCGGCATTTAATGGCAGATATGCGTTTCCTTTCAATTCTACTGTGGATGACAGACCATATAAGGCGAATCAGAACTATGATATTGGAGTACATATCTTAACACCTGCGGCGGATATGGGAACTGATGATACAACACTTCGCATGGTATCCGGACAGGGCAGAGAGGTTCTTGTTGTTCTGCCGGATGACAGAGCATTTATGGATGAAATACAGAGATACTTGAAGATAGAGAAATTCCTGCGTTTGAATACATCTTCTGCATTGCCACAGTATGAGACAATCAAAGAGGGTAAACGTCTTGAGATGCGTGAGCGCAATGCAAATGCCAGATTATATTTATCAGAAAGTCTGAAAGATGCAGATATTTATGTGAACGGTGATAAGGCACAAATCAATGCAAAGGAAGTATCTACTCGTATCAATGAAGCACTTGGCAGATTAGTATCGACTGTATATCATAAGCTGTCTTATATAGATGCAGCATACGGCGAGGATGATATTCGCAAGATGTTCAAGACTTCAAACCAGATTTCGCTTAATCTTGAAGGCGGTACAGAGCCAAATATTCATGCATTGGATGATGTATTAAGCTATGTTGCGGACAATACCCGTATGCACATGAAAACTTCTATGAAGAGTATTAAGGACAGATTTATGAAAGCACCTTATGGTTTTGTAGAGGATGATGTGCATTGGCTCGTTGCAAAGCTGTTTCGTCGTGGCGATTTAGCCTTTTATGTGAATGGTTCGTCTGTATCAACGCACAATAAGGATGCAGAGGAAATCATCAATTACATCACGAAAAAGAGCTATGTCGATAAGCTGATGATGGAGCAGAAAATTCGTGTGTCAGAAAAAGAGAAAAAAGTTACAAAAGATGTCATGAAGGAATTGTTCGGTGCAACCGGAAATTCAGATGATGAAGATGTGATGATGAACAGCTTTATAGGATATGCGAATAAGCTGACATCTACACTTGGAGAACTGGAAGTCCGCTATGAAAGTACAAGGTATCCGGGAAAACGTGTCGTAGAGTATGGAAGGAAACTTCTTTTTGGTCTGGTACAGATACAGACACCGACAGAATTTTTCCAGACAGTCGCAAAGAAACAAGACGATCTGCTTGATTTCGCAGAGGATTATGAACCTGTAAAAGCATTCTTCAACAGCGAGCAGAAAACAATCTTTGATAAAGCGGTATTGTTTCTGAGTAAATATGATGACAGTAAGACTTACATCGTAGATGAAAATTTGGAAAATATTGTTACTCAAATTAGCGAGATTGTAAAAAAACAGTCTCCGTATAGTGATATTCCAAAATTGCCGGAACTCCTGAAAAAGTTTGGTGATGTATATTCCGACGTACTGGATGAACAGCTAAAGCCGGTGCTGGATTCTGTATATGATTCACAGAAACGAGTATTTGATGTACTGAATACCAAAGAGTATGCGGAAACCAAGAGAAGCAAATATGCTGCTATGTTTGATGAAATTATAAACGCTGCTAAAGGCTGTACCAATGTATCTGTCCTTAGAAGTTATGCGGATAGGGCAGAAGCATTGAAAATTCGCCTGCTTAATGAAATCACACAGATGGATCAGGAGATTGCAATAAAGAAAGCTGAGGAGGTCCGCAGGAGATTAGAGGAGCAGGCAAAAGCAGTTGGTGATGTGGATCAGGCACAGATTGAAGCTGAGGTACAGAAAAAAGTAGAAAAGGTTAAAAAGACTAAGAATATATCAATCAAGAGTGTAACCAAGACTGCATCATGGAGATTGGAAACTACAGCGGATGTAGACAAATACTTGAATGAATTGCGTCTGAAACTGGTTAGTGAGCTTGATACGGATACCATAGTCAATATTGAATTTTAGGAGTGAATACGATGAATAAGACTGCAATCAAGAATTTTGCGATATGGGCAAGAAACAGGCTCATTGCAGATATAAAATATCGTGCCGGACTGATGGGCATTACTGAAAATGGCATTGCAAATGCACTGCCACAGTCTAGTTCTGCAACGGAATTTTATGATATTGGAACCGCAGAGCCTTATGCGATTAACGGTGAGGAAATCAAACAGCGTAGAGCATTGGTAGATGTAATCCGGGCAAAAGAAAAGGATTCCGATTATGCAGTAGCATACAAATATATCATCGAGGAAGTTGCCTATACATGGTTCAACCGCTTGATTGCAGTGCGTTTCATGGAGGTAAATGATTATCTTCCTTCCCACATGAGAGCATTGTCATCCGAGAGTGGCAAAACAGAACCAGATATTGTTACCAATCCATTTGATGCGGAACTGAATCTGAACAGTGCAGAAGAAGAGAAAATTATCGAATTAAAGAGAGAAAATAAACTCGATGAAGCTTTCAAGATGCTTTTTATTAAACAATGTAATGCTTTGAATGAAATTCTTCCTGCTTTATTTGAAAAGACAAGCGATTATACAGAGCTTCTGTTAAATCTGTCTGTAATTGATCAGGATGGTGTTGTGTATCATCTGGTACATGATATTCCGGAGGAAGATTTTAATGTCAGAGCAGGCGGACAGGTAGAAATTATCGGTTGGATGTATCAGTATTATAATACTGAGCCGAATGAGCAAGTATATGATGGAACATTTTCGAAGGAAAAAGTAAAAAAAGAATTACTCCCTGCGGCTACAACCATATATACACCAGATTGGGCAATAAGATATATGGTTGAAAATAGTCTTGGAAGCTATTGTGTAGAGCATGGTATAGTAAAAAGAATAGATAGTTGGAAATACTATATAAATTCATATGAGAAAGAAGAGGAAAAAAAGGAGGAAATAACAAATATTAAATTTCTTGATCCATGTATGGGAAGCGGGCACATTCTAGTATATGCTTTTGACGTATTTATGGGAATTTATCGTGAGCTTGGGTATACAGAGAGGGAAGCAGCAACACTTATAGTTGAAAACAATTTATATGGACTAGATATTGATGATAGAGCAGGGCAACTAGCATATTTTGCAGTAATGATGAAAGCAAGGCAGTACAATCGTAGAATTTTTAAGGATAGAATAAAGTGTAATCTTTTTTCTATTAAAGAGAGTAATTCCATAAATTTGAGTCACGTTAGAACTATAGAAAGAGAAGATGCTCATTCAGATTTAGAAGAGTTTATAAAATACTTAAAAGATGCAAAAGAATATGGATCAATTTTAAAGATACCGGAGTATCATTGGAGCAATATGCTTGAAGTGGTTGATAAATATTCGCTATCTGGGCAAATTTCGATTGAAACAGTAAATATTGATAACACTATATCTGAATTAAAAAAATTGATTAACATAGGAAGAATAATGACATTGAAATATCAGGTGGTATGTACAAATCCTCCATATTTGGGTAGTGGAAGATTTAGTCCAAAACTCGATAAATATGTCAAAAATAATTATGATATAGTTAAAAATGATTTGAGTATGGTGATGTATAAGAAAGCTATTGACGACTTTATTGGCGAAAATGGATATATTTCATTTATCACTACATCTTCATGGCTAACCCTGAGTAGTTTTGAAAAATTGAGAGTATATGCTCAGAATCATGTAACTTTAACAAGTTTGGTTGATTTTGGAACCGAGCTTTTTGAAGGAAAGGTTGGGCATAATCCAATTGTTGCATGGACAGTAAAAAACAAAATTGAGAATATGAAGGGAGTGGCAATAAGGTTAGTAGATTATTGCTACTCTAGGAAAGATGAAAAAAATTTTCAATTTTTTGAAAAGAAAAATCAATATAAATTTTATCCGCAAAATTTTAGCAAACTTCCCGGAAATACTATATCATATTGGGTTTCAGAAAATATTCTAAAGCATTTTGGAAATGAAAGTATAGGTAATACATTTGTTTCGGGTGGAAGAAATAAAACACATAATAATGATAAGTATTTGAGAGTATGGTGGGAAATAAGTGACAATATACGGTGGCAGCCATACGATAAGGGGGGAGACTATCGAAAATGGTATGGTAATCATGAGTATTTAGTTGATTGGTCCGAAAATGCAAAGAGTGATTATGCTTCTCATGGGGGACTATATAATCAAAAATTTGCAAATAAAATAGGAATATGTTGGTCGTTAGTAACATCGTACAAGGCATCTTTTAGAGTTAAGCTTGAGAAAAATCATTATGATTCAGGAGCTCCAGTTATATTTAACACTACGTTTACGCTAGATAGGTATACCTTGGCTCTGTTAAATTCTGTAGTTGGGGAATTGTTTTTAAAAATATTGAACCCTTCTGTAAATATGGGAAATACCTATGTTTTGTCCGTTCCGATGATTAGAAATATAGAATGTGATGATAAAATTGATAATTTTACAGAAAAAAATATTCAATTAAGCAGAATGGATTGGGATGCGTTTGAAACCTCATGGAATTTTAAATGTCACCCGCTACTTTCAGTTATATCGCATAATGCAACATTATTTGATGATACAGATGATATTGATATAGCAGAATGTTATATCTGCTGGGAGAATGAGTGCAATGAGCGTTTTAATCAACTCAAAGCAAACGAGGAAGAACTAAACCGCATTTTCGTAGATATTTATGGCTTGCAGGAAGAACTAACACCGGAAGTAGAGGACAAGGATGTGACTGTCCGCAAAGCAGACTTGCAGAGAGATATTAAGAGTTTGATTTCTTATGCGGTTGGCTGTATGTTTGGGCGTTATTCTTTGAATGAGGAAGGATTGATATATGCAGGCGGAGAGTGGGATGATAGTAGATATACCACATTTATACCGGACAAGGACAATATTATTCCAATCACAGACGAGGAGTACTTAGAGGACGATATTGTGTCACGTTTCTGCGCTTGGGTAAAAACAGTATTTGGTGCAAAGTCATTGGAAACAAATCTTGACTTCATTGCAAAGGCGCTTGGAAATAAGGGAGATACAAGCAGGGAGGTTATCCGCAATTATTTCTTGAATGATTTCTTCAAAGACCATTGCAATACATATTCTGTCACAGGTTCCGGTAAGCGTCCGATATACTGGCTTTTTGACAGCGGTAAGCAGAACGGATTCAAGGCGCTGGTATATCTGCACCGTTATAATGCGGATACAATCGGTAATGTTCGTGTAGACTATTTGTATCGAGTGCAGCGTGTATATGAATCGGAGATTGGACGTATGCAGGATACGATTGATAACAGTAAGAACAGCAGAGAAGTGTCACTTGCAACAAAGCGTAAGGAAAAGTTACAGAAGCAGTTAAAAGAGTGCAGGGAATATGATGAGAAAATCGGACATCTGGCACTGGCAAGAATAGAGCTTGATTTGGATGATGGTGTCAAAGCTAATTACCGTAAGGTTCAGACGGCATCGGATGGAAAATTCTATGAGATACTGGCAGATTCTAAGAATATCATGGTGAAGGAACAATAGAATTATATAATTTGGAAAGGCGATATAGTGAATATAATTTGTCAATATGATAAAGAATTAGAACACTTTCTAGAAAATGCTGTTGAATACACATTGCGTAAATATGGGGAAGAGTTAAATTTGGTCAATTTGCAGGAAATTGAATTGATGGATATATCGGAATTTGATTTGCAAAAAGATGGTACAACATATGAAAATGGCACAAAAATAATTGTTACTTCAAGGTTGTACGATATGCTGCCATGTTATTCCATTGAAAAATTGGAAGATAACCCCAATTTTGAGATGGTTGTCAATACTTTATACCATGAAATGGGACATATTACAGATTGGGCACAATATCCCAAATTATATGCTGAAGCAGAATTTATGAATAATAAAAAAGTAGGATTACCTGCATTATTTTGGCTTGAGTATCTTGCTGAAAAGAGAAGTTGTTCAAAAGATGGTTCAAATAATGTGGAATTTTGTAAGCAGTTTGTAGAGTGCAAATGGCATGCTTATTATTGTAATTTTGATGATATAGATGAAAATAATTTTTTTTATCTTAATAAGGTCATTCCTTATTTTATGGCAAGAACAATAGATGTGTCTGTCAGAAAAACATATATGAGTGAAATAAGTAATGAATTATTGATTGGTTATATAGATGAACTCAGCACCGAAATCGAGCAGATGGAAAAGATGATGCCATTTGATGAGCCAGAAAAGCTAAGCAGTCTATATGAGATAATGAACAGATATTATAAGCAATTTCGTGATAGATATTTACCTAAAAGGAAGTGGATATTTTAACGTTAGCAGAGATTGGAGAGGTGAATTTGCAAAAGGAAGCGATAGATAAAACTAAAATTGAAAAACGGGCTATTCATTTTCTCGAAACACCAATAGTGGAGTGCGATTATTTAGATAGTAGCATCAATTCAATGGACAAGGAACTTTCATGGGATGGATATATTTATACTTTTCATGGTAAAGCATTTGGAAATAGCACATTTGATGATAAAATTCCGATTCAAGTTAAGGGGCATTGGGATGATCAAAAGAAGGAAATTAACAAAAAGAATATCCAGTATCCAGTGGATTTAGATGTATTGGAGAATTATTATAATGATAGAGGTGTTTTATATTTCAAAATTGTGATGAACGAGGATAAGAAAGAGATCTTTTATAGTATTCTCTATCCTTCAAAAATTAAAGGTTATCTTGATGAAGCACGAAGAAAGAATAATAAAAAACAAATAAATGTTGTTCTAACAAAGTTACAGCCAAAAGCGTCGGAAATGCTTAGAATATGCAGACAATTTACGTTTGAAAGCAATAAGCAAGGTTCAGGAAGAGGGCAGATAGTTCCCAAAACAGTTTGCGTAAATGATATTGGAAAATATAAAAGCTTGCAGGCAACTGCGATAGATACAGATAGCCCTATAGAATTTGCCAAAAGACTGTCAGTGGGAGATGCATGTTTTTATGTACAAGATAATTCTGATATATGGTTTCCTGTTTCTGCAAATAATATAGCAGAGTATTTTGTTGGACAGTATGTGGAAAAGGATATAAGTGTAGGTGGCAAAATTTTTTATTCAAAATACGAGATTATATGTGGAACAGATGAATCATTTAGCATAAGAGTAAGTGAAAATCTGACATTACAGTGGTCAAAAGGAAAGATAGATTTCAAAGAGAAAGGATGTTTAGAAGAATTAAATAATGATGCCTTGTTTTTAAAGGCTATGGTAAATAGTACGCAGATTGAGGTTGCTGGAGTTCCACTGATATATAATAATTGTAAAATACCGCACGAAATTATAAAAGAATGGGATTTTATAGTAGATTTATATAAAATATGTGAAATGGCAAATATGAAAATTCTAATTCCATTGAAGGATTTTAGCGTATATGATAGAAAATATGCGGAACGCCTGGTTGATATCTTGCATGGTAAAATTGAAGTTGTACCAGACACACTGTATACATACGAAATGAAGATAAATGGCAAAATTTACCCATTTCTTATATGTAGAGATGAAAATGGAGAAATACAATTTGTAAACAGAATATATGAAAGCAGATATCAAGGGTATGTAAAGGTAGGGGTAAAACACTATAAAGTACCGATGTTTTGTGGTATGCCAAAAGAAATTTTTGGACATTTGTATAAATATGATTATGCAGATCTGCGTTATCAGGTCGAAAATACAGACTTTAATTCAGAAACGATCAGTACGCTTCATAGTGCTGTTATTGCACTTATAAGTGCCTATGATATTTCTAATGAAAGCGAATTGCTAGAAATTGCTGAAACGATGTTGAATAAAATGTATGAGGTTGATAGCACTATAATATATGCACATATAAATGAATGGCAAATCATGAAACGGAAAAATGTTATATCAGACGATGAGATAAATAAAATGAAAGATTTATTGAAAAAATGCGATGACGATGTAGAAGTGAGGTGTGCTATTTATGCTTTACTTGATGATAAAGAAAATGCACATAGATATTTTGAAAAAATGTCTGCAAACGAAAAAGAAGAATTTAAGGAATTTCCCATTTATAAATATGTTGAGTAAATATAAAATTAAAACATTATGTTCTGTATGTTGGAGGTAGAATTATGGCAGAAGATACGCTGTTTTCCGGCGAATCAAAGAATGTTGAGTACAAAGTGACTGTACCAGAAAAAAGCGAAAAATATATGAAAACAGTGGTAGCTTTTGCCAATGGCAGAGGTGGCAGGATTGTTTTCGGAATAGATGATAAGACCTTGGAGATTGTGGGAATGGATGTGGATAACATCTATAAGACGATGGATGCCATTACCAATGCAATCTCTGATTCCTGTGAGCCTGCAATCAGACCGGACGTAGCAATGCAGACGGTCAAGGATAAGACTGTGATTGTGGTTGAGGTATTTCCGGGTGCGGAACGTCCGTATTATATCAAATCACGGGGCTTGTTTGAGGGTACTTATGTGCGTGTAGCAGGCACAACCAGACATGTAGAAGATTACATGCTAAGAGAGCTGATGCTGGAAGGCAAGAACCGTTATTATGACAGCGAAATATGTCAGAATATGAAAATAACGGACAGTGAAATTGAGGAGCTTTGTAAGAGTATGAAAGAAACTGCCATAAGAAACACATGGCAGGACAGCGAAAAGGCAAAGGTTAAGGATGTTACCAAGAATGTACTGATTTCATGGGGCATTCTGAAAGAAGAAGGCGGAGAAGTATATCCGACCAATGCGTATGCACTTTTGACCGGACGAATGTGGGGACAGCCTGTTATTCAGTGTGGCGTATTCAAGGGAACGAATCGTGCTCACTTTGTTGACCGTAGGGAATTTGAAGGCTCCATTCAGGAACAGATGGAAGCTGCATATCAGTATGTCCTTGAAAAAATCAACATGGGAATGACAATCAAGGGTATGTACAGACAGGATGTGTATGAACTGCCTACGGACAGTATCCGTGAGCTGATCGCAAATGCCGTGGCTCACCGTAGCTACCTTGAGCCGGGAAATATACAGGTGGCATTATTTGATGATAGATTAGAGATTACTTCTCCGGGAATGCTTCTGAATAATGTTACGATTGCAAAAATGATGGAAGGATATTCAAGACCGAGAAATCCTGCAATCGCAAGTGCATTTGCATACATGAAAATTATTGAAAAATGGGGAACCGGAATACCGAGGTTATTTGAAGCCTGCGAGGAGTACGGATTACCGAAGCCGGAGCTGATTGATTTTGATGGCGATTTCAGAGTAAATATGTACCGTAAGGTAAAAGGTGAGTTTGGTGTCAATGGTGTGACTACCCAAACTACCCAAACACACCAAACTACCCAAAGCAAGGAACCAACATTATCAGATGATGATAAAAAGATACTGGAATTAGTCCATAATTATCCGTCCATGTCTCAAAGAGAGTATGCAAATGAATTGGGATGGAATTTAGATCGTGTGAAGTATTATTTAAGAAAAATGAAAACACAAGAACTGATTAAGCGTGTGGGTAACAGCCACAGCGGTCATTGGGAAGTGTTGGCAGAGGTGGATCAATGGCAGAATTAAACCTAAAACAGATTGTAGATAAACTGAATACGGAATTTATCGGAGAACATCGTAAATTGGTATTCTGGTATGACGATGCGGCAGATTTTGCAGAGGATATTGACAGCATGGAACTGGAAAATGCCAAGGTCTACAAGCTGACGAAAGATAACCAGTTTTATACAAAATACTTCCTTGAAAAAGAGGATACCACAACCAATTACCTGATATATGCTCCGTTTCCGAAACCTCCGGTCACAGAAAATCATCTGGAGGACACTTGTGCTTATTCCAAGCGTTTTTATGCGGATAGGGCATCACTTTTATCTGTGGATTTAGGTATTGACGAGAAATACAAGCCGGTGATTGAAAAGCACATCAAGTTCTTTGGTCACAAAGACCGATTGAAGCGTTTCTATGACCTTGAGATAGAGAATTTTAATGAAGAAAATATTCTGACAGGTATTATGAGTGCAGTATGCAGGACGAGAACCAATTCTTTTGATGAAGTGATACGTGTACTGATTACAGAGGACAGCCTGACAGATAACAAATATCTGGCAGAATTTGCAAAGTATGATATAGAGGGCGATTTCTGGAAGCTGTGTGAGCAGCAATTTGGCTTTTCTATGGACGCACCAAACTTGGAGAAACTGATCATTACCATGTTTGTGACCTATGCAGACCGCTATATAGATGCGGAAATGCCAAAAAGCTGGAAGAAATTTATTTCCTATAAATCTGGAAACATTATCGCATTTCTTGACAACCTCATGAACAATATTTTGTATCGTGAGAAATATGATGAGTTGTCGCAATATGTCGCGGATTGTTTGAATGCGTCGGAAGAATTGAGTAGGTATGAAGTAGATACACTGGTAGACTGTGATTCTTTTGCTTGCGTAGATGTACTTCTGATACGCTGGATTGTCGGTAGGCTTCGTGCAGAGGACTGTCTGGCAAAACTGGACGGACACAGTATCTATGATTTGTGTGGTATCCGTGCCAAAATGCACTTTGGCAGTAAGTTTTCTTTTATTTATGAGATGCTGGATAGTGCATACTGGCTTGTAAACAATGCAAGATATGAAGCTCCGAATGGATTTCAGAAGATTATTGATGCGTATGTGTCAAGGGATTGTCTGATAGACAACCATTACAGAGTGTTCTATCTGAATTATGATAAATTGGAGAATACCTCAGAATTTGAGGAACTTCGTGACCTTGTAGAGAATATTTACACGAATGAATACCTTGGGAAACTGCTTCCGAAGTGGAATGAGGGACTGTTAGAGGACGATGCACTGAAACAAATACCGTTACAGCGTAATTTCTTCAGCAAATTTGTAAGGAGTACCAATGTGAGAACGGTTGTCATCATATCTGATGCGATGCGATATGAGGTAGGCAGACAGCTATATGAGAGAATGATGGACAATCCGAAGTGTAGTGCCACATTGCAACCTATGCTCAGTGTATTACCTTCTTACACAAGGCTTGGCATGGAAGCGTTGCTTCCACACAAGACACTGGAGCTGACTGATGATTTCAGAGAGGTAGTAGATGACAAATATGCGATTGATCTGGCTACCAGACAGGCAGTATTGCAATCCTATGAACCAGAGAGCAAATGTGTACAGTTCGATGATATAAAGAATTTAAAAGGTCTGGAACTTCGTGATGTATTTACCGCACAGTCTGTCATTTATGTGTATCATGATCAGATTGATAATACTGGAGAACATGAGGAAGATGAAGTATTTACAGCCTGTGAGAAAGCAGTTGATGAGATTGCAAAGCTGATTCAGAAGATTTCTGGCAGTGCGAATACATACCGTTTTATCGTGACCGCAGACCATGGATTTATTTACAAGAGGGATAAAGTGACAGCCAGTGACAAGATTGGCGGTATGAGTGATGCAAGCCGACTTGTGAAAAGAAGATATATTGTATCGAAAGAGCCGATCAATGAACAGGGTGTCTGCAATATTGGTTTAGGATATATGCTCGGAAGTGATGATGATAAGATTATTTCTTATTCCTGCAGCACCAATGTTTTCTCTGTTCCGGGTGGAGCAGGACTGAACTATGTGCATGGCGGTTCTTCGCCACAGGAAATGCTTGTTCCGGTACTGGATATTAAGATGGACAAGGGTGCGGTAGAGACAAGACCTGCACAAATTATGCTTGTGAGCTTGGTTCAGAAGATTACCAATCTGATTACAAGCCTTGATTTCATCCAGTCTGATCCGGTCAGTGATGTGGTAAAGAAAGCCGATTACAAGCTGTACTTTATCTCGGATAACAATGAGAAGATTTCTAACGAGAATATCTACATTGCAGACAAGCGTGATGAAGATGTGCAGAAGCGTCTGTTCCGTATGCGCTTCACATTTAAGAACAAAAAATATGACAAGGACAGAAAGTATTATCTGGTTGCGTATGACGAGAGTAATGATGTGGAGGTGTTCCGTCACGAGGTAATTATGGACTTGGCTTTCTCGGATAACTTTGGATTTGATTTATAAGATTATGTGGAAATGAGGTAGAGAACGATGCCTTTTGATATAGAAGCAGAGGATAGGCGGACAGCCATTAAACAGAAATTGCGTAAATATTTTGATGGAAAGATTGTCCGGAAAGATTTGACAAAGAAGATAAAAGAGGGCGCAAATGTGCCTGTATATGTATTGGAGTTTCTTCTGGGACAGTATTGCAGTTCGGATGATCCTGAGATTATCGAACAGGGTGTAGAAAGCGTAAAGAAGATACTTGCGGATAATTTTGTACGTCCGGATGAAGCACAGAAGATACTTTCTCTGCTTAGACAGAAGGGAAGCCATACGGTCATTGATAAGATAACCGTATCCCTTAATATCAAGAGAGACAGATATGAAGCAGAGTTCTCTAACCTTGGCTTGAGTGGTGTGCCGATTGATGAAGAATACCCGACAAAATTCGATAGACTTTTGTGTGGCGGCATCTGGTGCATTATCCGTCTGGAATATGACAGTAATTCAGACTATGATAGTGGGATTATATCAGCCGATGGAGATCATCTGCGTTCCAAAAAGAAAAATCAGAATGATACGCCAATCAAAATTATCAATTTGAACCCGATACAGATGCCCCATGTAGATATCAATGAACTGAAAGAGGGCAGAAAACAGTTCACCAAAGAGGAATGGATGGACGTACTGCTCCGTTCTATTGGAATGGAGCCGGATATGCTGGATACTCGTGAAAAGTGGCTGCTTCTTACCCGTATGCTTCCGCTGGTAGAGAACAACTTCAATCTCTGCGAATTAGGACCGAGGAGCACCGGAAAAAGCCATTTATACAAGGAAATCTCGCCTAATTCAATTCTGGTATCTGGGGGACAGACAACGGTTGCCAATCTTTTTTATAACATGGGGAGAAAGACAGTTGGTCTTGTCGGATTGTGGGATTGTGTGGCATTTGATGAGGTTGCAGGTATCAATTTTAAGGACAAGGATGGCATCCAGATTATGAAGGATTATATGGCGTCTGGTTCGTTTGCTCGTGGCAAGGAGGAAAAGGCTGCATCTGCGTCCATGGTATTTGTCGGAAATATCAATCAAAGCGTGGATTCACTTCTGAAAACATCAAGTTTATTTGATCCATTTCCTGCTGAAATGGGAACGGATACTGCTTTTCTTGATCGTATTCATTGCTATCTGCCGGGATGGGAAGTACCAAAATTCAGACCGGAACATTTTACAGATGATTATGGTTTTATTACAGATTATCTGGCAGAGTTTATCCGTGAACTTCGCAAAGAGCAGTTTGGAGATGCCCTGGACAAATATTTCCGTCTTGGCAAGAATCTGAATCAGCGAGATACGATTGCAGTCCGTAAAATGGTCGGAGGATATATCAAGCTGTTATATCCTGATGGAGAATATACAAAGGAAGAAATTGAAGAAATTTTACAGATTGCTCTTGAAATGCGTCGCAGGGTAAAGGAACAGCTCAAAAAGCTGGGCGGCATGGAGTTCTATGATGTAAATTTCTCTTACATAGATAATGAAACCTTCGAGGAGCATTATGTATCGGTACCGGAGCAGAGTGGTGGTAAGCTCATTCCGGAAGGAATGTGCAATCCGGGGCAGGTTTATACAGTTTCTAATGGAAAATCCGGCATGATTGGTGTATTTCGATTGGAATCACAGATGTTGCAGGGCAGTGGTAAGTTTGAGAGAACTGGTATCGGAACTGACAGAGAGGCAAAAGAAGCGTCAAACACTGCATTCAGTTATCTGAAAGCAAATGGAAAACGTATCAGCGGAACAATCAGCGTTGATAATAAAGATTACATCATCAATTATCAGGATTTACAGGGCATTGGTATGACCGGAAAGCTGGCATTACCGACACTGGTGGCATTATGCTCAATCGCCCTTGGAAAACCTGTTATCAGCAGTCTTGTGGTACTTGGAGAAATCAGTATCAGCGGAACAATGATCAAGGTGGAAGAACTGGCAAACACTCTGCAGGTGTGCTTGGATAGTGGTGCAAAGAAAGTGCTGCTTCCTGCTACATCATTTGCAGATATGGCAACTGTACCACCGGAGCTTATGAGTTCATTCCAGATCATACCGTATTCCAGTGCGGAGGACGCAGTGTTTAAGGCATTAGGAGTAGAATAAGATTCAAAAAAGTAAATATTTTAATCTGGCAGAAATGTTCAAGAGCAAGACTTTGCCTAAAACAGATGAGATATAATAGTGTTCATAAAGACGTGTGTATTATGGGAAACGAATCAGGTGAATGGATTATGCATGGCATGAAGTGGGACAAC
>ENA-ORSL01000550-ORSL01000550.1-human-gut-metagenome-genome-assembly--contig:-NODE-550-length-38835-cov-5.650516_pt1 | contig 38835 bp, 36 predicted proteins | sample MGYA00242190_ERZ509157 | MGnify/ENA primary metagenome ERZ509157 (study PRJEB26280, sample SAMEA2338664) | human gut metagenome | biome: human gut; feature: human-associated habitat; material: faeces... | reverse complement strand
GAACAATGGCTCTTTTGTTGTCAAATTCTGGAATGAGTGTTGAGGAGATAGCCAAGTCGGTAGGTATGTCTCAAGATCAAGTCAAGCTCTTGCTAAATAAGTAAAATAAGAGGACTTAAATAGTAATAAGATAGCCGCCAGAAAGAAATGCGATTCTCTCTGGCGGATATACTATATTTAATGTTCTGGTTTTGAATTAAGTAGATTCACGGTATTCATAAATTCTGTGACCAAGTCTCTAAATTGTGGGTTGTCTTTACGAATGATTAATGCTGCATAATTGTCATTCCCTTCTTCGTCATAGACAGTTTGCGGTAAGAACAAATATTCCTCTCGGTCTTTGTAGATGCCAAACCAAAAGCGGAAGAGACGATTTCGCATTTCTTGAAGCCCATCACCAGTTTCACATATGTAAAGAAAGGCAGCTTGGTTCTTTGCAAAGAATTCTTCGATTATTGCAAGAATGGTAGCTCTTACTTTAGGGTCTTTAGGTGAACGTACTTTTTTCGGATTGGATATGCCGAATTGGTAAACCGTGCCATTATGTAGCAAATCGTCTTTTTCAAAAGTGATAAACATTTCCGCATCATGATCTGTTATGAAACATAAAGCTTTACCATCATCTGCTATTTTAACCAAATAAGGTGACGTCGCATTGATGGTAGCTAATGAGAGTTTTTCTATTACCATACTTCAATACCGACAGGCTCCTTTCCTGTTCTTTCTAAACAACTCTCTCGTACCAAACGTTCTAGTCTTTCGACCATTTTTCGCTTGGTTTCTTTTGAGGCGTTCCAACGTCTCAGAGCTTCTTCTCTTGTTAATTTTGTTGTATTCATATATCTATAATATTTAGTTTCACGATGCAAAGATATGCCTTTCTTTTGAATCATGCAAATATTTTCTGCAGTTTCTCTTGATTTATCAGCAAAAACGAACAAAAAAGGTCGAAACCTTTGGCGTTCTCGCAGAAAATTCTTATTTTTGCAGCGCTAACAGAAAGTTTTTAAATCAATTATGATGATACAAATAGCAAATCCTATTTATGATTCAGTCTTCAAATACCTGATGGAAGACGAGCGAATCGCGAAAACATTGCTTTCTGCATTGTTGAAGAAAGAGGTTGTGGCTGTAGAAATGCGCCGCAACGAGTACACAAATGGTGTGCGAGACAACATCTCCATGTTTCGTATAGACTTCGGTGCACATGTGAAGGAACCTGATGGAACCATCCGCTTGGTTCTCATTGAACTTCAGAAGACGTGGTTGGAGACGGAGACCTTGCGTTTCCGACAATATCTAGGTGCGCAGTACAGCAACCCAGAGAATGTGCCGAGCGAGAACAACAAGGACGGCTATGCCATTCCGATGGTAGCCATCTACTTGCTGGGACATCGTGTCGGTGACATCAATGTGCCAGTGCTCTATGTCAAACATAAAGCGTACGATTATGACGGCAATGTAGTGACCGATGGCATTCCCGACCCATTTGTGGAGAGTCTAATCCATGACAGCATCATCGTACAGATACCTCTCCTTCATGGTCAAGTAAATAATCGATTGGAGAAAGTATTAAGTGTGTTTGACCAGTCACAGAAGAATGGCTCGGACCGTCATGTCTTGAATGTCAACGACACACCGTTTGATGATGATGATGACATGCAGTATTTGCTTCGTCGTCTCTTGATGGCTGCCGCCAATGCTCAGTTGCGTCAAGAAATGAATGTGGAGGATGAGTACTTCAAGGCTCTGGAGGATCGTGACACAGCTTTGATGATGAAAGACAAAAAGTTGGCGGAGCAGGCAGAACAGTTGGAGCAGAATAAGGCTGAGTTGGAGCAGAATAAGGCTCAGTTGAGAACAATGGCTCTTTTGTTGTCAAATTCTGGAATGAGTGTTGAGGAGATAGCCAATTCTGTAGGTATGCCTCAAGACCAAGTCAAGCTCTTGCTGAATAAGTAAAATGCTTAGGACTTAAATGGTAATAAATTAGCCGCCAAACCACCATGACCGATGCTCCAAATAGTAGCTGTCAAGCTCCAATCGGCGCAGCATCTTCTCCTGAGCAACTTACTACCTTTTCAACGTTTATCTTTTACAGTGGTGAAAAAACTTTTGTAATAGACAAATTTCCCCCTTAAATATTTGTGGATATGGCATAAAATTTGTAATTTTGCAAGAAAAAGGAGAAAATATGAAATCTAAGTTTCCTTTGGGCATCCAAACCTTCTCGGAAATCATTTCTGGGAATTACCTGTATGTCGATAAGACAGCATGGGTGTATGAGTTGGCCCATTATGCCAAATATCAGTTTCTGAGTCGTCCACGACGATTCGGAAAATCCTTGTTGGTGTCAACAATGCAGGCTTATTTTGAAGGACGAAAGGAATTGTTCAAAGGACTTGACATTGACGGCTTGGAGAAAGAATGGATTTCATATCCTGTCATTCATATAGACTTGAGTGCAAGTAAGTATTTCAAATTGCTAAACTTGCATGTGGCATTAGATGGAATTCTGTCAGAGTATGAGCGCATTTATCATATTGAAGTAGATAAGGCCTATTCGGATGTCTATAGCAGTAGATTGAAAAATATCATCCTTTCAGCTTCGCAGCAGACTGGAAAGAAAGTTGTCGTGCTGGTTGATGAATATGATGCTCCTATGCACGATTCTATGAAGGATGAAAAGCTTCAGGAGGAAATTCGTGAGATCATGCGTGATTTGTTCAGTCCGTTAAAGCAGCAAGAGGCTAATCTTCGTTTTGTGTTCATTACAGGCATTTCTAAGTTTAGTCAGCTGAGTATATTTAGTGAATTGAATACTCTCAAGATATTGACGTTGAAGGATGAGTATGCTACAGTTTGTGGCTTTACAGAGTCGGAGTTGCAAGAAAACTTTAAGGAAGAAATTCAAGACCTTGCGACAGCCAACCATATTTCGTATGACCAGGCTATGGATGCGTTGCGTGCTCACTATGATGGTTATCATTTTACAGCGTCTTCACCTGGTATTTATAACCCTTATAGCATCATCAATGCGCTGGATGACAAGTCGTTTAATAACTATTGGTTTTCTTCTGGAACTCCTACAGTTTTGGTGGATTTGTTACAAAAGAAAGGGCTTGATATGTTGCAAGTAGATGGCATTTGGGCTTCTGCTTCACGTTTTGATGTTCCTACGGAGAAACTATCGGATCCAATTCCTGTGTTGTATCAGAGTGGCTATCTGACCATAAAGGAATACAATGCAGATAGAAAGCAATATCTGTTGGGTTTCCCAAATGAAGAGGTTCGCAAGGGCTTTTCTGAAAGTCTTTATCGTTATTATGCTTCAGATGCTTATGGAGCCTACGATGACTTGGTGGCAAGTTATGATGATGCCATCTTAAAGCATGATGACATGGAGTCATTCTTGCCTCATCTGAAGACTTTCTATGACAAGTTCCCATATACGTTGGTCAATAATAATGAGCGTCATTACCAAGCCGTATTATATACTATATTTTGTATGCTTGGGGCAGATATAGTTCCTGAGCATCAGACTTCAAATGGAAGGATTGACTTGTTGCTGCGAACCAGCAAGAGTGTCTATATCTTCGAGTTGAAATATGGCAAGGATGCAGGAGTGGCAATAAATCAAATTCATTCCAATCGCTATGCCGCTTCTTTTGCTGATGAGAAAAGAAAGGTGTACCTTGTGGGGATTAATTTTTCTAAAGACCAGCGTACGATAGATGCTTGGAGTTTGAAAACAGCAAATTTCCAAACACGATGTTGATGAAGGTCTTAACGAGTATCTTCGTGTCAAACCACCATGACCGATGTTCCAGATAGTAGAGGTCAAGCTCCAGTCGACGCAGCATCTTCTCCATGGTGTCGGTGTGTCCATTCTTTTGAATCATGCAAATATTTTCTGCAGTTTCTCTCGATTTATCAGCAAAAACAAACAAAAAAGGTCGAAACCTTTGGCGTTCTCGCAGAAAATGCTTAATTTTGCCAATGATTTTTGCATTAAAAAGAAAGGTTATGGATACATTAGCAATAAATAATTTTACAGTTACTCCTTTGGAAGCTCTTTGGGCATTGTTTAAAAGCCAGCCAAAACCAGTTAGGAAGGCCTTTGCGAAAAAGCTAATAGAAGAGGATGTCGAGTCTGCGACTTTACGTCAACAGTTAGAAGTAAAGCAAAGCTTAACACAGGCATTTCGTGAACTGAAAGCTGCTGAAAAGTCGAATTCCGAACTTCCCAATGCTAGAGATTTATTCAGATGAAAGCCAATATGATAGTTGATATTAAATATTTGCCTGAGTTTGAGCGTCGAGCCAAAAAAATGGCAAAAGAGTATCGGTCTTTTATTGAAGATTATGATAAGTTCTTGGGTTCTTTAGAGGAGAATCCATTTCAGGGAACCTCTTTAGGTATGGGCGTATATAAAACTCGTATGGCAGTCTTGTCAAAAGGAAAAGGAAAAAGTGGTGGTGTACGAGTGCTGACTTACACAGTTCAAAAAGTAAATCCAGAAAAGATGGTCATTACTCTTTTGTCGATTTTTGATAAAAGTGACATAGAAAATGTAAGTGATGGCTATATAAAAAGTTTGGTGAAAGAGGTAAAAAATCAATATGAGGATTGATAGCAGCTATCTGTATTTTAGATACTTGTGCTAATAAATATTAGCCGCCAGGAAGGGATGCATCATCATCTCTTCCTGGCGGCTATTCTTTTTCTGCCAAATTTCTTAGAATTTCTTTCCAAACACGATGTTGATGAAGGTCTTGACGAGAATCTTCGTATCAAACCACCATGACCGATGCTCTAGATAGTAAAGGTCAAGCTCCAGTCGGCGCAGCATCTTCTCCATGGTGTCAGTATAACCATTGTAGAGGGTAGCGTAGGAGGTGACTCCTGGGCGAATCTGATAGAGATACTCATAGCGAGGATCGTGCTTAATAATCTGATCGATATAGAACTTGCGCTCAGGGCGAGGACCAATAAATGCCATATCACCCTTAAAAACATTCCAGAGTTGAGGAAGTTCATCAAGATGATGCGCTCTGAGAAAGCGTCCCACCTTAGTGAGCCTTGGGTCGCCACTTACCTCCAACAGGTCGGGACCATCCTTCTCGGCATCCACCCTCATGCTACGAAATTTGTAGATAAAGAATGGCTTGCCATGAAGACCGATGCGCTCTTGATGGTAAATAACCGGCAGGCCATCCTCCAAATGTATGGCAATGGCGCAGGCCAAAGCCAAAGGAAAGAATAATATCAAGCAACATGTTGCAATGATGAAATCGACGGAGCGTTTTAATATTTGCTCCGCCTTATTCATGTTGTCTTTATATTGTTTATTTTCCATTTGTTTTTTATGCATCAATTAACTAAGCTTGAAGCTAAGTTGTTCGTTATTTGTCGAGTTTTTCGTAAATCGAATTGTTGCTCTTATACTCAGGTACTATCTCCTTCATCTTCTTCACAGTGAGCATTTCATCGTACAACTTACTCTTTTCAACTAACTCATCAATCTGTTTTGAAACTTCAGAATAGTCGTATTCACGAACTTTAGCAATTCTAATCTTATTGTTGAATGATGGCTTGGTAGATTCTTTGTCGTTAAGCACTTCTTCATAGAGCTTTTCGCCTGCTCTCAACCCTGTGAATTTAATTTCTACATTCTTAGCTCCACTGAGGTTAATCATTCTCTGTGCCAAGTCAGCAATCTTGACTGGTTTACCCATGTCAAAGACAAAAATCTCACCACCATTACCCTTAGTACCTGCTTCCAAAACGAGTTCGCAAGCTTCAGGAATCAGCATGAAATAACGGATGATATTTGGGTCGGTGACTGTAACAGGACCACCATTCTTAATCTGTTTCTTAAACAACGGAATGACAGAACCATTAGAACCTAAAACATTGCCAAATCGGGTGGTAACAAACTGAGTTTCACCTTTGATGATACCTTCTTTCACGGCTTTGTTGAGGCTTTGAACATAAATTTCACAGATACGTTTTGAGCATCCCATCACATTGGTAGGATTTACAGCCTTATCAGTTGATATCATTACAAATTTCTTTACGCCATACTTGACAGCCAAATCTGCCAGGATTTTGGTACCATAAACATTATTTTGAATGCTCTCACACGGATTGTTCTCCATCATAGGAACATGTTTATATGCAGCAGCATGGAAAACATAGTCAGGCAGGTAAGTCTTGAAGATGTGTTCCATTCTGGACTTGCTACAGATAGTGGTGACGATGGTTTCAGCTTTAATATCAGGGAATTGCTTCGCCATCATCAATCGTATATCGTGCTGCGGGGTCTCTGCACTATCTATCAGAATTAATTCCGCAGGACTGTACTTGGCGATTTGTCTTACCATTTCGCTTCCGATACTTCCAGCAGAACCTGTAATCAATATGCGTTTGCCATGAAGCATAGAACCCACGCTTTCCATATCGATGCTGATTTCATCTCGTGGTAAAAGATCCTCAATGCTAACTTCTTTGAGTTGTTGCTGCTGCTCTGTATTCCATTCCTGTGTAGTAGGCATATAAATACGAATACCTTCAGCAAGTATAGCATCCTGGAACTCCTTGTCTGCACGTAAATTATTGATGGCACCTGGAGATACCAGCAGGGTAGAGATCTTGTTGTCTCTCATTACCTTGATAGTATTTTTGTCGAGTGCATATACCTTAGCTCCCATCAGGTGGTGGTGCTTGATTTCTACATTATCAGAAATAAATCCCATGAGTTTGAACTTCATAGGTTTATCATTCTTAATTTGTTTCGCGAGACCGATGCCACCTTCCTTTACACCATATATGAAAGCATTCTTGATGTTATAATCCGATAAAGATACATCAAATACGGTTTTGGCTATGACTCTGATGGCCCACAAGATGAGTATAGAAATAAGTGAACCTAAGATAATGTTGCGGTACTGAATCTCAACTCTTGGAAATAATTGAGTATTCAGCAGCATGTTCTTAGTCAGTATAGATAAAACAGCACCGACAGTTACTGCATAGAATACTTTCTGCAAATCAACAAAAGAAGAATATCTCAGAATGCCATCGTATGTATGGAACATTCTAAAACCTATGGCATGGAACATCGTGAATATCGCAAAGACAGCAGAGAGTTGTCCTAATATTCCTAATGCCTGTGCTCCGCTATTTATTTGCTGGTAAATAAATAGGTATGACAAATATATCACAGCACAATCTATCCAAAAAATACACCAATAGGGTAGTGATTTTTTTGAAAAATACCAATCTGTAATTTTCCTGAAATTTTTCATATTTCTTTTATCTTACTATTTCTTTAAATGTGGTAAATATAATCTTGAAATATTCTCCAAGAGTTTGATGTTGTATATATACCATATTTAATTTTATTTTATTGGGCATAATCAAATTTACATAAGCATCATCTGGGTCTTTTGATTCTCCCAGAATTTTGTTCTCATCTACGAATTTGATGGATGCCCAGTCTGTGATGCCAGGACGTACAGAAAGAACTTTTTTTTGTTCGTCGTCATATAGGTCAGTGTATTTTTTTACCTCAGGTCTAGGTCCCACTAAACTCATATTTCCTATGAGAACATTCCAAAGTTGCGGCAACTCGTCCAATTTATATTTTCTTATGAAGTAGCCCACTTTTGTTACACGTTTATCCTTGTCTCCAATAGTGATGAGTCCTTTTTTGTCAGCCCCAGTCTTCATAGACCTAAATTTGTAGAGTCGAAAAGGAAATCCTTCTTTTCCAATTCTCTCTTGTGAGTAAAAACCACCACCTTTGCTCTCTAGTCTAATAAGTAGGTAGAGAGCCAAAAAGAGAGGTGATAATACAATTAGTCCTACGGCAGAAAATACTATGTCAAAGAAACGAATCATATTTCTATATTTATTAATGTATCAAATCTATCCGATTACTATTTTGTATGCTTCTTTGATAGTATTTGCCACAAATCTTGCTTCTTCTTCTGAGAGTTGTGGATATACTGGCAGTGAGATTTCATGTGAATAGTTTTTGTATGCTTGCGGATAGTTTTTGATGTCATATCCCATTCCTTTGAATAGGGAGAGCATAGGCATCGGAATGAAATGTACATTTACAGCTACATTTTTCTTGGAAATCTCCTGTATGATGGCATCTCTTTGTTCTTCTGTGATTTCTTTGATGCGAAGTGCATATACATGATATGAACTCTCTTTTACATTAGATGTGCAAGGAGGAATTATAGCCCATGAGCAATCGGCAAATTCTTTGTTGTAGGTTGTGAATACTCGCTTTCTTCCTTGAAGCAAATTTTCATATTGGCGAATCTGTGCCAATCCGATAGCTGCATTGACGTCTGCTAAATTGATTTTCATGCCTTGTCCTATGATATCGTATCTCCAACCACCAGCTTTTGTTTTTGTGAAAGCGTCTTTTGTTTGGCAGTTTAGAGTTCTTAAGCGAAGTTCTTTATAGAGTTCGCTATTGTTGAATGGGGCTGGCAAGTTGAGGCAGATGGCACCACCTTCAGCTGTTGTAACATTTTTTACAGCATGCAGCGAGAATATAGCTACGTCTGTTTCAGAGCCAGTCCTTTTATCCCCATAATGAGCACCTATCGAGTGAGCTGAATCGCTCAATACGAGAATTCTGCGTAATTGTTTCTGTACAGGTGATGTGGGATGGAACAAAGCTTTAGCTTCTTTAGAATTCACAATATCCATAATTGCATTATAGTCACAAGGAAAGCCCGCAATATCAACAGGGATAATTGCCTTAGTCTTTTCTGTGATAGCATTTTTGATACCTTCGATGGATATGTTGAAATCTTCTGTGGAATCGACCATTACAGGCTTTCCTCCTGCCCATAATACAGCCATAGCTGTAGCGGAATATGTATATGCAGGAACAATGACCTCGTCTCCTGGTTGAAGCCCTAACCATCTAAGCATCAGAATAGCACCGGATGTCCATGAGTTGACGCATAGTACATCCTTAACACCAGAAAGCTTGCCGATCTCTTCCTCCAAAGCCTTGACTTTTGGCCCCGTGGTAATCCAACCTGATTTGAGGGAGTCAACTACTTCGTTTATTACATTGTCATCAATATATGGTGGTGAAAATGGTACTTTCATAATTATCTATTTGTCTTTACATTAAACTTTTTGCCTGTCAATACTTTCCAAAATCCATGGATGTAGCCAATTCCATAACTTAAATGGATATTAAGAAAAGTGTATGGCATATAAGCCACTAACAGGATCCTTTTATATAAGAACGCTGTTTTTATACCAATTATTGTGCCAATTATTGCATAAATTATAAGCGTGGATATATAAGCACATCTGATCCATGCTGCTAAAGGTGACAATACAGCTCCGATAATGATTCCTATGCAGAATAATGCTGGAAAAAACTGTCTTATAGTTGCAGGACTTCCTAACTTTTTGTTTACTAAAGGTTTGAACAATCCATATTGGTAGTACATCTTTCTCGTTTTTTTGAGATCTTCCCTTGCCGTATATTCAATGATAAGGTTAGGAATAATATAAATGCTACCCCCATGTTTAATGAGTCTGCCATTGAATTCATCATCTTGGTTACGTGTCAGTTCTTCATCGAACAGACCAATTCTGTCAAATACCTCTCTTTTGTAGCATCCGAATGGAACTGTATCAACTTTGTGTATTTTATGAGCTCCGGTTTTATGTTCTGAGCCACCAACCCCAAAAGGGTGACTAGAGCATGCTGCTACGGAAATAGCCTCAGTGCTATCGTTTGCTGGAATTGTAAGCCATAGTCCACCAACGTTGTCGGCATCTAATGTCATTAACTGTTTGGCTAACTCGGAGATGTAATTTTGGGGATATTTACAATGAGCATCTAACCTTATAATAATTTTCCCCTTAGCTTTCCTAATACCAGAATTGAGGGCAAAAGGCACTGTATGCTCTGGGTTGTCAATTAAATGAAAATATGAATATTTTTTTGTATAATTCAAGATGATGTCACGAGTGCCATCTGTACTCATGCCATCAATTAATAAAACCTCTAAGTTCTCTTTCTCACAATCTTGGTCGATTATAGATTGTAAGAAATTGACGATAAATTTAGCCTCTTGATAGATTGGGCTTATTATCGTTATTTCTATTGAATTTTTATCTATCATATTATGTACTTTTATGTAAGAACGCTATTTCTTCATAAAAATTGTATGTATTTATGGAGTATCTGTGATGAGTGTATTATTAACATGCTTAAATGTCAACAATTGATTTTGTTTTGATCGTCATGCAGTCCTTTCTGAATGGCTGAGTATGCTAACTATAGATGTACTATGCCGTATCATTTACGATGAATGGAGCAAGCATAAAAATATTTGTTTAATAATAATGAAATGCACATTAGATTCGTATTCTACCATTTGTATAGTACAAACAGAGGATATTTGAAATATATCCTCTGTTATTTCTTAAATTCTTGTTTAGTTTCATTTTTTGTAATATGTATTCAATATATAATTAATTCCTTCTTCATTGTATTTGCAATAAAAATGGCTGGGCAATTTTCCTGTAGATACTTTTCCTATATCCTCAATTATTATGCTAGGTTCGTGAATGACTTTCAACTTGTGTGAGCGACATTCTTCTGCTAGATATAACTCCTCATCATATAAAAATATAGGATAGTTGATGATTCCACATTTTTTAATAAACTCTTTTGTGAGAATTATGAAAGAGCCATGTCCTGCATAAATCTCTTTGTCTGTAATTTTGACATTGTTGCTTTTGATTTTTTTTCTTTTATACAGCGTTTTCTCATAGAGCCAAAGGAGAAAGGGGTGCTTATATAGCAATCTCAATACTTTGAGCTTGTTTTGAGAATATCGGTTTATGATAGCTGGATTCAAATCTCTTTTCTCTTTGAGAGAGAAAATTTGAGGTGCTATCCAGCCAATTTGGTCGGAAAAAACTGTATGGCATAAACGGTCAATTGCTAGTTTGTTTACGATAACATCAACGTTGCTCAAAATTACATACTCATATTTTTCGGGTACGGTTTCTTTCATCATTTGATGAATAGCTCCAAAGTATCCCAGATTCTCGTGATATTCAAAAATATGTGGATGCAAGTTCTCTAAACTTTGTAAGTCAATGTGCTGAAATGCAGTTTCAGTGTTGTCGGCAACAAAGAAGTCAATGAAAACTTCTTTGTTGCAATCTGATGTGGCCTTCTTTATTGATTCATAGTACTCATAAAGAGTTTTGTATGAATTAAAGGTTACACTATATATGGCAATGTGTATCATGTTTTCTTTTTTTTGTTGTAATGTGTAACAATATTAAAAAATACGTCTTTATTGCAAAAAAAACAAAAAACGGAATTCTCTTGCAAAAAACCTTTGACGCTTTATATTCAAACCATGTTTTTTTTGTGAGAGTTTTTATTTTCATTATTTGTTTAAGAAAACTAGGAGATTCTTTCATTCCAATAAGATTACTTTCATGCTGTCTATAAAGTATGAGCGTGTCGGGAATTCTTAAAATGCGCCCCTTGTTCCAAAGAGTTTTATTTATAATCCAACTATCATGAATGTATGTTGTATTTTCTGCCATAGGTAATGAAATTTCTTTTACGCAATGATTAAACATTAATGTGCAACCTGGCATGTTGTTATAGAAAAGATGAAAATATTTGTTGGAAAAATCACTTTTTCTAAACCCGCAAGAGTACCAAAGTGAGTCAACTAATGTGTTTAAATTGGAATCAACAATTTTTGCATCGCATGCTACTATCGTCGGAATATTCTCATTACTGAATTTCTTCATGAGTTCATATGCTCTTTCTACTTTATTTGGTAGCCAAAAATCATCGTGATCACAGAACATATAATATTTGGCTTCAACTTTCTGTAAAAGCCAAGCAAAACTTTTTTTTGAGCCTCTGTTTGTTGCGTCATCTAACAAAAAAATGTTAGAATGATGCTTGCAATATGCCTTTATAATACTCTGTGTCTTATCACTTGATTGGTCGTCATGAATGTAAAGACTCCAGTTCTTAATACTTTGATTGATTATGGAGTCTATTTGGCAGCGAATGTATTTTTCGCTATTATAAGTTGCTAGTAAAATTGCTATTTCTTTCATATTGTTTGTTTCTATTATAAGCTTTTTTCATTTTTATTTTGGCGCATTTAAACTGTACTATGCGCCATAGTAAATATGGAGCCATTGGTATTTGTCTCGCAATTTTAGAATGCATGAACTTACTTAAAAACTGAGTTGCAGTTATACACATTCTGAATAGTATGCCGAAGAAAGCGGATTTGTTTATCACTATTTTTTGCAAATCTATAGCATATTCTATATCTATACCATCTGACATGCTGTGATTGTATATCCATAGAGCGCCAATAAAGAGACTAAGATCATATTTGTGTCCATATTTAGCTTGAAACATATTGTAAAATGTTAATAGAGCATAAACATTATTCTTTTGATGCTGCTTAGATGTCATTTTTTTTGATACAGAATTTGCATTGCTGTTTATTCTATACCCATAGTCAGGTTCGCTATTAGCATATTTGTATTTTAGACCTGCCAGAATTGTCTTAACATTAAAATCAGCATCTTGTAGAGACTTTAACTTTTCATCCCACAAAATGTTTTTGTTCTCTAAAGAAGCTTTCTTGTATATGTTGTTCCAAACAATAAATGGTAATCTACGTTTAGCAAACATTTTTATATCATTTGTATAAATATGATATCCACAACAAGCATCTTGTATAGATTTGTCAAAAAAGTTATTGCTATAAGTCCCTGATGGAAATATGATAAAATCGTAGTCTGGATTTTTCTCCATTTGTGCAACTCTTTCGGCTAAACAATAAGGGGGTATGTAGTCGTCAGAATCAAAGAAAATGATGTATTTTCCTCTAGCTCTTTTAAAACCAATATTTCTACATTTATTAGCTCCTTTTGGTAAATCTTTTCTTTTAATAATTAAAATCTGTTCATGATACATACAAAACTTCTCTAAGATTTCCAACTCAGAGATATCTGATCCATCATCAACTATAATAAGTTCCCATTTGTCATATGTGTTGGCCAATATACTTTCAATCATTTTGCATGTGAGATTAGCATGATTGAAAGATGGTATGATGATAGATAATTCAATATAATTGTTCATAGCCATGTACATCCAATTTGTTTCTCTTTTTTCCGTGATTGATTAATTGATGCTGAGTTTTTTACTAACCACAGTAACTGTGATAATATATGTATAAGACAACTAAATTTGCTGCTATTCTTGTTTATCTCTCGAATAGTTGCTTTGATAATGTTATGTAAACAACCACTCCAAGATAAATTTATATCAGTAGCAATTATTAGTAAAGTTTTTTTGTATTCGTTTTTGTCGAAAACAGTTGTGTTTCCATGAATATTTCTATCATGCATCATGAAAGCAGATGGTATGAGTTCGGTTCGTATCTTATGGAATTTTAGACGATTACAATAATTATCATCTTCTCCATAATGATCAAACAGCGGGTTAAAACCACCAATTTTCTTGATGACGACAGTTGGTACAAACCAACAAGCTGCAGGAAAATTAGCAAGAACATAATTCTTTTTCATACGTTGTGCTTTTGCTATATCATCAAAGAATATAGATGATATATTTCGTAGTTTAGCTCTAAACATACAGTCTAATTTTGTGCCATTACCATTTAATTGGTATGGTGTACACAATGATTCTTTACTCATGTTATTGAATATTTTTTCGATAGTGTCATTTGTAATTTGTGCATCTTGATTTAATAACATTATATAGTCTGCATCATTTTTGATAGCATAGTTTATTCCTATATTATTGGCTTTGCCAAAACCTAAGTTTTGTTTTTGAGGAAGCAAAACAACTTCTGGATAGTTCTCTGCTATAAGATTACATGTACTATCGTTTGAATAATTGTCTACAACTATGGGAGTTGTTTGCACTGTACTTTTTCTTAGACTATTCAAGCATTTTTCAATCCAATTTGATTGCATTCCATTATATGTAACTATGATTGTAAAAATCTTCATAAATTATTATTTTTGTTAAAACTTAATTATATATTTAAATATATAACGTAAAATCAATATGAATATTATAGCTAATGTTATATAATGACCAGTAAAAGGCCAGGCAAATAAGCTTCTGGTAAAGAAAGACACTATTATAATGAACAAAAAAGTATCATAGAATTTTATTTCTTTCCAATAATATTTAATCATATAACTAAAAATAATTACGGCAAGGAGAAATAAGATATAGCCAATCCAACCTAAGTCTAGGTATATCTCTCCACCAAAAGTGTCGAATACGCTGACCCAAATGTTCATGTATTTTCCTAATGTCTGATAATGTTCATATAAATCAAAATTGTGCCCCGTAAGTATTTTGTTAGTCAAAGGAAAAATTCTATCAATAGAAATTGGAGCAGAACCGCCATAGCGAATAACAGTGCAAAAATTATCAATATGTTGTCCTGCATACCCATATAGTGAGTCAAAAGGATCTCGATTGCTTCCTGAAATGCCAAAACGTGCAATGGTAATGCTGATAAATAATAATGCCATGATAATTCCTAATGAGCAGACAACCAGCAATATTTTCCGATTTAAACTTTTGCTTATTTTATCGCAGAAGAAGCTATAGAGAATGAAAAAGTCAAACATCCAGTAAATCATAGCTGCTCTTCCTGCCATGACGATTGCAAGAATGGCTTGTACAATAGAAGCAAATAGAATACCTCCTGTTAAAATCTTTGAACATTTTGTATATGCAGAAAGATAAAACCAAAAGAATAGTGCTAATGTTGGAAATGGTGTGCTAGATAAAATAGTAGGAATCAGCATAAAATAATTTGCTCCATCACTTCCGCCAGCCTTCAAATTCTGATAGTGGGTTCCTCGAACGTCTGCTAGATCCATAATTAGTGCCTCTTTGATATCTGAAAGCATAACGATAACCATAGTTATAGAGCATATCGTTACAATTATTAGCAAAGCTTTTAGCAAATTCTCTTTAATTTTTAGATGTGGAAGTAGTTGCATGCCAGCTATAATTTTGATAGGTATCAAAATTATAGTCCATTGAATGCAAAATAATATAACTGTAGGAAGATTATAATTTTGCTCATTTATTCCATAATCTCCGTATAAATCTTTCACATCTATGATAATTGCAAAAAAGGATATTAATATTAGCAGTGTTATAGCGGCTGCATCCATGCTCCACTTCTTCTTTTGAAGTAGAGTATATCCCAATAAGAGACTAAAATAAACAAATGGTATAGCTATCATTTAATTGTGTTTTATGTGAATTATGTCTGTCCAACCTAGAAATAGAGTATGACATTGTCTATAAAAAATGTGTCGATATGCAGGAATGAATGCGTCTGCTAAATATCCTGCTGCAAAGTTGCTTGCTAGTGCGACAAAAGCTGCTGCCATAATCCCATATAATGGGAGTAAGAGATAGTTGAGTAGAAGGCAAACTAAACAGCCTGTTATATCTCTAAATATAGCATATTTCTGGAGTCCTTCTGCAATAAGCATTGTACCTGCGGTATTAGATAGTGCAACTGTTGCAGCCTTGAATGCCATAATTTGCAATATAGGAACTGCGGGAAGATATTCAATTCCGAAAGTGATGTTTACAATAAAATAAGCTAATAACGAAACAACAGTGCATGTTATTAATGTAAACCAAAAGGAAAAACTCATAAACTGCTGTCCCTTTAATTCATAAGCTTGATAACTCTGCTCTTTAACTTTTACCAATACAGGCATTATCGTTTGTGCAAGTGTCATCGGTATATACATAATAATTTCAACGAATCTTGATGCTACGGAAAAATAACCGACAGATTGTTTGTCTATCATTTGCCCAATCATTACTTGATCTATCCTTTGATATATGAACACTGCAGTACTTGTAAGCATTAAGGGAAATGACTCTTTTAACAGATAAACAGCAATTGACTTGTCGAATTCCCAATTTGATATTTCCCCTATTTTATATTTGTAGGAGACATAATATCCACTGGCTAGCAAAATGTAATCTGTAGCATAGGCAATAACGAATATTGTAAGGTTTGCTTTAAAAAATAATAAGCATAGTTTAATGATGATTGCTAAAAGTGTACGGCTAATTTCTGCCTTTACAATATATTCATTTTGAACTATTGAAGTGAAGTAATTTCTAATAACACTGAATGAATTTAAAACAATAGTTATTGAATAAATAGCTATAAGTATTGTTGTATAACTATCTCTTTCGGTAAAAATAGACGTGATTATAGTAGCAGCAATGAAAATACAGCCTAAAACAATTTTTAATATAAAGGCTGTTCCTATAATTTTATTGTATTGCGCCTCATTTTTAGACTCTTCTCGTACTTCTATGGAATCTAAGCCAAAAATGGCTATGGTTTGGAATAAGAAAACATAGCTAATTACATAATTCATTAAGCCATACTTTTCTGGACCTAAATACCTAGCAACAATTATACCTACAATAAGCCCACTGGCAAGATTACAAATCTTGCCAAGCAAGGCCCAATAGATATTCTTAAATAAACTTATGTTTAATTGTGACAGTCCAAGTTTGCTTAGAAACGAGTCAATTTTATTCATTTTGAATGAATTTTGGTTATATCATAAAATGCAAATCTTTTCTTACAAACCAAAAAGAAAGACCCAAAAAAGTTAATATGACAATAGATAAAACGAATATCATCCTCTTGGGACCTGCAGGCTTAAGAGGAACGGATGCACCTTTAAGAGTTGTGAATACAGGTGTCCGTTCTTGTACTTTAGCAATAGCAGCTTGAAGTTGATTGCTAAGTGAACTATAATTGTTATATTTCAATTGCATCTCGTTTTCTAAATCTTCTTCTTTGGATTTAAAACTTTGGAGCGTAACTTCAATGTTCGCGTCAGAATATGATGCATAAATTTGACGCGCTTTTTCATAATCAGCCTTAGCTTTGGCTGTTAATTTCTTATAGTATTCTAAATCATTTTTCGCTTTGCTAGTTCTATACTCTGTAATGTATGTTTGTATTAATTCTCTTACAGAATCAGCCACAGTTCTACAAATAAGAGGGTCTTGGTCGGTCACGCTTATTGTGAGTACTCCTGTTTTTTTATCGACAGAAACTTTGACATTATTTCTAATTCCTTCAATAACGCTATTGTCCTTAGCGGATAACCAATATGGGTCAAAAGATTTACTTTTAGATGTGCTATCTTTGCTTGCAAAGAGTTTTTTTACATAGCCTATTGGATAATTCCACCATGGTTGTTTTTGGAGTGTTTTAATATAATTATAATATGTAGTATTTAATGTTCCAGTTTTGTCTGAAATTCTTATTGGTAACAATTTTGATACAAATTTGTTATCCTCCATTAAGTCTGGATACAATAAAGGCGATATAGCATCAGATGTTTGCATGTCAGAGATGTCAAAACCTAAATTTGCAGCTATTGAACCAATAGTACTGCTTGTGTTGGAACTATTGATTTCTGGAGCTAAAGATGTTGTTGTGTTGTAATATCGTGGAATGCTTATAATGAATAGGCAAGATAAAATAAAAGCAATAGGAAGAACTATGTAATAAGTTCTTCTTTTTGATTTTAATTTATTAATAATTTCTCTTAAGTCTATAATATTTTCTTTTTCCATTTTTTTATTACGTTTTTATGATAGAGCCCATTCAAAATCAAGGATTGTCAAATTGAAACTTTGCATTTTATACGTAAATGAAAACTATAAGCATTGATTACCTTGCTCATTTGTTTTAAGCTCTAATTAGACTTTCTCTTTTTTATGGACTGATATGCAATTTATTTTTCTAGCTTCCTTTTTAATGTTTGCTCATATTTTGCAAAAGTACAACTTTTTTCTATAAATACAAAGTCTTTGCAGTATTATTTTCTTAAAAATTATAGAATTTGTTTATTGCAATACTCTTTCTTCCAATAAAACTTGAATTATTGTTTGTTATCCATATGTTGTAGTTTTGCAAATGAAAACAAAATTAACTTGAAATACTCAGCCGAAAATAGATGATATTACTTTACATTTCAGGCTCGTTTTTTCTGAATTATTCGACTATTTGAACCTTATCGCTTTTTACTATCCAACACACATCATATTTCCCTTTGGGTGATTTTTTGTACATAGTTAAATTTTGCTTGAGTTGTTCGGGATTTATTACTTTGTAGTCGATATGCTCTGGATTTTTCAAATCCCAATATACTCTTGTGCCTTTACCGCCGTCCCAACTTTTCTTCCTATTAGTTTGGAAAACAGAGTAGGTGTCAAGTTGGGGGTCACAGTCTAAAATGAGAACTTTGTTCGGGATAGTCCTTGCTTGCCCCCCCTATAACAGATTGAACTCTAGAAGCTGCAATTTTACCTATATTGTAGATGTAATATCCTTTATGGATAAATACCAATATAGAACAAGCAAAGTATATATTCATAATAGAAAGTTCTCTTTTAGTCCATCCGGATGTTAATAGACCAAAGGACAAAGCTATCATCCAGAGAGTTGGATAGACGTGCATTTCTCCTGGGTGTTGCATTATTAGATGGGGTGAAGATATAGCCAAGATAGAAATGGCAAAAATAATCAAAGAATAATGATCTCGCCATGAAACCTTCTTGATGATTATAAATAAAAATGCTGCAGAAACAATGGTACTGATTGAGACTATGAACCAATTTTTCTCAAGAAAGAGTGCTATGGTATCTATGGAGGTTATTGCGCTTGTTAAAATCATTCCAAACCCAACCAAAGAGTTGACTCCAATACCTGTAGAGTATCGGCCGTTTGAATCTGCTGATTGACCGATGTGCGTGTCTAAGTAGATTCTAGCAATTGCATATACGGCTATGATACATAAAGATATACACCAAGGTCTTATAAGACTCTTAATATTTTGCGCTATTGGTTGCGAAATGTTACAGTGTCGATATTGGATGAGCAAATTGAGCAATGGAGTAATCGCAAACCAAGCTATGCCGCTTTCTTTAGCGAATACGGCAAGTATCATTAATGTATATGACCAGCACTTGTGTTTCTCGAAATAAATCAGAGAAGCTATGCCCAAGGCTAAGCTTAAACTTTGGTTGCTTGAATCAACAGAGTATGTTGTTGCTACCAATGCAGGCGAAAGGCAAAACATAGCTAATGCTATATTTTGAGATGTTTTTGTTGTACCACAATAATTTAGTATTTTGTTGAGTCCATATATTGAATATGCAAAACCGGCAAGGACAAGAGCATGGTTAAGGTAAGGAAATAGAGTAGGGCATTTCCCCAAAAACACTCCAAACAGGACATCGAAAGGACGCCAAAATGGTTTGTGTGGCAATAAATCTTTTAAGTACAAGTCTGCATGTGGTGCTGTAAAATAATAGAAATCGTCATCGACAGGCAGCACAAAAAATGCACCGATTGATAAAATGAATGCCAATGCGAAAATGACTCTTTTGTTCATTTTGTGGAAAAGATTAAATTTACAATATTTTTATTAAGCGATAGCTCTTTCTATCTCCAAGTTCTCCTTGATGTATTCCTTCATCGCATCGGAAGCATGGGCGGATTCTGCCAAGTCCATCGTAGCAATCACTTTCTTGCCTTTGCCTTCTCTGTAGTTCTTTAGCCAAATCTTGTCGTGCGACTTGTTTTTGAGTTGCTCGAAACTGAGGGAGGCATTCTCCTGAATGGAAGCATCCAAGGCTTCTTTCTCAGACTCGGAGAGGTAGTCTTCATTGGCTTGTCGCAAGGGAAGCATGATGTTGGAGGCATCTTCTGAGGCGAACTTAAAGGCTGATTTCAGCATTCGTGATAGCTCTGGCTCATGGGAGTCGCCCTTGATGGCATCGAGCAAGTGGGAGAGTACTGGACCATAGGGCATAGCGCAGACATCGTCTGCCGTTATGCGTTGTCCCCATTTCGCCAAGTGCTTCAGTTCAGCGAAATATATGGTTTTCAAGAGGGTGTAGTAGTCTAACTCGCCCGTCTTGTTGAGGACGTAGAGCACGATTTCCACCAATCTTTCTTTATCGTATCTATCCATCTTTCCGAATTTTTCTGCAAAATTACAACTTTTATTTTAATTGTGCAAATATCATACTATTATTCCTGCCCTGGCTTTTCATTAAGAAGAGCTATTGTATTGGTGAATTCTGACACTAAATCGAGAATGTGAGGATTGTCTCGTTTAATAATCAGAGCTGCATAGTTTTCATTGTCTTCTTCGTCATACACCAACTGAGGCAAAAAGAGATATTCATCGTGGTCCTTATAAATATTGAACCAAAAAGAAAAGAGCCGACTGCGCATTTTTTGCATTCCATCACCCGTCTCACAAATATAGAGTAAGGCTGCTTGGTTCTTTGCGAAGAATTCCTCGACAGTAGCCAAAATGGTTTCTCTAACTTTTGGATCACGTGGTGACTGTTTCCCTTCGTAATTGGTTAGACCAAACTGGTATGATTCACCACTGAGCAGTAAATCGTTTACTTCAAATGCAATGCCGAAGTTTACGCCAAAGTCGCTTACAAACTTATATAAGCCTGTAGTTGAATCGAACTCAACTCTATATGGTGATACAGAATTGATTTTTTCTAGAGATAGATTCTTCATTATAATATGTTGAATTTTACAGGCTCTTCACCAGTTCTTGCCTTATAATCTTCATAAAGCATCTTCTGCATTTTCTCAATCATCGCTTTCTTGGTAGCCTTGGCTGCTTTCCAGCGCCTGATTGCTTCTTCTCTTGTTATTTTTGCCATATTCAAATCCTCCATTTAATTTTTCTGCAAAAGTAATATATTTTTTTTATATAAACAAATTTTATGTAGTTTTATTGTTTTTCTTTTGCGTAACAGTTGTTTTTCTTAGTATTATCGGATTCAATGGCGGTTGTTTAGTTTTTTGTCTAGTTATGTCAAAGTCATTCGTGTCTAAGAAAATTCTTTTCATAAATATTTCTTTAGAAAAAAATGCAATGAATGGAAGAAAAACAAGATGAAGTAATGAATAGAGGATGAATTTGTGTATGATATAAAACGAGCGGAAGAAATCAAAATCTTCCGCTCGTTTTGCTAATGTTTATATCTTTCCAATCTCTGCCGTCTTTTATTTCGCAATAGTCTAAAATGAAACAATGCCAGAATTATCCTAACTTCCAACTCTCTACTCCTCTGGTCTTGCTGGAGAAGTTGATTCCGAGCTTGATAATTGTTCGCTTATCCATAGCGAAAGGAGCTGCATAGTTTTTGTCTTCTATCTGTTGCAGAGCTTCTTCGGCACTTCCGTCTAATTTGCATTCAATGATGTAGATGTAGTCGGAAGTTTGGATAATAACGTCCATTCTGCCATCACTTGTCGGTATTTCTACCTGTGTGCGGAATCCCATAATCTTAAAAATGAGATATAGGGCATTTTGGAAGTAAAGTTCTGCTTCGCCTGCTACCTGATAGTTGTTGTCTGCAAAGAAAGCGGTAAGCCGATTCATAAATTGTTCAACATGTCCTGCTTCCACATCCTTGACAAATTCATCGACCATAAAGGCGGAACGATCACCCGCAGAACAGTATAGTGGCAGCAGGAAGTTAAGGAAACCTTCTTCCACTTCTCTGTTAGGGAAACCTAGCAGGTATTTCTTAAACCTTTCGTCATAGCCTTTGATAGTGAGATAACCACTCTGGTATATCACAGGTATCGGATTGGTTGACAGTGAATCCACGCTGTTGATTACATCGTCTGATACCCTTTCCTTTGTCATGTCTGGCAAACGATAGTTGTGCATTTTCAGCAAGTCAACTAGAAATGTGGGTGTGCCAGTCTCAAACCAGTAGTCTTTATAGCGAAGTCTTGACAAAGTGTTCAGTACGCTGAAAGGGTTATAGAGACCTGCTGTATTTTCCTCGAAATGATATCCGTCGTATCTTGCTTTCAGTTTTGCTATTGTGGCTTCTTCTGTATCGCCATTGGCTTCGGCTAATTCGCTGATACCTTCCTTGAAATTCGTAAGCAGTTCCTTCTCTGTCATTCCGCAGATGCTGATATAACGATGGTCCATCGAGATATCCGTCAGGTTGTTGAGGTCGCTGAACACGCTAACCTTGCCAAACTTGGTTACACCGGTGAGGAATGCAAACTTGATATATCGGTCTTGTGTCTTCAATACCGAATAGAATGCTTTCAGCTGTGCACGGTGTTCTGCCTGTAACTCTGGGTCGCGCAAGGTCTGAAGTATAGGCTTGTCGTATTCATCTATAAGAATTACAACACCACATCCTTCTTTCTCCGCAGCTCTTGCTATCACACCCTTGAAACGAAGGGCAAGTGTGGCTTCTGACTCACGGGCTCCATATTTGCTTTCCCAAGTTGTGAGGTAGTCATTAAGAACTGTGTACAGACTGTCTTTCTCTCGAAAGTTGGCTGTGTTGAGATCAATATGGAATATAGGATATTTCTTCCAGTCTGTCTCCAAGTCATATATGGCTAAGCCCTCGAAGAGTTCCTTCTTACCCTGGAAGTATGCTTCCAAAGTAGACAGAAAGAGACTCTTTCCGAATCGGCGTGGACGACTGAGGAAATAGTATTCTCCCTCTGTCGCCAACTTGTACACGAATCGGCTCTTATCTACATACGAATATCCATTTGTACGTAGCTTTTCGAAATCTTGTATTCCTATAGGATATTTCATAGAATGACTCCTTTTTATATTTATAGGGTTTGATTATTCTTACTTACTCATATTAGCAATCGTAGCAATCATGGCGGCGATGCTGCTCATGCTGCTTCCCATACTCATAATTTCGGCGGTACTCATCTTGCGCTTCAGCTTAGCTGGGACGACAATCTCGCTGCCTGGCTGCACTTTGGCACCATGAGAGAGCTTGGCTACCTTGCCATTCATATAGATGATGTATGCCTTGCTCTTTAATGCATCTGAGGCAAAACCACCTGCCTGGTCGATGTAATAGCTTGCCTTCTTGCCCTTTTCGTAGGCTACCGTATTGGCAAACATTACGGCACCATTGATTTTTACCGTACCATTGTACTGAGGAATGACCAGACGGTCGCCCTCTCGTAAGATGATGTCGGCGTCACTGCCTGGGTTCGCCAGTGCTTCTGGAAGGGCGATACCTACAGGGTATTCGCTAGGTACGTTGAACTTCTCTATGTTGGTACGCTCTACATCCTTAGAGGTCTGCGAGATGGCACCAGCATTGTTGCTGCTGGAGGCTAGTTGCAGAAGATTTTTCTGTATCTCTTCGCGCTGCATCTTCAATACTGCCTCCATGCGCTGCTTCTCTTGTTCGTTGGCTTTGCGGATGATGCGGGCTCCCTTGAGATATGCCTGGTCGGTAGCTCCACCTGCCTTCTTGAAGAGTTCACTCAGGCGGGCGTTGCGACGGTCTAATGTATAGAGACCGGCAAACATCACTTCACCGGTAATCGATACGTTCTGCTGCTCTACATAAGCCGGACTCTGACGGATCATTACTTCATCAAATGGCATCAGCTTGAAACCTGGGGTGCCATCGATAACGAAGCCGTCTTTGAGAGATAAAGTGTAGGTCTTGGCGATAACGCTATCTGGACGTAAAGCCTTGGCATCCATTACTCTACGGCTTACCATTACATTAACGGTTGAAGCCTTGTCGGTCAAGCCGCCTGCTTGAAGAACGAAGTCTTCGAGGGTCTCATTGTCGGCATATTGGTAAACTCCAGGATACTGCACTTCGCCACGGATGGTGAGGGTGCGCTCTACAATCTTTTCCTGTCGGGTAGGGATGAAGAGAACATCGTTTTCCTTCAATGGGATATCTGGAGTCTTGCCGTTCATAATGCCGGCAATGTCTACACTTACTACTTCGAGTGAACGGTCTGACTTCATGCGGTGCATTACGGCACGGTTGGTGAAGGCTTCCTCTGTTAATCCTTCGGCATGCTCTACCAGGGTGCGTACGCTGTTGATCTGCTCGCCCAGATTGTACATGCCCGGACGGAATACGGCTCCTTTCACCTCTACGGTGTTGGCGTAGCGTGGCAGGATGCTGTCTACGCTGATTGAGTCGCCGTCATCGATACGGAAACTGGAGAAGTCGAACTCTTCTATATTATATACGGCACGTTCTCTGCCGGTCTTGCGGTTCAGTCTTACTGATTTCTTGTAAGCATCGCCTGTAAAACCACCGGAATACTTCAGAAGGGAATTGACACTCTCGTTCTTCTTCATTTCGTAAATCATCGGGCGCTTAACCTTTCCGGCGATGGTTACGAGACAATCGTATGGACCTACTACGATGACATCGTTGTCGGCAAGACGGACATTACCCGTCAGTTTGCCGTTCAGAATATAGTCGTAGATATCAACAACCGTTACCAGTTTGTTGTGTCTGTATACCTTGATGTTTCGCAATGTACCCAGATCGTTGGTTCCGCCAGCCATGTAGAGTGCATGGAATACGGTAGCGAAGGCTGAGAGGGTATAGGTGCCCGGAATCTTAACCTCGCCCATCACGTTTACCATAATGGTCTTGGTCTGTCCTACGGTAAGCTTGATGCGGCTTGAACGGTATCTGCTGCCCACGGTATTGCGCAGGCGAGCATTAGCCTGAGCTACGGTCAAGCCTGAAACGCTGACCGGTCCATAACCCTCGATGGTTACTTCACCATCTGGCGAAACGGTGCTCTCGATGGTTTTCTGAGAGGCGCCATAGATATCTATGATGACGGCATCGCCAGGCCCCAGACGATAGTTCTGTGGGGTAGCGATGTTCATATTTGGCTCGAAACTTAGGTCTTTGTTATTGAAGATGTCACGGCCGAAAACCTTGCTGCGCTTCTGGTTGAGCTCAGCCTGCAGCTGTTTTACCATGGTAGCTGTATCGGATACCAGGGCGTTCATTTCCTTGCTGAAATCGTCATAATCTGGGTTGGTTTCATCATAAGATGAGTAGTAGCTGTCGTTCTGCTTGCTCTGGATGCGATAGTTGCTATAGGTTGAAGCCTGCTTCTCTTTGTCCTTGTCCTGGTAATCTTCTCTATGCTTACCATTGTTGGTCCGCATTCTCTTGTTGCCTGCATTTCCTGCAGCGGTTGTGCTGTAGAGCTCGTTCTGCTGCGACATCTTCTGATACTTATTGCGTACACGTCGAATCTGGGAGATGTCTACGCCCTTCTGCATCAGTTTGGTAACAATCTGAGAATTGGCTGTGCCACGCTCATGTTCTTTCACCACAAAGCTCATGACCTGATCATCGGTCATGTGTGAACTCTGTGCGAAAAGAGGCCCTGAAGACAGGACGAGCGCCAGTACAAGTATGATATGTTTCTTCATTTTTGTTCTATTATCTTAGTTATATTTATGTAATAACTCGAAAAAAGTGATTTTGTTGCTATAGAAGGCTGAAAAGATGTTAATAAAAACAAGAAACCCAGGGTTCAACCCTGGGTTACTGATGTTCTGAGCGAGATACGGGAGTCGAACCCGCCTCACAGGCTTGGGAAGCCCGTGCACTACCGATGTGCTAATCTCGCGAAGGAAAATACTAACTCCTTTCACAAGAAAGAGCCACGAGCGGGACTCGAACCCGCGACCCACGCATTACGAATGCGTTGCTCTACCAACTGAGCCATCATGGCTTTTTGTCCGAAAGCAGATGCAAAGGTAATGAATATTTTTTGAAATAAGAAATTATTGCCTAAACTTTTCTTGTGGTTAACTCTTATTAACTAAAGTTCGTTGGTTGCTATACCGGGTTCATAATAAAAGAGGGACTATCGCCAGTGGATAGTCCCTCTTCAGATTATAGTTTCTTGAATGTCAATTCTTCTTTTTTCGAATTTTTGCCTACCGAGATGGTGTCGCCTGGCTTCATAGTGCCATCGAGTAACATCTCGCAAACGGAATCTTCGATGTAGGTCTGGATGGCGCGACGGAGTGGGCGGGCACCAAACTGCACATCGTATCCCTTCTTAGCTACCATCTCCTTTGCCTTTTCGGTAATCTGGAAATGGAATCCCAAGTCTTCTATTCTCTTGACCAGTCCTTCCAGGTCAAGGTCGATGATGCGCTTGATGGCATTGAGATCCAGCTGGTCAAAGGTGATGATGTCGTCGAGACGGTTCAGGAACTCTGGAGCAAACTGCTTGCTCAGACTCTTCTGGACGATGCTGCGAGCATACTCTTTGTCTTTCTCATCCATCGCTAATCCGGCTTTTATACCTGTAGAAGTAAAGCCAACGCCTCTGCCGAAATCTTTCAGCTGGCGGGTTCCTGCATTAGAGGTCATGATGATGATGGTGTTGCGGAAGTCGATGAGTCGGCCGTTGCCATCGGTAAGTCTGCCTTCGTCGAGTACCTGTAAGAGCAGGTTGAATACCTTGCTGTTGGCTTTCTCTATTTCGTCGAGCAATACGATGCTGTATGGTTTGCGGCGTACCTTTTCGGTCAGCTGTCCACCTTCGTTATAGCCTACGTATCCTGGAGGTGCACCTACCAGACGTGAGGTGTTGAAACTCTCGGAGAATTCGCTCATGTCTATTCTGATGAGTGAATCTTTCGAACCAAACATTTCCTCGGCAAGTTTCTGGGCAAGATAGGTCTTACCTACACCTGTAGGACCCAGGAACATGAATACGCCAATAGGATGGTTAGGGTCGCGCAAGCCTACACGGTTCCTCAGAATGGTCTTTACCATCTTGTTGATGGCATTATCCTGAGCAATCACCTTGTGCTTCAGGTTGTGTTCCAGATTTTTCAGACGTTTGCTTTCACCCTCTGCCATGCGTTGAGCCGGTACGCCGGTCATCATGCTGATAACGTTGGCAATATCTTCGGCTGTCACCTCAACATATTCGCCAATCTCTCCCTGCTGCCATTGCGCCTTCATGTCCTCAATCTCTTTCTCGATCTTGGTCTGGGCATCTCTGCATGAGGCTGCCATCTCGAAGTTCTGGTTTGCTACAGCCTGCTGCTTCTTGCTGATTATCTTTTTCAGTTCTTTTTCCAGCTTGATATATGGAGCAGGAACACTTGCATTATTAATATGTACGCGCGAGCCGGCTTCATCTATCACGTCGATAGCCTTGTCTGGGAAGTGGCGGTCGGTGATATAGCGCTCTGTCAGTTTGACACATGTCTCGAGAGCCTCGTCTGTATATCTCACACAGTGATGCTTCTCGTAATGTTCCTTGATGTTGTGCAGTATCAGCAGGGTCTCTTCGCGTGTAGTTGGTTCAACGATAACCTTCTGGAAACGGCGCTCCAAGGCTCCGTCCTTCTCAATGCTCTTGCGATACTCATCGAGCGTGGTGGCACCGATACACTGGATGATACCTCTTGCCAGGGCTGGTTTCAGAATGTTGGCTGCATCCATGCTTCCTTCGCCGGAACCGGCGCCTATCATGGTGTGAATCTCATCTATGAAGATGATGATCTCCGGATGGTCCTCCAGTTCCTTGATGACATTCTTGATGCGCTCTTCAAACTGTCCGCGGAATTTGGTTCCTGCAACGATGGCAGTCAGGTCGAGACTTACCAGACGCTTGTTGAAGAACATAGGTGATGTTTCCTGGTTGTTGATGAGTTGTGCCAGTCCTTCTACGATGGCACTCTTTCCTACGCCCGGTTCACCTATTAATACTGGGTTGTTCTTCTTTCTGCGACCCAGAATCTCGAGCACGCGCTGAATTTCCTTCTCTCTGCCCACGACAGGATCCAGTTTTCCATCGGCTGCAGCCTTGGTCAGGTCGAAACTGAATTTGTCTATGGTAGGGGTACTGCTCTTTTTGCGTGGAGTCCCATTTGAACGGGTAGACAGTCTCATCGGGTTCTGGTCCTTTTCCATATCGAATGGCTCTTCGTCAGTTTCCATCATGTCGTTCTGCTCGTTGTAGTCATCTTCTGCTTCTATTCCACCAGCCATCTCCAGGCTCTCTGCTTCCTCCTGCCTGTCAGCATCAGGGGTTTCTGAATCTGGTGTTTGGGGTTCCATTTTGAAATCCTTCGGCTCTTCTGTCTTCTGCTCATCATCCTTGTCAGTAGGATAGAGCATTTCGATGGCACGGTCGTAGCTTAAGCCCAGTTGACTCAGCCAGTTGGCTACAGGGTTCTTGTCATTTCTCAAGATGGCAAGCAGCAGATGTCTTGGCTCTACAATCTTGGAGTGCTCGTAGTTGTTTGCCTCGCGGATAGAGTCTCTGATAATGCTGTCTGTTATCTGGCTGAATGGGATGTGGCTGTTCTCCTTCACGTTATCTGCAGGAGTTTCTTCCACACGCTTTTCCAGTTTGCTGTTAAGGACTCCGCTGAAAGCCATCGGACTGATGTCTGCGCCCTTCAGGAGCTTGTTGACATCGCTGTCGTTCTGGCTGATCAGACTCAGCATCAGATGCTCCACGCTGATTTCTCTTCCCAAGGTGCGTGCTGCTTCTTTGCTACTTCTGTTCAGTATGTCCTGTATATGTGAAAACGGATTTATCATATTTGCTTATATTTTTAAAAAAACTCAGTGCAAAAGTACACATTATTTTCAATAATAGCAAATGATATGCCAACTTTTTTGCATTGTTAAAATACAAATAATGCTAAAATAATGCGATTTTTCGTCTCTAAAGCGTTTTAGTATCATTTTTTTTTGTATCTTTGTCGGGAATTTTAAAAGGGTAAAACGGCTTAGAACGCAAGGAAATGCCCTTAAACGCGATTTCCGGATGGAAAACAGACGTTTTGAAAGTAACGAATAAACAATAATACATTAATATAAGAAATGGACGAAAATCAGACAATGGATCATGATAGAATCATGAAGATCAACATTGAGGAGGAGATGAAGTCGAGCTACATCGATTATTCGATGTCAGTTATCGTGGCTCGTGCCCTCCCTGATGTACGCGATGGTTTCAAGCCTGTGCACCGCCGTATTCTTTACGGTATGCTCGGCATTGGAAACACCAGTGACAAACCTTATAAGAAATGTGCGCGTGTTGTTGGTGAGGTGCTCGGTAAGTATCACCCTCACGGCGACGGCTCTGTTTACGGCGCTCTGGTGCGTATGGGACAGGAGTGGAACATGCGTTATACCTTGATTGACGGACAGGGTAACTTCGGTTCTGTTGACGGTGACTCTCCTGCTGCCATGCGTTATACAGAGTGCCGCCTCTCCAAGATGGGTGAGCATATCATGGATGACCTTGACAAGGAAACGGTTGATATGACCAACAACTTCGATGATACCCTGCAGGAACCTACCGTGATGCCTACCAAGATTCCTAATCTTCTGGTAAATGGTGGTAACGGTATTGCCGTAGGTATGGCTACCAATATGCCTACCCACAACCTGGGTGAGGTAATTGACGGTTGCTGTGCATATATCGATAATCCTGACATCGACACCGATGGATTGATGCAGTATATCCCTGCTCCTGACTTCCCAACCGGTGCTACCATCTATGGTATCCAGGGAGTGAAGGATGCATACGAAACGGGTCGAGGCAGAATCGTGGTTCGTGCCACTGCTGAGATTGAAAGTGGTGAAAACCATGACAAGATTGTTATCACCGAGATTCCTTATGGTGTTAACAAGGAGCAGCTCGTGATGGCTATTGCTGACCTTGCCAAGGAAGGCAGAGTAGATGGCATCGCTAACGTAAACGATGAGTCTGGCCGTCAGGGTATGCGTATCGTTGTTGATGTAAAGCGTGATGCCAATGCCAATGTTCTTCTGAATAAACTCTTTAAGCTGACAGCTCTTCAGAGTTCATTCTCAGCGAATTGCATCGCTCTTGTTAATGGCCGTCCACGTCTTTTGAGCTTGAAGGAGTGTGTGAAATATTTCGTAGAGCATCGTCATGATGTTACGATTCGCCGCACTCAGTTCGAACTGAAGAAGGCTCAGGAGCGTGCTCATATTCTCGAGGGCTTGATCATTGCTTGCGACAACATCGACGAGGTGGTACATATTATCAGAGCCAGCAAGACTCCTTCTGATGCCCAGCGCAACTTGGAGAAGCGCTTCGAACTCGATGAACTTCAGAGTAAGGCCATCGTGGATATGCGCCTCAGCCAGTTGACAGGCTTGCGTCTGGAGCAGTTGCACAATGAATTCAACGAGTTGATGAAGACCATCGACTACTTGAACCAGATTCTGAACGATCCTGAGCTCTGCAAGAAGGTAATGAAGGATGAACTCAACGAGGTGAAGGAGAAGTATGGTGACGCACGTCGTACCATGATTAAGCCTGATGACCATGAATTCAATCCAGAAGACTTCTATCCAAACGACCCAGTGGTTATCACCGTGAGTCATCTCGGATATATCAAGCGCACCCCATTGTCAGAGTTCCGTGAGCAGGCTCGTGGTGGAGTAGGTTCTAAGGGTGCCCGTACCCGTGATAAGGACTTCACTGAGTATATCTATCCTGCTACCATGCACCAGACCATGCTGTTCTTCACCAAGAAGGGCCGCTGTTACTGGTTGAAGTGTTACGAGATTCCAGAGGGCGACCGCAATTCCAAGGGTCGTGCCATCCAGAACCTCCTCAACATCGAGAGCGATGACCAGGTGAATGCATTCCTCCGCTTGAAGGGATTGAATGATGCAGAGTTCATCAACAACCATTATGTAGTCTTCGCTACCAAGAATGGTACGGTGAAGAAGACCTGTCTGGAGGCATATTCCCGTCCACGTGCCAATGGTGTGATTGCTATCAACATTGTAGAGGGCGATGAGGTGGTAGATGTTCGTCTGACAAATGGTCATAACGAGCTGATTATTGCCAACCGCAATGGTCGTGCTGTCCGTTTCGACGAGAACGAGATCCGTACAATGGGCCGTACATCTACCGGTGTTCGTGGTATGCGCCTCGATGAGGGTAATGATGCTGTAGTAGGTATGATTGTTGTCAACGATCCTGAGAAGGAAACCGTGATGGTAGTGAGCGAGCAGGGTTATGGTAAGCGTTCTGATGTACTCGATTACCGCGTTACCAAGCGTGGCGGTAAGGGTGTGAAGACACTGAATATTACCGACAAGACCGGTCGACTGGTAGCTATCAAGAACGTAACCGATGATAACGACCTCATGATTATCAACCAGAGTGGTATCGTAATTCGTCTTGCCGTAGCTGATTGCCGTGTCATGGGCCGTGCTACTCAGGGTGTCCGCCTCATCAATCTTGCTAAGAAGAATGATGTCATTGCCAGCGTATGCAAGGTGATGAGTTCAGAGCTCGAGGCTTCTGTAGAAGAGGAGAGCCGTTCTGCTTGGGCTAAGAAGAGCGAGGAGATAGAGAATGATACCGTAGGTGCCAAGACTGCCGAAGAGGCTGCCGAGGCTGCGGCTCATCTCGCAGACGAAGCATCTGAAGCAGATGATACCGATTCGGACAACGTAGATTTCGAATAAAAGAAAAGACGCGTAAAAAATAAATAACAACAACTTTTAAACTCATTAAGAAAAATGAAAAAGTTTTTAGTAGCTGCAATGATGGTACTAGGTGCCACATCAGCATTCGCAGGCGACAGTGACGCTCTCAAGGCTGTCATGAAGGCTAAGTCTTATGCCGAGGCTGAGGCTTTGGTTAAGCAGAATTTGGGTCAGATGGCTAACGATGCAGAGAAGGCCAAGGCTTACAACAAGCTCGTTGATCTCGCTATGAAGCAGTTCAATGACCAGCAGAGCATCCAGCAGACCAATCAGATCATGAAGAAGAACGACCCGGTTGACGAGGCTGCTATGTCTGAGGGCGCATACAATGCATTGATCAATGCTATTGAGTGCTACAAATACGACCAGCTTCCTAACGCTAAGGGGAAGGTTGCTCCTAAGTTTAATAACAACGCTAGCCGTGTATGGGGTGCTCGCATTCAGCTCGTTAATGCGGGTCAGACTGCAGCCCAGAACAATAAGGCTGATGAGGTATTGAAGTATTGGGGTGCATTCCTCGATACAGACAATGAGCCTCTCTTCGCTTCTGTAGACCAGAAGCAGAAGGATGGCGAGAAGGAGTATATCGGTCAGGTTGCTCTCTTTGCAGCCCGTTATGCATACCAGGCTAAGGATGCTGCCCGTTGCGAGAAGTATTGCGACATCGCCATGAAGAGTGAGAAGGAGGCTAAGGATGCCCTCAACCTCAAGCTCTATGTGATGAAGGACGGCTTGAAGACTCACGAGGATTCTCTTGCCTATGTTAACAAGCTCAAGGATATCTTTGCAAAGGACGAGACCAATGATGTTGTTCTCGATGGTTTGAACTCTATGTACTCTTCATTGAAGATGGAGAAGGAGCAGACTGAACTTTTGGACGCAGCTATTGCAAAGAACCCTAACAACTTTGTAGCTCTTGCCAACAAGGGTATGATGTATATCCAGAAGAACGATGCAGACAACGCTATCAAGTGTTTGAAGCAGGCTCTTGCTGCAAAGGAGGATAACGTAGTTGTTCTTACTTATCTGGGTGCTTGCTACAACAGCAAGGCTGGTAACTTGCAGGATCCTAACGGCCGCAAGGTTGTTTACCAGGAGGCTATCAAGGTTCTCGACAAGGCTAAGCAGCTCGATCCAGAGAAGGCTCAGGCTAACTGGGGTTACACCCGTTACCAGGCTTACTATGGCTACTATGGTCCTAACGCAGCAGAGACCAAGCAGGCTGAGGCTGAGAGCAAGTAAAGTTTAAGCTTCAAATAAGTATTTGATTCTCATAGGGGGATGTCACCTAGTGTGGCATCCTTTTTTTTGTTTCTTTGACATAGGGTTGTTCCGGTAAAATAACAAATAGAACTGTGTTTTTAGTGGCTAAATGATTGATAAAAACATCAGCGAGTAATGTTGGTTTGCTATAGGCGTCCATCAGCTGGTCTACGCATGCACAACAGGTGTTGTGCGAGCGCATATCAGCTGTTATGCAAGCGCACAACACCTGTTGTGCGGCCTGCGTAGTTAACTTCTCCGATAACCTATAGTATCTTTTCCGGCAACTTCTTCCGTATTCTGCGATTGTATCTTACGCATTATCCTTTGATATCATACGCTTGCGTGTATTTAATAATGCAATAATACTAATAATCTGCTGAAAATCAAAGGAAATACCAGCTTTTTTGTAGATTTGCCTGAAAATATTTGGTATTTTGAAAACTTCTGTGTAATTTTGCATGAAATAAGTGATATTCGGTATTTAGAAAGCAAATTTTTAAAAAGGAGTTTGTATGACAGCATTAAATATACAAGCAGCACAGAATGATATTATTCGTCAGGTGCTTAATACACAAGATATCCATCTTTTGGATAGGATAAGAAACCTCTTTGCAAATAAAGAGGCAAATGAGGCGTGTATGGTTCAAGAAGAGCCTTGTATGACTAAAGAAGAAATACTCTCGGGTTTCGACAATGCCCTCCATGAGCTGAAGTCCTATCGTGAAGGAAAGCTAGAGCTTAAACCATTGGAGGACGTGCTGAATGAGTTGTAAGATATTTACTTTCCCTTCTTTTGAAAAGGAAGCTAAACGATTGAATAAGCGCTATAAGTCGTTTAAATTTGATTTGAAGGAATTGATGAATGAGTTAAGTTCTTCCCCCTCTTTGGGTGCAGATTTAGGTGGCGGCTTGCGTAAGGTTCGTATGGCTATTAAATCGAAAGGAACTGGTAAAAGTGGCGGTGCCCGTATTATAACAGTTGTGTTAGCCGATATAAAGGATGGTCTCGGCTTGCTTTATATTTATGATAAATCGGAGCGGAGTACTATAAAGGGGAAAGAATTGACAGATTTGTTGAAGAAGAATGGCTTAGTTTGATATGCTATTGAAGAAAGGAGTAAATTATGAAGAAAAAGAAATTAAAAGTATTCACTCTTCCTATTGAGGAGTTTGAAAAGAAATATCCTGTCAGCTATTCGATAGTTGTACCAGGCATTCCCGAGGGACATGTGGCAAGGGTAGTTTCTGTACGCCCTTGCTAGACTTTTATAATTCTGAAGGATAAAACAATAGAACAATACGACGAAATTCCCTGTTGCCGATGCTTACCGAGTAGCATCAGTAACAGGGATTCTTCGTTTTACTCCTCGTTCTTGTTCAGCTCATCGCCCATACGATACTTAATGTTGTAGTTGATAATGAAGTCGAGCTCTTCTTCTGTAAAGGCGTAGTGCTTGGCGAGAAGTAAGGATTATATGTATATTTTGTCTATTTCTTTAGAAAGATAGATTGTTTGCGTCAAGACATACAATATGTTGGAATAGTGGATGATGGCGTTGAAGTCTAGCTCTGTGCCTTTTCTGTCTTTAAGCCATTTCTCTGCTATTTGGTATCCTCCAATATAATATCGCCAAACTACCTCTGGTACATTGTCGTAATAGTTTTCTTTGTTGATGTACACTTTGTCGTCTTTCCATTGAGGTTTAACGATTATGCTGCTCCCATTTCCTTTGAAAGGGAATTGACTCTTGGCATTCCATGTCGCCGTATTGTCCATAAGATGCAGGTGGCGCAAGTGGTTACCCAATGACGCTAGTTTTTTAAACTCTTCTTCGTTTTGAGGGTATGGAATACGAGGAAACTGGTATTTCAGTTGTTCCTTGAATTTATCTCGATAGTTTGAGGAATGCAGGATGGCATAGATGTAGTCGAACAAATCTTCTGGGGAAGGTTCTTCTCCTAAGCAGTCGCCTAGTCTCTTGATGATGTCTCCATTGAGATTAGAAATGATGTTTTCCTTTTCGTCACCTAATTCCTGAGTGCTGGAGTCTCCCTGGTTGACAGCTTTACTCGTATCAACGTATAAAGGATACACGTATCCTCCTCCACGATAGAAGATGTTCAAGTCTACTATTGTGTTGGTAACGAAGCATAAATTCCAAGGCATATCGCCAACTACATTGCCACTCTTGCCGATGATTAAACCTAGATTCTTGCTCAGGTCTTGGTGGGTAAGGTGGCGCATCGTGTCATAAACAGGGAATGCTATGAATCCCTTAGATCTATTAGTGAAATATGTAAATTTCGAATCGAATGGACGAATGAGAGCTTTCTTAAAAAACTCGTCTTTAATTCCAAATTCCTTGACGTTTCGTTGAGCATAAGCCACTTTCTGGTCTCGGCTTTCCTTTGTGATATTATATTTCTTTTTAATTTCAGATTCTTCTAAGAACTTAAAGTCTTCGATGATACTTTTAATATCAGAAAGGTTGGCTTGGTAGGCTATGTTATCTCTATGAGTACGCATCCCCAGACCTCTTTTTATAAAGAGCTCTTCAACAGAGAATCCTTGCCCGAATTCTGTTTCCATGTTCTTCTTGATAGGGAGAAGAAAATACATCGGTGATGTAGGGGTAACTTCTTCGAAATCCAAAGCCAGCAAGTCGTTCTGCTCCAAGAAATCAAACTTGTCTTTCTTCTTTCCATATACATCTTTATAATATACTTTAGCTAAGGAAGATTCGCTTTTTTCTTTTCCGGTTTTTACAAAGAGAGTGATGCATACACCGCTTTCGATTCCAAATACATTCTCGTCTTTAGAACCATCAGGGCAAGTCTCTTTTGTTTTGTTGCTGCCGTGAAGATTAATGATGTATATATTATCAAAAGTCTTCAGCAGTTGATAACGCATTCCTCTAAAAGTGAGACTGTCTAAATGTGTGTTGGGAGTGATGTAGCCTATAATACCCTTGCCATTTTCTTCTATGAAACGCTGTCCCAAAGCGATAAACTTCACGTAGTCATTATTTAGCCATTTCGTGTCGACAATCTTCTTTGCCTTTTCATTTTTTTTGAGTATTTGGTCTGGCTCCTGTTTGTACTTTTCTATGAGTTCTTCTATCTCGTCAGCCTTGTTTTGGCTCTCCCCATTGTATGGAGGATTGCCCAACATCACCATGATAGGACGTTGCGACTTGATGCGGTCGGCTTCCGCTTGTTCTAGGGAAATCCAATATCCAGTATTGCTTTCTCCTGTCTTGTTTGGCTTTCTGAGAGAGTCGGTAAGGCAAATGTGGAATGCATCGTCTTTTTCAGTCTTATAACCAGTGTGAGCCAACACCATATCAAACTTGATGTGTGCCACGGTATAGGATGCCATCTGTATCTCGAAACCATACAGACGGGGCAAAAGACAACTGTGGACATATTTCTGCCAAAGTGTCTCCTGTCCCTTATGTTGGTCAGCGATATGATTGATGATTTCCGCTAAGAAAGTTCCGGTTCCTACTGCAGGGTCTATATCTGTACTTGACTAAGTTCCGTTTCTCCATCCAGCGTCTTGTGAATGATTGTGGTTGTGTCGGCCAAGCCTTCTTCAATGCTCAACTTGTTCTTCAGAAGAATGTCTATGGAATCTACAATAAACTTGACGATGGGGAGTGGGGTATACCATACGCCGAAGTTCTTTCTGTCTGCAGAATTAAATGCTTTCAGAAAGTCTTCGTAGAAGTGTATCAGTGGGTCTCGGTTGTTTCTGATGTCTCGTTCGAACATTTTTTGCAAATTGGTGGCACCGAACATCTCAACCAAGTCGTCGATAATCCAGGAGATGCGCTCATGGATTGTATTACCAGCCAAGTCGTTGAAGATTCCTCGTAGCAACTTGTTTGTTTTAGGTATCAGCTCAGCTGCCTCTGCCCTAGAGAAATTCTCTGGGGTGGAGTCGTTTAGTCGGGCTGCAAATAAGCCGTAAGCTACAGTCTGCGAGTATATCTTAGCAAAGCCATCCTCGTCGAGATTTTGAATGAGAGAATCCTTGAGGTCTGTATAAGTCTTCTTCAATAGTCCCGATGCATTGTCTTTGCCGTTTTCCTTCAACAAGTCTGTAAGAATGGCACACATCAACTGGCTTTTCTTTGCCATGAGATCCGCCAAAGTTGTAGCAGAGCGAATAGGTTGAATCTTCTTCCCGATGTATTTGCGAAGGAACGAACATAGCTGTTTGCCTTTTTCGTTGTCGGGTATGATTTCATCGTTCTGGCATGTGCCTATACGAATGTCCAGGATAGGAGTATCGTTGCCGCTTTCATAAAACAGAAAACGGAGGTAATCTGTAAAGACAGCATGGTTCATCGCCTTCTTGTAGCGGTCGAACTGTTCCTGGTTTCTTCCTTTTCCCTCTAAGTCTGGCTTGTTGATGTCCTTGGTTTCTATACTGCCTACAGTTACGGCATCACGCTTGCGAATGATGGATATGTCGGGCTTGCCGCAAGTCATATTGCGTGGCTCATTGATAGCTTGATATTCTGGCTATAGCAGACTATTCAATAAATTCTCCAAGGCCGAGCGGTAGCTATACTCGCTGGCATCATGGGTACTATAGGTTGCGTTTAATGCCTTAAAGTACTCATCTAGAAGATTTTCAATTGGCAGATTCTTTTGCATGTTGGTAGGAGCTTTAAATCTTGTTACTGAAATCTGTGAACTAATAAAAATGTATTCCGAGGGTACAAGATACAAAAAGAGCGTACCCGTCATCTCGTTGTATTCCAATTCAAGGCTGCTCCTACCACAGATGGGCCACAAAGAGAAATACAAGAGATGAGGGAACGCCATATCATGGCGCACCGTCTCATACTGTACATTCTCTTTGTTGAATTTTGCTTTGGTAGGAGCTATTCTGAATTGAACTTCCAGTCTAATCGATACGAATCTAATCGTTAACCCACGAAAATAGAGCAGGTTTGGCATTTGCCTCGCCATACTTGGGCACAAAGGTACTACAAAATCTTGGATTGACAAAAAAATAATCTCATTTTTCTTTGCGCTTTCCAAATAAAAGCGTAACTTTGCAAGCGTATTTACGATTTTAAAAGGGAAATATATGGGTGCAGTATATGTTATACAAGGTATATTGATTTATATTTATGCTTTTGACCATCAATAAATAAGGATATGATACTAACAGTTAAAGATGTAGATTATTTAGGAGATTATACTCTTCTTTGTACATTTAATGATGGAGTGACGAAGAAGGTTGATTTGCAGCCTCTTTTGAAATATCCGGCATTTGCAGAATTGAAGGACAAGAAAAAGTTCGTTCAATTCGGACTAGACCAAACTATCTTCTGGTATAATGGAGCTGATATTGCACCGGAATATCTCTATGATAATGGTGTTATGGCTTAAAGATTTCTTAGGTTGAAAGACAGTCAGCCTTTCCATAAAAATAGGCTGAGCCATCATGCGATGACTCAGCCTCAATTCTTTTTTATCCATTCAGAACTTTACTGCTGAACAGGAATCTTCTTGACGCGACGCTCGTGACGGCCACCCTCGAATGTTGTGGCAAAGAACTCGTCGAGAATAGCCTCGGCGGTCTTGTTGTCTACGAAACGACCTGGAAGTACCAATACGTTGGCATCGTTGTGCTGACGAACCAAATGAGCAATCTCCTTGCACCATGCCAATCCGGCACGTACACCCTGATGCTTATTCAATGTCATGGCGATACCTTCGCCGCTGCCGCAAATGCCGATACCTGGATATACTTCGCCGCTCTCAATGCCTTTAGCAAGAGCATGACCGAAGTCAGGATAGTCTACACTCGCATCGCTGTATGTACCATAATCCTTTACAGGATAACCCTTCTTTTCCAAATATTCCAATACAAATTGCTTCAATGGAAAACCTGCGTGATCGCATGCAATACCAACTGTCTTTACTTCCATAATACTTAAGTTTTTAAGTGAAGGAAACGGGGTAAACCCTTATCCTTCACAAGGTTAATATTAAAAGAGTGAAAGGAGTCGGATGCCGGAAA
>ENA-ORSL01000542-ORSL01000542.1-human-gut-metagenome-genome-assembly--contig:-NODE-542-length-39196-cov-11.490049_pt1 | contig 39196 bp, 31 predicted proteins | sample MGYA00242190_ERZ509157 | MGnify/ENA primary metagenome ERZ509157 (study PRJEB26280, sample SAMEA2338664) | human gut metagenome | biome: human gut; feature: human-associated habitat; material: faeces... | reverse complement strand
AAGGCTGAATCCCAGGCACATCTGCGACCCTGACGTTAATATTTTTTGAGGAACAGAGCCTAGCCGTGACCCTGGAGCCCTTCCCGGGTCTTTTTTGTGTCCGCATCCCGCGCCGTACAGGCCGTCGCCTCCGGGATGCATACCCGTAGTTCGGCCATTAGGCCCGTTTTTGTACTGCAAAGTTACGAATAAATTCAGATATATCCAAATTTATTTGTATAAATCAGAATTATTTCGTAACTTTGCACTGAAATTTTAAATCCCCTTCCACATGAATGCAACCGATTTGGGCGCCGTGACCCGGCGCCCCGTGACCCATGCCGCCTATTTCGACGATTTCGAGCGGTGGTGCGAGGAGTGCGTGACGGTGGCCGACAAGCTTTCGGGGCTGCCGGTGCCGTTCCGCCTCAACGCCCCTCAGAAGCGCCTGGCACGCGTCATGGAGGCCCGGCGCCGCGCCGGCAGGCCTGTCCGGGTAATCCTGTTGAAAGCCCGGCAGTGGGGCGGCTCGACGCTCGTGCAGGCGTACATGGCCTGGCACCAGCTCGTCCGCGCCAAGGGCCGCAATGCGCTGGTGTGCGCACACGTAAAAGATGCGGCGGCGCTGATCCGCTCCACCTACTCGCTGCTGCTGGCGCACTACCCGGCGGAGCTCAAGCCGGGCGGCGAGAAGGAGTGGCAGCTGCGGCCCTACCAGCAGACGCAGGGCACGCTGTGGGTGCCGGCGTGCCAGGCGCGGCTGGCCATCACCTCGGCGGGCAGCCCCGACGGCCTGCGCGGCGCGTCTTACCACCTGGCGCACCTCAGCGAGGCCGCTTTCTGGGGCGACGGCGACCCGGCGGCCGCCTCCGCGATCGTCCGCACCGTCTGCGGAACGGTCCCGTCGGCGCCGGACACGGTGGTGGTCATCGAGTCCACCGCCAACGGCCCCGACAACTGGTTCGCCGCCGAATGGCGCCGCGCCGTGGCGGGCCGGAGCGACAAGACGCCCGTCTTCGTGCCCTGGCACGAGATCGAGATCTACCGAAAGCCCCTCTCCCCCTCCGAGAGGGAAAGACTGCCCGCCCTGCTCGACGACTACGAGCTGCGGCTGATGGCTGACGGGGTGCGCCTGGACGCCCTGGCCTGGTACCACGACAAGCGGCGGGAGTACTCCACGCACGCGGAGATGATGGCCGAGTTCCCCTCCACTCCCGAGGAGGCGTTCGCCACCAGCGGCGGCAGTCCCTTCCCGGCCCCGTTGCTCGAGGGGCTGGCGCAGGAGGCGGCCGCCGACCTCTCCCCCACCCTGCTGGTGGCCGTGTGCGCGGAGAGCTTCGTCCTGGCGCCTTTCGCCGTGAGCGAGGGGCGCATCCACGCCCTGCCGCACCTGCCGGCCGACTCGCCGGAGGCGCTGATGGCCCTGGCGGAAAGGGAGCTGCGGCGGCATCCGGGGTCGAGCCTGGCGGTCGCCGACTGCGCGCCGCCCGGCACGGTGCGCCATGGCCGCTGGTGCCTGCGCTTCGCCTCGCGCCGCTCCCTGCCGCTCTGCTACGCCGCCGACGAACCGCTGCTGACGCTCACCGACGACCTGCTGGGCGAGATGGCCGACATCCAGCTGCACCTGCTGGGCGAGCGGCGCCTGCGCGACTGCCTGCCGGGCGCCACGGCGCTCTACCGGCGATTCTCGCCGGCCCACGCGCACCGCTCGCCTCTCCTGCTGGGGCGCCTCTGCGCCGGGTACCTGCTCGAGGATGCCCTCCTCTCCCCCACCCTCTCCCCTGCCGAATTCTATGACTGAAAAAACTGAAGACAAATGGAAAACATCACCACACTGCTGGCTGGCCTGCTTGGCGGCGGCGCACTGGTACAGCTTGTGCAGACGCTTCTGCACCGGCGCCAGGAGGGCCGCGCCAGGGAGGCCGAGGCCCTGGGCGCCGAGGTGTCGGCGCTGCAGAAGGCCATCGCCACCCTGCGCGACAACCTCGACGCCGCCGAACAGCGCCACGCCCGCGAACGCGCCCGCCTCGAGGACCGCATACTCACCCTCGAAGAGCAGGTGGGCCGCCTGCGCGACGAAAACGAGCGGCTGCAGCTGGCAGCCTGCTGAAAGGGGCCGAATGCCCCGACACTCTCAACTTTCAACCATCATGCGAAAAATCACAGAAATCATCGTGCACTGCACGGCCACGAGGGCCGGCAGGAGTTTTACTGTCAGGGACATCGACTCCTGGCACCGGGAGCGAGGCTTCCGCAGCATCGGCTACCACTGGGTGGTGTACCTTGACGGCACCATCCATCCCGGGCGCCCGGAAGCCGAGACGGGCGCCCACTGCAAGGGACATAACCAGAAAAGCGTCGGCGTGGTGTACGTCGGGGGCCTGGACGGCCGGGGGCGCCCGGCCGACACCCGCACGCCCGCCCAGCGCGACAGCCTGCGCACACTCGTGTGCATGCTGAGAAACCGCTACCCGGGCGCCACCGTGCACGGCCACCGCGAGTTCGCCGCCAAGGCCTGCCCCTGCTTCGACATCAAAGACCTGTAATGAGCCATATGCGTGCGATAACGATTCTCTTGCTCCTCGTGCTGCTGATGGCGGGGTGCTCGCGGAAGGTGTACGTGCCGGTGGAGACGACGGCCACGGAGCGCGTGCATGACACCTTATATGTAAACCGTCTGTGGCGCGACAGTGTGGCGCGGCTCGACTCGGTGGTGGTGGAGCGGCGCGGCGACACGGTGTTCAAGACGGCCTGGCGCGACCGCTACCGGCTCCTGCAGCGGGTGGACACGCTCCGGCTCGCGCGCCGCGACACGGTGGTGCGGACGCGGACGGTGACAATACGGCAACCGGCCGCGAGGGCGCGCCGAGGCGCCTCGTGGCCGGTATGGCTGGTGCTGGCAGCCCTGGCGGCTATTTCTCTTCCCGGTCTTTGGCGAGGATGTCGCGGATCTCGGTAAGCAGCTTCTCCTCTGCCGACGGCCCGGCGGGGGCGGCGGCCTCCTCCTGGGCTTTTTTCTTGAAGCGCATCATCACCCGCAGGGCGATGAAGATCGAGAAGGCGATGATGAGGAAGTCGACGATGTTCTGGATGAACATGCCGTAGTTGATGGCCACCTCCTCGATGGCCTCGCGTCCCTGTGCGGCGGGGACGGAGTCCTTGAGCACCCACTTGAGGCTCTTGAAGTCGCCGGCGCCGCCGATGGCGGCGAAGACGGGCATGATGATGTCGTTGACCAGCGACGACACGATCTTGCCGAACGCGCCGCCTATGATCACGCCGACGGCCATGTCGATGAGGTTGCCCTTGAGGGCGAATTCCCTGAAGTCCTTGAAAAATTTTCCCATTGGGTTCGATATTTTTGCGGTTCTCGTTTGTTATGTTCCCGGGAGGCGCCGCCTCCCGAGCCTTAATCGCCCCGTAATTTGCAGAATTGGCGGGAAAGTGCTAATTTTGCAGCGCTGCAGGGTAATACAAGGTAAAGAAGAGCGTTTCCAGGAACGGAGGGAAGGCTCTTGCCTCTGATTGGGAAACGCATAAGGAAACCAAATGTTTTATAACAAAACCAAAAACACACATACCGCAATGACAAAAGTAGGTATTAATGGATTCGGACGCATCGGGCGTTTCGTGTTCCGCGCCTCCACCAAGCGCGACGACATCGAGGTAGTTGCCATCAACGACCTCCTTCCGGTGGACTACATGGCCTACATGCTCAAATACGACACTATGCACGGCCGCTTCGAGGGTACCGTTGACTACGACCTGGAGAAGAGCCTCCTGATCGTTAACGGCAAGCCCATCCGCGTGACCGCCTGCAAGAACCCTGCCGAGATCGGCTGGGGCGAGGCCGGCGCTGAGTACGTGGTGGAGTCCACCGGCCGCTTCCTGACCCAGGAGCTGGCCCAGGGCCACATCGAGGCCGGCGCCAAGTACGTGGTGATGTCCGCCCCCAGCAAGGACAGCACTCCGATGTTCGTGTGCGGCGTCAACCAGGACACCTACGTCAAGGGCACCCAGTTCGTCAGCAACGCCTCCTGCACCACCAACTGCCTGGCCCCCATCGCCAAGGTGCTCAACGATAACTTCGGCATCGTCAGCGGCCTGATGACCACCGTGCACTCCATCACGGCCACCCAGAAGACCGTGGACGGCCCGAGCCTGAAGGACTGGCGCGGCGGCCGCGCCGCCTCCGGCAACATCATCCCCTCCACCACCGGCGCCGCCAAGGCCGTCGGCAAGGTCATCCCCGAGCTCAACGGCAAGCTCACCGGCATCTCCATGCGCGTGCCCACCATCGACGTCAGCGTGGTCGACCTGACGGTGAACCTGGAAAAACCGGCCACCAAGGAGCAGATCTGCGCCGCCATGAAGGCCGCCAGCGAGGGCGAACTCAAGGGTGTGCTCGGCTACACCGAGGACGCCGTGGTAAGCTCCGACTTCCTGGGATGCACCCTGACCAGCATCTTCGACGCCAACGCCGGCGTGTACCTGACCGACAAGTTCGTGAAGGTTGTCAGCTGGTACGACAACGAGATCGGCTACTCCAACAAGGTGCTCGACCTCATCGCCCACATGGCCAAAGTAAACGGCTAATCCCGACACACACCACCATAAAGGAGGCGCGGCTCACCCCGCGCCTCCTTTTTGTTAAGGCCTCGTTCCTTAAAAAATATTGCGTCAGGGCGGTGGATTTTCGCGGAAATTTCGCGAGTTGAAGAGGGAGCGATGCGAGCATCGTGACCGATGAAACTCGGCGAAATTTACCGAAAAGACACCGGTCAAATGCCCAATTATTAAGAAATGTAAAATATGATCCGGTTCATAATGTCAACATCAGAAAAGGTATTGGCTTTGTCTCGCAGCTGCACCTGTGCTTCAGCCTTTTGCCTCAGTCACATAGCTCGCTATGCTCCTTCGGCTGCAAGGCTGAATCCCAGGAACATCTGCGACCCTGACGTTAATATTTTTTGAGGAACAAGGCCTAAAAAAAGTTGCCCGGCTAATATCGTGCCTTGCGGCCCGTTATATCAGCAACAAACACAAATCATAAACATACTTATGCTTAAGAAACTGATACTCATCCTTGCAATCGCCATAGGGGCTTCTGCAGCCTCTGCGAAGCTGCCGCTGGACAAATACACCATCAAGCGCGAAAATCTGCCTGAAACGGCCCGTACGATGCTCTCAGAGCATTTCCCCAAGGCAAAGGTGAGCATGATAAAGGTCGACCGCCATCTGCTGCGCAAGACCGACTACGACGTGAAACTGACCAACGGCACCAAGATAGAGTTCAGCAACAAGGGGGAATGGACCTCCATAGACTGCAAGAAGGGCAGCGTGCCCGAGACTCTGGTGCCCAAGGCTATCCGCACCAATGTGGCCAAGCGCTGCGGCGACGTGAAGATAGTAAAAATCAGCCGCTCGCTTGCCTATTACACCGTTGGCATCAGCTCCGGCAAAACCCTGAAATATGACAAGCTCGGAATCTACCAGGGCGAGCTGACCGATCGGGAGGCGGAAGCCGAGAATGGAGAGGAGAGTGAGGAGAGTGAGGAGAGTGAGGAGAGTGAGGAGAGTGAAAGTGAAGAGGTAGGGGAGAGCTGAGCCTCAACCCGAAAGCTGAGAGGAGAGAGAAAAGAAAGAAAGGAAAAAGAGCCGCAGCCTTATTGAAGCCGCGGCTCTTTTTAGGTTAGAGTTATTGGTTATCAGGTCTTGTAACCGTTAAGCCTTTCGCTTTAAGTAAGTTCAAAAAATTAGTTTATTCTTGTTTGTGTGAATTTTAAAAATCAGGCTTGTGTAATTTTGGAGTCTTTTGAGCCTATTTTGAGTTTTCACTCAGTCACTTAGCTCGCTAAGCTCCTTCGTTCAAACTCAAAATCCATCTCAAAATACTCTCAAAATTCCTACAAGCTAATTTTTCTCACTTACTTATCGAAAAATCGGTTATTTGCCCAACAGGGCCTTGACGGCGCCGGCGAGCTGGGCGTCGATGCCCCGGAGCACGTCTGCCGGCTGGTTGTAGATGAGGATGTCGGGGTCGAGCTGCTGGTTCTCGAGCATGTTGCCGTTGCGGTCGCGGCTGGTGACCTGGGGCACGCCGAAGACTATCTGCGGGTCGACCTGGGTCTCCCACCACACTGCCGTCATGGTGCCGGGCACGGGAGCGCCGACGAGCTTGCCCAGGCCCAGGGTCTTGTAGACGTAGGGGGTGCCGTGGGCGTCGGAGTAGTTGCACTCGTTGACGAGCATTGCGCTGGGCTTGGTCCACTGCGAGAAGGGGTCGGAGCCGATGTACTGGCCGCGGGGGGCGTAGTCGACGTATTTCTTGCCGGAGAGGAGCAGGGCGACGTCGTTGTGGAGCCATCCGCCGCCGTTGTAGCGGGTGTCGACGATGAGGGCGTCGCAGTTGCGGTACTTGCCGAGTGCCTGCTCGTAGACTTCGCGGAACGAGGGTGAGTTCATGCCCTGGATGGAGACGTAGCCGATGCGGCCGCCCGAGAGGCTGTCGACGATGGCCTGGTTGCGTGCCACCCAGCGGTCGCGGAGCAGTTCGCGGTTGCGGCCCTGGCTGATGGGCTTGATGGTGATGGCCTTGGCGGTGCCGTCGGGGAGAGTGAGGTCGAGGCGGGTGTCACGGCCTGCCTTGCCGGCGAGCAGGGGGAAGTAGTCCTGGCCTGCGCGGACGGGGCGGCCGTCGATGGCGGTGATGACGGTGCCGGGCTTCACTTCGGGCTTGGTGGAGAGGGGGCCCTTGGCGAGGACTTCGGCGATGCGGAGGCCGTCGCCGTCGTAGTCCTCGTCGTAGAAGGCGCCGAGGCAGGCTGTGGCGTCGAGGGAGGACATGGAGCCGTAGGCGCGGCCGCCGGTGTGCGAGGCGTTGAGCTCGCCGAGGACTTCGCTGAGGACTTCGGCGAAGTCCTGGCGGTTGTTGATGTAGGGGAGGAAGCGGGCGTAGTTGGCCGTGGCGGCCTCCCAGTCGGTGCCGTGGAGGCTGACGTCGTGGAACTTGTTGTTGACCAGCGCCTTCATGTGGCTGTAGATGTAGCCGCGCTCGGCGGGGGCGGAGTAGGTGGAGCGGGCGTCGAAGTCGATGGTCTTGACTTCGTTCTTGCTTATGTCGAAGCTCTTGACGCGGCCCTTGTTGAGGGTGAAGAGCTTGGTTCCGGCGGTGTCGGGCACGAGCTCGCCGTATCCCCAGCCTTTCTTGAGGAGCTTGGAGGTGCCCTCCTTGAGGTCGGCCACCCAGAGGTCTCCGTCGTCCTCGAATGCGGCTACGTAGTAGAGCTTGTCGCCCTTGGGGCTGAGCCAGTAGTCGCCGAGGGCGGAGGAGTTGGGGGTGAGGCGCTGGCGGCGGTCCTTGCGGTTGGCGAAGTCGAGGGGCGCCTTGGCGGGCTTTGCGGCCTTGTCGGCCTTCTTTCCCTTTTTCTTGTCCTCTTTCTTGTCCTTGGCGGCGGCTTTCTTGGCGTCTTTCTCGCGCTGCTCGTCGAGGGCTATCTCTTCCTTGGTGCGGTTGAATTTCTCGTAGGCGGCGGGGTCCAGCCACATCACGAAGACATCCTCCTGCGAGCCCCAGGAGCCGTGTGAGCGGTATCCGTTGCGGTCGGAGGAGTAGAGGACGCCTCGGCCGTCGGGTGTCCAGCGGGCGTTGCCGTCGGAGTATCCGGACTCGGTGAGGTTGATGATCTGCTTGCCGTCGGCGCTGACGGCGGCGACGTCGGAGTTGTTCCAGCCTCCTTGGCCGATGTAGCCGTTGAAGAGGAGCCACTCGCTGTCGGGATGCCATCGGTAGCTCTGGTCGCCGTCGACGTAGGAGTAGGCGAACTTGCCGGGCATGACGGTGGTGACGGAGCCTGTGGCCAGGTCGAGCACGCATAGCTCGGTGCGGTCGCGCAGGAATGCCACCTTCTTGCCGTCGGGGCTGATGACGGGCTGGAAGGCGTTGCCGGCGCCGGTGGCCAGGGGGGTCTCGGTGATGGTGGCGGCGTAGGCGAAGGAGGGGTCGTCCTTGCCGATCTCGGCCTTGTAGAGCTGCCAGCGTCCGTCGCGCTCGGAGTCGTAGACGATGAATCTGCCGTCGGGGCTGAAGCATACGTCGCGCTCCTGGCCGGGGGTGGCGGTCACCTGGCGGGTGGTGGAGTAGTCGGCGGGGGTGACGAAGATGTCGCCGCGCACCACCACGGCCACTTCCTTGCCGGAGGGGGCGATGGCCATGTTTGAGGCGGAGGTGCGGCGCACGTTCTGCTCGGAGCGCTCGGGGTTGTCGGCGGTGATGCGCACGTCCAGGCGCACGGGCTGGCTGTCGGCCGAGGCCATGGTCCATATCTCGCCGTTCTGGCTGAAGGCGATGCGGCCGTCGGGGGCGACGGTCAGTGAGCGCACGGGGTTGCCCTTGAAATGTGTGAGCTGGCGGGGCTGGCCGCCGGATAGGGTAGTGGCGTATACGTTGAGGGTGGAGTCGGCCTCGCTGACGTAGTAGAAGCTGTCGCCCCGGCCCCACTGGGGGTTGACGCTGTGGTAGGGGGTGCGGGTGAGCTGGCGGAAGACGGGATTCCCCTTGAGGGCGCCCTCCACGAGCCAGACGTCGCTGGTGCCGGACGACTGCTCGTGCTTGCGGAACTTGTCCTCGAAGCCTTTCTTGTCGGTGTACAGGATTCGGCCCTGCGCGTCGACGCTCAGGGCGTCCGACGGGAGGCTGAGCAGCAGCCTGGGGCGGCCTCCGGCGGCGGGCACGGTGTAGAGCTGGTTGAAGACGTAGCCGTTGATGGCCTGGGGCGAGGGCATGATGTTGCCGGCGAAGATGACGGTGCCGTTGTCGGCGAATGCCAGGGGCACCTCGCTCCCGGAGTGGGTGGTGAGGCGCAGGGGCTGTCCGCCTGCGGCGTCGACGATGTAGATGTCGGTCGAACCCATGCGGTCCGAGCCGAAGGCGATCTTGCGGCCGTCGGGGCTCCATACGGGGCGCGAGTCGACGGCGGGGTCGGTGGTGATGCGCGTGGCGGCGCCGCCGGCGAAGGGCACGGTGTAGATGTCGCCCCGGTATGTGAAGGCGATGGTCTGGCCGTCGGGGCTGATGGCGGTGTTGCGCAGCCACAGGGGATTGGCCTGGGGCGCCGCCATGGCGGCGGCGCCGAGTGCCGACAGCGCTGCCGCTAAGATAAGCTTGTTCATGTATGTCGGGATGATAAGGTTATGCTATGAAGTTGTTTCTACTTATTTGCGAATCTGAAAATTTATGAAGTTGTTCTAATGATTAACTTCTCTTTGTCAATCTTTCAACATCTATCCGGTGTATTTCCATCCACTCATCGGTCACGATGCCCGCATCGCTCCCTCTTCGTGTATGAAAATCCCCTCGGATATATGCTGAAATCTTAACAAAGAAATAAGTCGAAACAACTTCTATATGAAGCGGATGAGCGCGGGACGGAGCACTCGCCAGCGTCCGCCCTCGAAGATGGCGGTGCCGGGGGTTACGGTGTCGACGCTCTCCTTGCCGTAGGTGTCGGTGTCCTCGAGCTCGCAGCTGACGGCCATGAGCAGGTCGGGGTTGGCGAGCACTCGCGAGGCCACCTCCGGGTCGTCGGCCACGGTGTATGTGCCGGAGACGTTGTCGGTCGTCTGGAGGCGGAACAGGGAGTGCTGGGGGTTGAGGCTGCGCTCTGCGCGCACGAACATGCCCTCGCGGTTGGCGCGCCCCAGGTATATGATGCGCTGGCCTGGGCGGGGTGCGGGCTGCGTTTCCGCGTGTCGGACGGGTCCGGCCTGTCCGACGCCGGGCTGCTGCTGCTCGCGGCGCTGCGTGTAGCGGTCGTTGAGGGTTACCACGGGCGCGTGCTCCTCGGCGCGGGCCTGGGGGCCGAGGGCGGTGGTGGCGCCGGTGCGGGCGCGGTCAGCGTCGGCCTTCTCCTTTTCAGACTTGAGGTAGTTGATGTGGTACTTGTATTCCTCGCAGGCGCGGCGCAGCTCGCGGTTCTCGGCGCGGAGGCTCTCGATGACGCGCTGCGGGTTGTCGTCTGGCTCGAGCTCCGGCTCCACGCGGGAACGGCGATGGGTATCTCTATCTTCGCGGCGCTCGGTGGGGCGCGACGGGGTGGCGGGGGCGGAGAGCGGGTCGGGCCTGCCGCTTACGGACCTCTCTTCTCCGCGGCTTGCGAACCTCTCTTCTCCGCGGCTTACGGACCTCTCTTCTCCGCCGCTCACGAACCTCTCTTCTCCGCGCTTCTCCTTCTCCTGCCGGCTGAAGTAGCGGGCGGCGTAGACTACCAGCACCACCACCAGCGCCACCAGGATGCAGAGTATGACTATGTATACGGTGTTGGAGCCGGACGATGCGACCTCCTGCTGCTGCGGCTGCTGTGCCATCAGTGAGTCCTCGGCGGCGCTGAGGGCTGAGTCGGCCTCTGCCTGCCTGGTGTCCATGGCGTCGGGCAGCACTGCCGCCGGAACGGAGTCGGCGGGCGCCTGCACGGCCACCGGCTCCTCTGCGGGCTGTTCTTCGGGCTGCCGGGCCTGCGTGTCGTCGGCGGGCCTGGCGGTCCCGGACGGCGCCTTGACGGCCATGGCGCTGATGCGCTTCTTCACCTGCGAGCGGGCAAAGCCCGTGGACTGGTAGTTGCCGGGTGCGGACACGGCCTTCTGCGCGTAGTCGGAGAGCTTCTCCTTGTCCCACGACTCGTAGCCGGACGTCGACGGCAGCTTGCGGTTGAACAGCTCCAGGTTGTCGCGGTCCTTGTCGTTGCGGAGCTTCGCCCTGAGGGCGGAACGGGAACCCACGCTGACCTTGTCGAGATAGTCGGAACCCGGGTTGGCGTTGCGGAGGTACACGATGGCGGCGTGGGTCCTGGCCTGCTCGAGCTCTTCGGGCGTGACGGCGCGCGAGCCGGCCGCGAAGGCCGCCAGCAGCGTCACGAGGGCGAATATGCGTTTCATCATCATCGGTTAATAGACACTTTGGCGCAAAGTTACGAAAATTCCCGCAACGGTGCAAAGCCTCTGCCGTCACCCTCCGGCGCGGGTACGGCAGGCAGCCGACCCTGCGGGAACCGTAAAGCGAGTCCGCCGATTCCTACGAATCGGCGGACTCGCATGCGGGCGGTATGCCTTATTTCAGGCCGCGGGAAGTGTATGGAGCCTTGGAAAGGTCTATGCTCAGACGGAATGTCGTGGCTCCCTCGAGCTCCTTGTCCACTACTATGCTGCCGTTGAGGTCCACAGGAGTTCCGGCCTTTACCACAGCCGAGGTGCCGAGATTTTCCGCAGGGAGGACGCCAATCTCGTTCATGTGCCTGAGCACATTGCCGTCCTTGTCGAGAATGTCGAGGGCGACGGGCATGGTGACGGTCACGGTCACCTTGCCGCCGCTCAGTAGTTTCTCGCCTTTGAGGTCGGAGGGATCGGCTTTGAGGCTGAGGTCGGCTGAAGCCACCACCTTGCCTTCCAGCTTGAACATGGGACGGAGGTGGTTCATCCCGTCGAAGAGGAGAGTGATCGGCTCCTTGATGGCGAGCTGTGACGCTTCTGCCTCGCAGGGCGCTTCCCTGCCGCTGAGCCCGGTGGCGTCCGCCTCGATCTTCCGGGCGGTTTCTTCCTTGAGCCTGTCAGCTTCCTCTTGCCTGGATTGGTAGTTGTGCTCGTCCATGGAGCCTGTCAGCTTATCTGACTTTTCCTCGTAGTTCTGCTGGGCGGAGATGATGCCTCCGAACAGGCCGGAAGACGAGGAGCCGCCTCCGCAGGAGGCCAGGGTGACAGCCAGTGCGCATAGCACGGCTGCGGGAAAGGTTGCTTTCATGATGTGAATGATTATTTGTGGTGGTTGGATTATCGGGCTGGCTGCTGAAATTCCGTGGCCGTGCCGAACTTACCGACGCCTCCGTTGGCGGGAATGGAGCCGGGGCATTCCCTTGTGTGAGGTCGTGGTCTTTGACAACGATGATGTCCCTTTGTGCGAATAGTCTCTGCGTTCATGTACCGGTTTGGGATGGCCGATGATTTCGCTGCAAAGTTATGCAGCAATTCAAAGCCCGTCAATCACGGTTTTCCGTGATTTTACGGTAGGCGGCAGATTTTATATGGACTTTAAATAGCAGTGCGTGGCTCAAATTCGCGTTCAAGGCATACACATGGTGCGTTGGCTGACAATCGAAACGGTCGGGATACGCCCGGCGCAGCCATAATTAACGCCGGCGAGAGTGCCGGTCCGCGCCTGCGGGCCGACATAAGGAGCGCCGATTGCGGAATTTTCGCTAACTTTGCGCAAAATTTGGATATTCAATGGCACTAAAATGCGGCATAGTAGGCCTGCCCAACGTCGGCAAGTCCACCCTCTTCAACTGTCTGAGCAACGCCAAGGCCCAGTCGGCTAACTTCCCTTTCTGCACCATCGAGCCCAACGTGGGCGTCATCCCCGTCCCCGACGTGCGCATACAGCGCCTCGTGGAGCTGTGCAAGCCCAGGTCCGTGGTCCCGGCCACGGTCGAGATCGTGGACATCGCCGGCCTGGTCAAGGGTGCCAGCAAGGGCGAGGGCCTCGGCAACAAGTTCCTGGCCAACATTCGCGAGACGGATGCCATCCTGCACGTGGTCCGCTGTTTCGACGACGACAACATAGTCCACGTCGACGGCTCCGTCGACCCCGTGCGCGACATCGAGGTCATCAACACCGAGCTACAGCTCAAGGACCTGGAGACGGTGGAGGCGCGAATGGCCAAGGCCGAGAAGGCAGCCCGCTCCGGCGACAAGACCGCCCGCGCCCTCATGGCCGTGCTCGAGCCCGTCCGCCAGGCCCTGCTGCAGGGCCGCAGCGCCCGTACGGCCGAGCCCGAAGGCGACGACGACCGCCGACTCTTCCGCGAGCTCATGCTGCTCACTGCCAAGCCCGTGCTCTACGTCTGCAACGTCGACGAGGGCGCCGCCGCCTCCGGCAACGAGTATTCCGCCCGCGTGGCCGGGCTGGCCCGCGCCGAAGGCGCCGATACGCTCGTCGTGGCCGCCGCCGCCGAGGCCGACATAGCCGAGCTCGACACCGAGGAGGAGAGAGCCGAGTTCCTCGAGGCCCTGGGCCTGGAGAGCAGCGGCGTGGCCCGCCTCATCCGCGCCGCATACGCCCTGCTCGGACTCCGGACATACTTCACCGCTGGGCCCGACGAGGTCCGCGCCTGGACCTTCCGCCGAGGCACCAGGGCACCCCAGGCCGCCGGAATCATACACACCGACTTCGAGCGCGGCTTCATCCGAGCCAACGTCATCAAGTACGACGACTACGTGTCGCTCGGCTCCGAGGCCGCCGTGCGCGACGCCGGGCGCCTGTCCGTGGAGGGCAAGGACTACGAGGTGCAGGACGGCGACGTCATGCATTTCCTCTTCAACGTGTAGGGACGGGCGGCCCACGCGCCGCGCTGCAGCGCGGCGCGGACCCTCGTCGCCAACCCTCGTCTCCCGGCCTTTTTCCGCTTTTTTCAACGATTCGAAGGTCGGCTAGAATGTTAATTATCCTTAAAAATTTCCTTTTTTACCCATTCTTTATTGCAATTTTTCTAAAAGTAACATAACTTTGCGGTGACAAAATCGTCCCGGCCAAAGACTGGGCCTCGAGTCGTTCTTGCTTAAAGCAGAAACAAATCAACTATTGCAGGTCCTCCGGGGCCTTTTGAAACAACCTCACACCCGCAACCGCAATGACGAGCAATCCATCACTCTCGCCCTCTTGTCATACACCGATGCACACCCCCGCCGCGCACAGAGCCGCGGCCGCTGCGTCCCACCGACCCCATACACGCGGCCATGCCCTGCGGCACGGCCCCCTTCCCCCATGCCCCGCCCATATGCGCCCATGACCGCCCCCGCGACGGCCACGGGGCGCCTTGTACGTTGCAGACCTTTCTGTGGCGGCACACCTCTCCATTCCATTGTTGTTCTTCATCTCCGAACTCATGCGTAAGCTGACCGAATAATCCATTTCATTACTTTACAGTTAGTATGCGACACCTTTCGCCGTGAGGCGCGGGGTGTCATTTTTTCCCTCCCCGGCACCCGGCCCGCCACTCCCGTCGCTCTCGCGCCCCCTTGCCCGGACGCAAAAAAAGCCGTACCTTTGTGGCGACATGCGAGAAAAGAACGTGATACTCGACTACCGCGAGCCCAAGCCGCACCGACTGCGCCGCATAGTGTGGTGCGTCGTCAACGCCACCCTGTTCCGCGTGCTGGCCCGCCCGCAGCTGCGGCGCGTCCGCAACGCCCTGCTGCGCCTGTTCGGCGCCAGCGTCCACCCGCAGGCGCAGGTCTACGAGTCGGCCAAGATCTTCGCGCCCTGGCAGCTGACGCTGGGCCGCTGCACCATAGGCCCCGGCGTGGAGCTGTACAATAAGGCCCCCATCGCCATCGGCGACGACACCGTGGTGAGCCAGCGCAGCTTCCTCTGCACCGCCTCGCACGACATCTCCTCGCCCATGATGGCCCTGGTGACCGGGCCCATCACCCTGGGCGACCGCGTGTGGGTGGCCGCCGAGGCCTTCATCGGCCCGGGCGTCACCCTGGCCGACGGCGCCGTGGCCGGAGCACGGGCCGCCGTCTTCAAGTCCGTGCCCGAATGGACCGTGGTCGGAGGAAACCCGGCCCGCCAGATCGGCACCCGAAAGCTCAGAGACCATGATTAAGAAGGACATCACGGAGCTGACAAGGACCACCGTAGCCGAGTACCGGGAGGCGGAGAAGGCCCGGGTGTGCCTGGTGGCCGACAACGTCCGCAGCCAGCACAACGTCGGGGCCATGCTCCGCACCGCCGACGCCCTGCGCATAGCCGAAGTCCACCTGTGCGGCATCAGCCCGACACCGCCCCACCCGGACATCCACAAGACGGCCCTCGGAGCCGAAGAGTCCGTGGCCTGGCGGGCCTGGCCCGACACAGTCCGGGCCCTGCGCCGCCTCAAGGACGAGGGGTGGACACTCTGCGCCCTGGAGCAGGCCCACGGCTCCGTGCCGCTGCACCTGTTCCGCCCGCCTCGGGACGCGAAAATAGCCCTGGTGGCAGGCAACGAGGTCGAGGGCGTCGGCGAGGAGGCGCTCTACCTGTGCGACCACATCCTCGAGATACCACAGTTCGGCACCAAGCACTCCCTCAACGTATCCGTGAGCGTCGGCATGGCGCTCTACCAGCTCGTCATCCTCGACGGCCTCTGAGAAGGCGCCCACGGACTTTTGAACTTTTTTAATAGGGAGGGAGCGACCCCGGCGCCCCGGCGCGGTGTTATACAAGTAGCTATGAAAATACTTACGTCAATCGCCATCCCGGTGCTGCTGATGGCCGGGGCACTGCTCCAGGTGCCGGCACGCAGCGGCGACGACATGTTCGAGAAGGCTGTGGGCATCATCAAGAAATACGAGGGCATGAGCACCCCCCGGCACTGGCCCTTCGTGGGCCACGGCCACCTGGTGCTCCCCGGCGAGAAGTTCTCGCGCGCCAGGGCCCTGACGGCCGCCGAGGCCGACGCCCTGCTACGCCGCGACCTGCGAAAGCTCTGCTCCCGGTTCAGCCGCTACGGCCGCGACTCGCTCATCCTGGCCGTGCTGGCCTACAACATAGGCCCCGGCAACGTGCTCAAGTCCCGGGTCCTCAAGAAGCTCGCCTCGGGCGAGCGCGACATCAAGGAAAGCTACCTGGCCCACTGCCGATACCGAGGCAAGGTGCTGCGCAGCCTGCAGAAGCGCCGCGCCGAGGAATACCACGAGCTATACCTCGGCGACCCCCTCAACCACAGCCTCAACAAGCATTAACCCGCCACACCACTGACAATGTCCGCACTCAGACTCAGACACACCCTGCCGGCGGCAGGCATGGCGCTGGCCGCCCTGCTGCCGGGCGCCGGCTGCCGCAGCAGGCAGGACCGCGCCCAGGCCGAACACGACGCCGTGGAGGCCATACAGAAAAGCGACTCCGTGCCCGTGATCGCCAAGCAGATAGTGCGTGCCGTTGCCGACAGCGACGCGCCCGCCTTCGCCCGCCTCGTAGACTATCCCCTGGAGCGCCCGTACCCCCTGCCCGACGTCGCCGACGAGCACGCCATGATCTCCTACTACCCCGTCCTGGTCGACGACTCCCTGCACCGTGTCGTGACCACCTCTCCGCCGTCGGCCTGGAGCCAGTTAGGCTGGCGCGGCTGGACGCTGCTCGACGGCCGGTACCTGTGGGTCGACCAGTCCGTCTACAGCGTCAGCTACGTGTCGGGCCGCGAGCGGGTAATGCTCGACTCGCTGGTGCGGCTCGAACTGGCATCGCTGGCTCCGTCGCTGCGGGGCGACTGGATCCCGGTGATGTGCCTGCGCGCCGTTGGCGGCACTGCCGTCTACCGCATAGACCTGGCCAAGGGAGCGCATAAGGGGCCGGCCTACCGCCTGGCCAAGTTCACCTCGCCTGCCGTCATGCGCCAGGCTCCCGCGCTGACCATGACAGGCTATGTGGCCGTCGAGGGCAGCTCCGGCATCGCCACCTACCACTTCAGGGCCTGCGACGGCGAGACGGTCTCCTACACCCCCTTCCCGGCCGACGGCAGCCAGCCTACGCTCGACGCCACCCTTCCTTCGGGCCGAGACACCGCCATCGCCGTCAGCCCGTCCCGCTGGCTCGACCTGCTGCCCAAGAAGTAGGGGGGGCGCCTCCATTCGTCCCCGCATTGCCGCAAGGGACCCAAGAACACGGCCATATTCTTAAAAAATGTTAAGAATAGGGCGTGCCTATTGTCGGTTTCGGGAAAAGGCATTAACTTTGCACTCGCAAACGGCACTACTGTTTGCGCAAATGTTGTCCATAGAAAGATGGTGCCATAGCTCAGTTGGTAGAGCAAAGGACTGAAAATCCTTGTGTCCCCGGTTCGATTCCTGGTGGCACCACAACCTAAAGCCGAAAGGCGATGCAAAACACTGAATATCAGAGATATTTGGTGTTTTGTGTGTTTATAGGGCTGTGCAATTTATTCAATCTCCACCAATCCAGCGGGTGAGCAATCGCGAACCGGGTGGATCGGATGGTGACAGTGGGTGACTGATGATATTCAATACGCTGATATTGTGTATATTGCCTACTTCTCAAATAGACCTCTCTGTGAAGAGATAATCAACAAGAACATTGACAAGGCTGGAGTTTTCTAATGAGTTTACGGGATGGTCAGATTGAAATGCTGGTGGAGCACTCGGTGGAGCAAACACCACCGATGAACTATCTCCACCGGAATAGCGTTTAGATGTTATGTTTCAACTGTTTATCCGCTAAAACACATATCAGATTTGCTCCACCAAGTCATCAACCTCAAAACAGAAGACATTGGCTATGAGAAGTAAAACCAATTTCCGAGTGTCTTTCTTCCTGAAGAAGACCAAGCTGCTGAAGAACGGCGAGGCGTCGGTCGCCATGAGAATCACCATTGACGGCCAGCGTGTGGAGAACAATATCCGCAAGAGCATTCTCCCTAATCTATGGGACCAGACCAAGGAGCGAGCCAAAGGCACAAGTGCCTCCGCAGTCGACCTAAACCGTTTCATCGAAGAAGCCCGCATCAGAATCCACCAGATTGTGACGGAGCTACAGCAATCGGGAGAGGAAATCAACCCGCTGATTGTCCAGCAGCGATTCTATGGTGTCGGGCAGGTGCGCAAACAGGAGCGAACCATACTGCAGGTGATACAGGAACACAACGACGAGGCAAAGAAGCTTATCGGCAAGGACTTTGTGGAGATAACGTGGAGAAGATATGAAACGATGAAACGTTACCTCGGCGAACTCCTCAAGCAAAAACACGGAGTTGACGACCTGCCATTGTCGGATTTCACCGGCGAGGTAATCCGGGCATACGAGGTCTATCTCAAGACCGAGAAAGACCTGTGCCAAAACACACTTATCCGCTACATGAAGGCGTTGAAGAAGATAACCAACCGTTGTCTCGCAAACGACTGGATTCATAAAGACCCATTCGCCGGAATAAAATTCCGTGAGGATCCGACATACCCGGAATTCCTCACGCTGGAGGAGGTTGACCGCATATACAACTGCAACCCCGGCAGCAAACGGCTGGAGGTAATCCGCGATATGTTTCTTATGTCGGCTTTCACAGGACTTGCATTCACTGACGTTTCACAACTTACCGAAGACCATATCGTGACCGACAACGACGGTAACAAATGGATACACAAGCCCCGCCAGAAGACAAAGCAGATGAGTAATATTCCTCTGCTTGATATTCCCCTTGCCATCATCGAGAAATATCAAGGCGACAAGAAGGCAGCCAAGAAAGGTGTGCTGCTCCCAATCCCCTGTAATCAGGTGATGAATCGCTATCTGAAAGAGATAGCCACCATCTGCAAGATCAATAAGCATCTGACGATGCATACCGCCCGGCATACCTACGCCACCCTCTGTCTCTCGCAAGGTGTAAGCCTCAAGAACGTATCGAAGATGCTCGGTCACGCCAGCGTCAAGATGACCGAGCGTTACGCCCGCGTCCTCGACTCCTCCATCCTCCGCGACATGAACAACATCCGCGACACCCTCAACCTCAGGAACCGTGCTGAGGTCGTTGATTCTGAATAAGCGAATCGTATATAATCCTTATATAGTCTAGTTAAATCTTTCTCATTTGACACAACAACAGCTGATTATATTTTTTCATCCGCATTTGTCAATGGAGTCAATAGAGCTGATTATTCAATTTTTAAATTCGATAATATAATATTAGAGAGATAACCGGAGCAAAAATCAGCTTCAATTATCTCTCTTTATTTTGTGTTAGTTATTCTTTACCAGGTTGTAAAGGTCATTATAGCTATTTACTACGTCGTACTTAACGGCCGAATTAGACAATGATGCGAAGTGGCGACGGGCGCAGGCAATTTTTGATTTCTCGGTTTCGCGCAGATCAACCTCACGCATAGAGCCTTTGGTTTCGGCAATGAAATAGACGTGTTTCACACTTCCCTCTCGAAAGACGATAGCCCAGTCAGGATTATATTGTCCCATAGGTGTGTTAATATAAAATCCGCGAGGAAGTTTCGTATAAACTTCGACATCAGTATTGCTTTCAAGCTGTTTGGCAAAATCCATTTCGGTGCCCTTACTGTCGATAACGACAAGGTCGTAGAGCGACTTTTCGCTTTCCATTGCATTATCCCCGACAACGCCCCTGACTTCATCAACCGTGAACAGGTCCGTATCGAAAGTCTGGTCGGTTGGAGAATATGTAATTCTCTTTATAACGGCAATAGCCTTGCAGTCATTTATTATTGATGCGACCTTGATAATAAATTCTTCAGGATTAACTCGGAAAAGCAAGAATTTTCCCGGAGATATACCTTTTAATATCCGAATGATAGTGCATCGGGTAAGGCCTGTTTCCTTGACTAAATCGCCTATTAGGTCATATTTTACAGACTTGCTTACAGCTTCGTGAACTGACTTTCGTATAGTCTTGCCTTGTGTCATTGCAGATGCAGTTTCCAATGCCTCTCGGCCACGAATTTGCTCCATCGCACCGGTAGTAACCTGAATGTGAATTTCAGTTACATTAAGATGCAGGTCTATTTGCTCAATGCTCTTTTCAATCAGTTCATCAGAGCTAAAATCAACCGTATAGACCGAGCGCACGTTAATCTGCTCCCACAGTTCCTTGAACCGGGAATTAGCGAATCTGTCAGCGTCAAAATTACCGATGCGGCGTTTGCGCCCATTACCGGGAGCAGCCGCTTTCGGATCAAATACTCCGTCAAGAACTTTGACAATAGCCGAAGAAATGGCGGTAAAATCTTCTCCGAAATCGAGCGAGCCGTTACGCTTGTCATCGTGATATTTTGGCGTGAGTGCGCCCTTTTTTACATACCCTTGACTGATAAGTTCTTCGTGAATATCCCGCGCAAGTTCAGGTGTAATCTTAACAGAGTTTCCGTCAGCATCTGATAAAATGCGACCCTCAAATAGTGCTGCCGTTACAACCGTTGGACGATAAGCCACTGCTTCTGCAATTTCTTGTTGAAGTTGTTTTGCAAACTTCTCGTAACTCTCGGAGGCAATGACCGTAAGGATATTGGTGTCGAATACATGCTCGCCGAGAACATCTTGGTCTTGACGCTCACCATTTTTATTTACACACAAACGCATACCGCGACCAACTTCCTGACGTTTTTTTGTCAGATTATCGCTGTCTTTCAGCGTACAAATCTGAAAAACATTTGGATTATCCCAACCCTCTTTCAGAGCGGAGTGAGAGAAGATGAAACGCACAGGCTCGTCGAATGACAGCAGCCGCTCCTTGTTCCTCATAATAAGGTCGTAGGCGCGCAGGGCTTCATCGCGCCCTTTTTCAGTGGTCTCCTTCGTGTCGGTCATTTTTCCCTTTTTATCCTGAGAGAAATAACCGGCGTGTACGGTCGAAGCCGGATGGCTTTGCAGATAGAGAGTATATTCGGGCGAGAAGATGTCAATATTCTCATTCAGCACGTTAATATACTCTTGCTCGAAAATTTCGGCAAACTTGCCGAGCGAGAAAGAATTGCCGGAGCCATAAACGCGATAATTTTCTACCTTATCGATAAAGAAAAGCGACAGCACCTTTATTCCTTTTGAGAAAAGTATACGTTCCCGTTCAAAATGGCTTCGGATGGTTTCTCGAATCTGCTCACGTCGGATTGCATCTTCATGAACATTGCCTGTCATAGTACCCTCTGAAAGGATGGTACCGTTGAGCAGTTCAACAGTTCCGGCGCGTCCGTCAATCCGTGTCACAATACAGCGGTCGCGGTACTCGGCAAGTCCACCGCTCTGTTCAAACAGATCATACCCCTCACCGACAAGTCGCGTAACCTGTTTGGTGCCGGAACCCGTTTTGACGTCAAAAGAGATACGAGCCTGAGGATTACCGTTGCCAATAACGATTTCTTCAAGACAAAGGAAGCCATTTGTGGCGGTAGAGCCGACCTGCGAAATGCCCTTAACCTCTATCTTTTTGACAAGTTTACGGTTATAAGCGTCGATAGCGTCAAGACGGAACACCATATTATATATATCGCCCTCTCGGTGGGTTGCGGAATAAAGTAACAACATAAGAGGGTCAAACAGGCGCAAGCCTTGACGTGTGCGGTTATTCTTATTTGCACCGAGAACACTTTGCGGCTCGTCGATAATCATAATCGGGCGAGTCTTGGCAATTACATCAATGGGGCGACGAGACCCAAATTCATCGCGTCGGTCAAAGATAATTCGTGAAGCAGCGTTATTGGCAGTATCATCGAAAGAACTGTTGAACGCCTGAGTATTGATAATCATGCAGTGCATTCCGCTATCGGTTGCGAAAGCGTCAATCTTGGAAAGTTGCTTTGAGTTGTAAACGAAATATTGCATACGTTTTCCATACTCATCGCCAAAGTGGTCGTCCATTGTCTGGAAAGATTTAAGCGCACCCTCGCGGATAGCAACCGAAGGCACAACTATAATGAACTTAGTCCAGCCATATAGCTTGTTAAGTTCATACATCGTTTTTATGTAAGTGTAGGTCTTGCCTGTTCCGGTTTCCATCTCTACAGTGAGCGTAACATCGTCGCCCTCACCCTCGAAATATTCTATCGGCTTCAACCCTTGTGCGAGTTGCACTGCGCGAACATTTTCAGTCAATTGTGTGCGGTCAATCAACAGTGAGGCATTTGCAAAGCCATATTCTCCGTAGTTGATTCGTCCTTGTCCTACATCATGCAGAAACTCCGCCGGGTCAATGAAAGGCTGCCCCTTAAAGGAGTCGGTTACAGCACGAGCCGCTTCGGTCTGAAAACGTTGATGTTTATATCTAAGTTTCATATCACACGAATATTTTTCATCGCTTCTTCATCACTCCATCCTAACCTCTGCTTAAACTGTTCAAAGATGTTGATTTTATCAGCATCAGTTTTAAAGCAGCTATCGCGGAAAAGGACTCGAAGCGGAGATTGGTCGGCAATATGCGCTATTACGTTTTCAGTGATATTTTCAGCGAAGCAAGCCACAAGGTCGCCGGCATTGACGGTATAGACATTGCAGCCGTCAATGGTGGCTTTCGACATCGGGAGAGACAACTGAACGCCCCAGTCAAGCATTGCTCCAAAGAGCAGGTCGAGGTCGGTTCGGTCAGGCTTTACGTTGTCTAACAGCAAGTCGAGTTTATCCTGACTGAGAGAGGCAGGTTGGAAATAAACGTCTTCCATATTGCTTTCATCAACGCGGAAAACACGGAAGCCGGTATCAAAGTTTTGCCCTTGCAGCCCCGCTTCTTCTTTTATCTTACGTCCGGCACGACGGATGCGTTCTTTCGCGACCTCAGTGATGTAGCAAGGCATTTTATTTTCATTGCATAAGTCAATCGCATTTTGTATTATCTCTTTTTCGCTTGGAGTATTAGCAGATGCTAATGACTTATGTAAATCTTCTTGAAGTTGAACGAGAATGTATTTTACTGGCTTATTAGTTATCTCTAAAGATAACTGCATTACAGCTTCCGCAGTAGTACCTGAACCTGAGAAAAAATCCATGACGATAATTTCATCATCATTGGATATATCTCTAAACCCTAAAAGGTATTTTACTAAACTGACTGGTTTCGGGTAATTGAATACTTTTTTACCAAAAAGTTCTACTTGATAATTACCCGCAACCTCATTGGTGTCAACATTTACTTTAGAATTGATAAGATTTGAAGGGACTTCAGCATCATACTCTGTCTTTTCATAGGAAGGACTGAATTTGAGTGTCGGAATCTTTATGATAGTTCCGTTCCGCATTTCTTCTTCAAGATATTCCTGTTGCCATTTGAATTTGGCACGAAGTGTAACAGGTTTAACAAACAAGCCATCTTTTACCTCCGTCTCTTCAAGAAGCTCAACATCGTATGAATCTGTTCCGTACATTCCAGCCGGAATAACTTGATTAGGGATAGATGTAAGTACTTTATTAGCCGGGAATACTAATGTTTTTACTCCATTAGGTTGATTTAACAAGCCATTTGAACTTACGGATGTTTTCTTTATCCCCGAAAATTTGACGGAGTCTTTGTTTTTTTGATAACAAAGAACGTACTCTATGATTTGTTTAGCCTTCTTTGAGAGATTTTCAGGTGTTTCGGTCTTAGCCCAATTAAAAATCTCGATAAAATTACGTTCTCCGAAAATTTGGTCGCAAATTTTCTTCAAATTGATTAACTCGTGACTATCAATGGAGATAAAAATTACACCATCATCTGCCAAAAGAGTATGTGCAATAGTGAGTCGGGAGAAAATCATCGAACACCATTCGGAATGAAAACGTCCGTTTGAATCTGTGTTTCTACGATAGCGGTTGCCGAGTTCATCGGTATTGCCTTCTGCCAGGTCATTTTCGGTTGCAGTAGTTGCAAAATCATCGTGATATACGAAGTCTTTGCCTGTATTATATGGCGGGTCTATGTAAATCATTTTGACCTTTCCCATATAAGACTTTTGAAGGAGTTTCAGGACTTCAAGGTTATCACCCTCGATATAGAGATTTTGGGTAGTGTCCCAATCTACACTATCTTCGGGAACAGGTCGGAGGGTTTTACGGATTGAGCGGGCTGCTTCACGTCGGGCTTCGGCTTTGCCAGGCCAAGTGAATTGATAAAATTCTTCGCCCGTGTCGGCGGCAGCGTCGCCGAGCAACTGGCGCAATACGTCGAAGTTAACCACCCGACGCACTTTGCCGTCGGCTCCGCGAGCCTCGGTAAAGCATGATGGGGCAATCTGATAAAGCATATCAAGATTGATCTGCGCTCCGTCGGCACTTTGTAGTGGCAATTTTTCAGGATTCATATATTTATCGAGATTATTTATTTCTTTATGTTTGAGAGTTGGGTTTCCAACTCGGCAATTTCTCGTTTAATAGCGCGAGCCTGCGAGTTAAGTTCAATTTGGCGATTGAACTGCTTCTCATTCCGCACCCGTTTTTGTAGGTTCTCGGCTTCGCGTCTCATTTTTGCAAGGCGCGTCTCAAGTTCTTTAATCTCAGTTATAGTGGCTGAATTGTCAATCTTGTAGCCTGACATTTGACTAAAGAAATTGAAATAAACGCGATCGAGATTCTGCCCCTCGATTTGTAGTGGTCGAGTGGCAAGGTCAATGTCAGAAAGCAAGATGCTGACTTCACGAGACCATTTTACCGTACCGGCAACAATGGAACGCCGTTTATGTTGCATAAGCAGATCGGTATGGTTGCCGTGTTCGATAATGTATATTGTATGGCGAGGTATAAGGTCGTCTATGCCGCAGAAGGGATTGACAGAGTAATAGTCAGTCTTGCACCGAAACAGGAACACATCAATCTCCTTTACCTCGTTACCTTCGGCAACGTTGACGGTGTCTGGGCGAAGGACATAGAGTAAACGTATCTGCTCAAATTCCTCAGCAAGAAGCGTGCGCACAGCCGTAGGCGTATTGCTCGCCTTGACAAACTGAGCTTTAGGAATCAGTCTGTCAACGATAGTAGTTGCCGGGAATTGGAGCGGATTGTTCATTATTTTTCTTTTGTGCTGGTTGAACTTGATTGACAACAACTGTGTCATTAGTTATAATTTCAATAGGCTCTGAAATGTGGTTAGCCTTAATCGCAGTTTCAATTCTTTCAAGGTCGAGCCTATCTATTGTTGTGGGCTTATTATCCGTTGCAAGAGTGTAAATCAATGCACCGAGGGCAGCTATAGCTGAGATTCCGCTTAAAAATGCTGCCCATATGGCAGTATTGAATTGTTTTTTATATTGACGTTGGTCTAATGTTTGGAAATTATGATTGACATAGTCCACGGCTAAAGGAAGGGGATAAATTATGCCTAACCCGTATCTTTCCAAATCATTAGCAAAATCAAGATTTATCTCATGTCTATCAACCTGCAATAAAGTATAGATACCTGGAGACACTTCCTCAAAAGGCGGCGTATCACCTTTAATAAAGTCTGAAGTGTCAATAGGATGTTCATTTATAGGAATGAACTCATTTTTGTTTTCATCATATTTATACTTATTGCGGTCAAAAAGCAAACTATATTCTCGTTCATGTTTTTTAGTAATTGTCTGAATAGCAATAAATCCAAAGGATTCTAATTCTTTGAAAAAATATATAAAGTCAGCAACTTTGAAATATAATTTACTATATTCTTCTATTTTTGAGCTATCCTCAGTATGGCGATTATAAATTGAAATAGATGGTGCTTTTCCGACGGTCCATTTTAGCGCAAAAAAATCGAATTGTTTTCTTAGTATTTTTGCAGCTTGTAAATGTTGGATAGCATCGATGCCTCTTGATTTGGCCTCGACCAATTCCTTTATGATATTATTTTCAGACTCTGAAAAAAGTCTCATATCATTTTACAATTAAAAAGGTTATTAACTCAAAATCATCAAGCCCCGCAATTTCATTGCGGAGGAATGAGGACTCGCCATCGGAAAACAGCGATGCAATATCGCTTTCCTCCTTGACGGAAACGATACTCTCGATAGCGAGATGCAGAAGTTCGGTGTAAGCCGACATATCGCGTCCGTCATCGGTTTCCGCATTTAACCGGCGGCAAAGTTCCACAATAGGCTCTGTCTTACCTTTGCAAGCCAATCGGAGGTTGTCAAGCAATCGCTTCGGGGCGAGGTGGTCTACAATCACTTCTCCGTCGGATGATATGTAAACCATATAGAACGGATGAAGCTGATTGGTCTTGCCGATGTTGACCTCTTGGCGACGATTTTTCAGTATGAAAATAACTCCCTGTGGAAGTTCCTCGGAAGCGGCAACAACGGCACTCATACCGTTAGGAGTCCGCTCGATTTCGGGATGTTCCTTAATGTAAGCCAATAAGTCAAGGCGGAACTCGTTCAAGCCCAAATCCATAATGTTTATTCCTGTATCCATATCCTCAATATCGACAACTTCGGTCTGCAACTTTTTGAGTTGCTGACGGCGATATTCGAGGTCGCCTTTTTCTTCAGGCGATAGGAGGTTTCCGTCGCCTGTCGAAGTAAGAACAGTTGCTTTCATTCGACTTTCAACTCGTCCTTTGAGCTTGATGTATTCGTCAAGGTCAACATTGGGCCAATAGTTGACAAGTTGGATTTCGGAGTTTTGCGAGCCGATACGGTCGATACGTCCGAATCGCTGAATTATGCGTACCGGGTTCCAGTGAATATCATAGTTGACGAGGTAGTCGCAATCCTGAAGGTTCTGACCTTCGGAAATGCAATCGGTGGCTATAAGAACATCAATAGTATCAGTGCAACCGGGATAAAGAACATCGCGGTCTTTCGAGCGCGGAGAGAAGAAAGTAAGTACGTTATTGAAGCTGACATCACGGCGAGAAAGTGACCACCGCCCATCGGTATTTCCTGTAACGAGAGCCACGTTTAGACCATATTCTTCTTTGATGCGTGGAGCGAGTTCACGATAAAGATATTCGGCGGTGTCGGCAAAAGCAGTGAAGATCAGGGCTTTCTTATTGCCGGGATTTATGGGATTGCTGAATTTTTCGGAGAGGTCGGTATAGAGTTGTTGCAGTTTGCTGTCGTGAACCGGAGTTATAGGCTCAAGCATAGCAAGAAGCAATGATAACTTTTCGTGGTCTTCTTTCAGACAGCGTCGCCACGAGACATAATCCATATCGGCAATGTCGATGCGCGATTTACGACCAACAAAGGGGTCGTTCTCCGAGTCCTCGTTGTCGAAATCATCGCTGAACTCTGTAACGTCAATAAGCCCTGAGCCGGAATTGCGGTCGAAGTTATCAATGGCGGCAATGGAGTTGGCGATAAAGCTGTTAATTCGTTCAAGCGTGAGTCGGAAAGAATTAACCGAACTTTCAAGGCGTTTGAGCATATTTATCGCCATCAGTTTACGCAAGCCTTTTTCGCGTCCGTCAACTGAAATTTTACCATAGCCCTCGAATTTGAGCGCATATTTATCTTTTGCACTCGGTTGTATGAACAGTGATGGTGTATAAATAGCGAGGTTCAAGTCGTCGAGCAGTTGAGCAATCTCCTTAAAAGTTACTGTCTTGTTCTTGTCAAGGTCGGTAAGCGGAGGACGCCGTGAAATCGGCGGCAATCTATTGGGGAAAGTGCCTATATCCGTTGTGTCGTAATATTTAACGATGTGTTTGCGACTTCGTGCGATTGTTACTGCGTCAAGAACTTTGAAGAAGTCGAAACTCAAATCGGAAAGCAGCCGCTCGGTAGTGCGTTCCTCCTGGTCGAGTTTAGCCCACTTGTTGTAAACAGCCTGAGCCATACGGAAAATATCTTCAATGGTATTGTCGGTGTCGAGCAGTCCATTGATATTTTCACTCTCTCCCTCGTATGCTAATGACAGCTGATTTTTGAGGTCGTTGAAGCGATTGTTTACCGGCGTAGCCGAAAGCATAAGCACTTTGGTTTTCACTCCCGGCTTGATGACGCGGTTCATAAGACGGAGGAAGCGGTTCTCGCGTTCTTCGCCTGTATCTTCGTTAGTAGAGATTTTACCACCATTGCGGAAATTATGGCTTTCGTCAATAACGACAAGGTCATAATTGCCCCAGTTTATATAATCGAGGTCGAGACCTCCGGCACTCTTGCCCCGGTCGCGCGAGAGGTCAGAGTGGAAAAGTATATCATACCGTAAACGGTCAGCGGCAATAGGATTATTCCGATAGTTGGCGCGGAAAGTAACCCAGTTCTCATAAAGTTTCTTCGGACATAAGACGAGAACGGACTTGTTGCGGTTCTCGTAATACTTAATGACCGAAAGAGCGGTGAAAGTCTTGCCGAGACCTACGGAGTCGGCAAGTATGCAGCCATTATATTTTTCAAGTTTGTTTATGATTGCCAGAGCTGCATCGCGCTGGAAGTTGTAGAGTTTTCCCCATATCTGCGAGTTGCGGAAGCCGGTGGCTTCGTTTGGCAACTCGTCCTCCGATATGTCTTCAAGGAATTCGTTGAAGATATTATATAGAGATACGAAATAGATAAACTCGGGGGCATTTTCTCTATATGCTGTTGTAATGTTGTCAAGAACCTGTTCAGTAACGTCTTGTAGTTTGCTATCATCGAGCCATACCTCGTTGAATAGATTAAGATAAAATTGAGATAATGGTGCATCAGTACGCTGAACAAACTGATAGGCATTATTGCCACGCTCACATCCAAGGTCTACGGTAGTGAATCCGGTAATAGGCATATAATTTGTTTCATCGACATTGATGAAACCCATCATGTTCTCGCTGGTACAATTTGATTTGAAACAAGCCTTTTGCCTTATCCAGTCTGCACATTCTCTTGCAACTGCCTTTAAGGATAGTTCATTGCGAAGCTTTATCTCAAATTCAGATCCGAATAAATTTCGTTCACGATTTAACCGGGGTATATAAAACTCCCTGCGCTGTTTTTCAGCCTTTTCTGTAACGAATGAAGGGGAAGTAAAGATAAATCGCAGCTCGGCAATTTCATTTAATTGCTCGCGAAGCTCTTGAAATGCGTATATTGAAAAACTGGCGGCAGCAATAGATATACGACTACCGGATTTGATTGTTGTCATCAAATCGTCTCTCAAGGTACTCGTTATGTTATCAATGAGTTTCAATTGCACTCCTGGGTCATTCGCTTCACAGCCATTGACTCCAAATGGCAATACTTTGATTTTGTATAAGAGAAAAGCGGGAGCCATTCCGTGCTCATTCCGCCAATCGAGGTCTTCGGAACCATTGCAGTGGAACGAGCAATGGTAGAATGACCCCGCGAAGTATGAATATGTAGAAATTCCCTACACACAATATCTCTATGCGTGTAAGGCATACATAAACTACCCAAGGGACATCTACTATTGCTTCATCCTTGACTGCTAATTCAAAATTTCCGAAGTTTCGATTGGCCAAGAAATAAAGCGCAGTAAACGCCTTTCGTATGTAACGAACCACCCAACACCCGGTGTGAATCCTCCTCTGAGGCACCACGCATCACGGGGTTCTATATGCAAAATTAACGATTTTTTCTGACATGCCAATCGGTTAAGGCGAGAAATGTTCTCAAAAACGCGTCAAAAAAACGCGTCAAAAATGCGAAGCCTAAATGATATTGAATATAATGTAAAGAATTGATTCTTCTATCTGATATTCCATGAGATGTCAACTAAGCGACACAAAGCAAGTCTTAAGATAACGCATCTTTGTGCCATTGGTCATCAAACTGCTTGGCGAGGGCGACGATTTCGCGGTTGGTCTTTACGAGTTCGATTGTCTGGCGCTCCAGTTTGGCGAGGACGGCCATGGCCTTCTTTTCGGTGAAGTTCTCTCGGAGGGTTTTCAACAGCAGGTCGTAGTCTATGGCGATGGTGCGGTAGTGGGCATTTAGGGATGACATCTTGTCGATGAAGATGCGGGTGTTCTCGTCTACGACAAACACCTTGAAGGGCTTGCCGAAGACGCGCATCTTGATGAATGCTGACAAGGAGGCGATGCCGGATTTCTCCTGCATCGTCAGCAGTTGGGCCTGTTCGGTGTCTGTGAAGTTCACGGAACAGCGGAAGGCAGTGGAGCTGATTTTGGGCGGTCTGCCTCCTGAGTTTAATTTCTGATTCATTATTACGGGATTTTAGTGGATAATATGTGAAGTGCGTTTCTGCACCGCAGGTTCTTTTGGCGATTACGACTTTGGAGTAATCGCAATCTGCCATAGCAAGGGTTTTGTGCTGCAAATCAGGTTTCATGCAGCATAAAACATACCTTGCTATGATCATGTGAGCATTATCTTGTGATACTGTGGGGTGTGCAATCTTAGCCATACTGGAAATATGGGCAATTAGTACACCATCAGTACACCGGAATGTCTATTCACATGCTGCCTGATTCGATATGATAACATCTGCACCCCGGACAATAGTTTTTGAACGAAAATAAAGTTGGGAAATGTTGAGAAACATATCGGAAATATTGAGAAACGGCTGATTTTCAATAATCTTTTTACATACACTCATCGTTACACTTGCACAAAGGCTCATTTGATGAGACCTATGGATGAACAGACATTCATATATGCAATAAAATGAAGGAATGGATATTCAATTATACATTCATTTATCCATCCATGTATGTGCTCAAATGTCTTGACATTTACTCAAATGAATGAGTGAGCATACATTCATTCCTTCATTCAAGTGTTGGAATACATCTACATTCATGTGTATGAACATGTGTATAGCCATGTGTATGAACATGTGTATGAACGTGTGTATGACTATGTGTATGACTGTGTGTATGAATGAATGTGTGCATGGCTGATCATTCGGAGTCATTGATGTCCTCCAGCCCAACGGCATCGCGCTATTACGCTTGGAGATGAGTTGACCCGGACACGGCTATCAAGTCGGGCAACGAACAATGGTGAATGTCACCGTCTAGATTTATTCATCCATTAACCCCAGATTTATTATGGACTACATTATGATTGAGCGCACCGTATATGACGCTATGGTCGTCGCTCTTAAAGAATGTCGCCAGATGCTTACAACGGCATTATGTCGGCTTTCACACAATAGGCGTCAGGAATGGATTGACAACAATTCGACACAAAGCATACTCCGGCGTTCGCAACGCTCAATGGCTGCGCTGCGTGCTGACGGTAAAATCGGATACACTCTGATTGAGGGCAAGGTTTACTATCCTGCCGATGAGATTGGCAGAATTCTGAATGAAAATTATAAGAAATATGGCTGAGAATATACCAATGCAGACAAAAGAGGAGCGTAAGGAGATTTTCACTATGCTCAGTGAAATCAATTCCGTAGCTAACGAGCTTGCCGAGAGATCCAGACCGATGTTTGAGGGCGTAAGATTCCTTTCCGACTCCGAATTATCCCGCCGTCTGTCGGTCAGTAAATCCACCCTCGCCAACTACCGGCTGAAAGGCTTGTTCGGCTACTACTCCCTCGAAGGCAAAATCCTCTACTCCGAGCACGAAATCGAAGCCTACCTCCGGCAGAACTATCATCCGCCGTATAAGTGAACTATGTCAAAGCCCTCGGTAATCCATCGCGATTATCGAGGGCTGATATTTTCGGGCTATATGGATGATTTTGCGGTGATGTGCTGAATATTTTTGAGGAAATTTACTGATGAAATTTGCGATATGGGGGTCATCTAAAAATCTCCTAATCCCGCAGACAGCCTATCGGGATTATTTTCACTCCGTCTTCGCGGGTATATGCCATTTCTCCACCGGTGAGGACAATCAGTAAATCCGGTTCTCGAAGTTTCATCTGCTTTTCAGCTTTATTCTTTTCAGAGACAAGACGCTTTATTTCAAGGAGGTGTTTTGCGCCTTCTTCTATCTCCCGGCTTCCGAGTTTACATTCTATCAACGCATATCGTCCGTCATCAAGGTGCAATACAGCGTCAGCCTCAAGACCAAAACGGTCATGGTAATACGATAGGCGACCACCTATGGCTTGTGAATAGACCCGAAGGTCGCGAAAACACAGGCACTCAAAGATGAACCCGAATGTGTTGAGGTCAAGTTCGAGACTTTCCGGCGATGCACCCAGAGATGCCACGGCAATAGATGGATCCACAAAACAGCGTTTCTTCCCCGTGCGAATTACTGTCTTTGGACGTATGGCCGGTGACCATGCCTCAATGTCATCAATGACAAACAGTTTCTCCAACGCACCGACGTAGTCATCGAAAGTCGGCATTGATGTGCTTTCCATTTCCTCGGACACATCGGCAAGCATTGAAGTTTTCTTTGCCAATGTGCAGATATTTCTCGCGTAAGAGCGAAGTATCAATCTCGCCAAAGCCGGATTACGCCGGGTCTTGTCCACCCTTGATATATCCTCATTGCAGATAACTTCAACGTAATCTTTTGCAATCAGCAATTTTGCCTCACGGCTCATGACATCGAGAGAGGCTGGCCACCCTCCACGGCACGCGGCAAAAATCAGTTGCTCGATGGGGAGTTGCGACATCTCGCCGTCAATGTCGTAATCCGGTTCATCAAAAAGTCGGCGCAACGAGATTGAACCATTTGATTCGAGCGATTCAAAGAGGCTCATAGGATACATTGCCATCTTGGTAATGCGTCCGGTGCCAGTGTGCATTATTTCATCGTCATCTATTACAGTCGATCCTGTAAGGATAAACTGACCTTTCGCCCTTCGCTCATCAACGGCATGACGCACAGCATCCCATATTACCGGAGCCACCTGCCACTCATCAATCAGTCGTGGAGTGTCTCCTTTGAGCAGTAATGATGGCTTCGTCCTTGCGGTGGCAAGATACCCCTCCCTTCGGTCCGGATCCTGCATCTTGATGACACTTGCGGCACGGCGTTCAGCCGTCGTTGTCTTGCCACACCACTTAGGCCCGGCAATCTGCACCGCACCGAATGCCTCAAGCCTCAAATCAAGAGTCTTGTCAGCAATTCTTTTCAGATAGTTTATCTCCTTCATAATTGTCTGCAAAATTAGTGATTAAATTTTATCCCACAAAATAATTTTGTGTTTTTGATGCCTAATACTTTTTGTTTTTGATGTTCATCACTTTGTTAAATTGAGTTAAGCTATTTGCGCTTCTTGTCAGTATGAGAATAAATCATTACCTTTGCACCATCAGAGAGGACTTTGAGAATCTGGCTAATGGGTCATGCGCAAGAATCCCTGTGCAAAATGCCCATAATGACACAAGATATCAGTGGAGCAAACGATATTATCTGCCGCATTATAGCGTGTATCTTATTGATAATCACGCGACTGTAAAATAGCAAACAATGCTGGTGGCACCACTTGCAAAATTGCCAAGTAATTGAATTTCAATTACTTGGCAATTTTTGTCCCGAACTCGCGTGAGTATGCGCTAAATGCGGCTTTCGATATCATAATACGAACGAAGGTGTCATTTTTCCGCTCGGCGATACACGCACCGAGCATTTCTGCCTTATGACGAAAGAATATTATGGGAATGGCATTTCAGGCTCGCTGGCCAGCCCTGACTTTGACAGAGAAAGAAAAAGAATGAGAGAGATTGACCCCAAAGAGACAACCCGCGCCTTCGCATTCGAGGCGTGGATTAACGCGCCGATGCCGATGGTGACATTGTTTAAGACGCTTGACGTCACACGGTTGCGAAAGGTAAGCTCCCGCAAGGGAATGAGATTCAATATGCTGATGTGCTGGTGCATAGGTCGCGCCGCAAGCAAGGTCAAGGAGTTCTACGTGTTGCCTGTCAATGGCCGGTTGATTCAATATGACACTCTTGCTGTCAATACCATAGTGATGAACCGGGATGGCGAGGTGAGCTCGTGCGATGTGCCGTTTTCAAACGACTTGGCAACGTTCAGCGACGAATACTTCCGGCTTACCAGGCATGTCGCGGAATCGTGCGAAAACCACGACATGACCGACAGCATGGTGATAGGCACCTCGGCATTGGCTCAATATGATATTGACGGCGCGGTCGGTATGTACAGCGGCATCTATAACAATCCGTTCCTGATATGGGGCCGCTATCGCAAGTATTGGTTCAAGACAAAGCTGACTGTCTCCTTCCAGTTCCATCACACTCAGATGGACGGCGCCCATGCAGCCCGTTTCCTCGACGGGCTGCAAAAAGAAATTCGCAATATCAAGCTACGATGATAATCCACCGGGGGAATCGCTGTTTCTCTCGGTGGAATCGCGGGTGTCAGTGTGATTTTTCGTGCCTTCGCGGCGTTTTCCGGCTTTCCGGACCGGACGGTGCGGGACGCATCGTGAATCACACGGAGACTTCGGCGCGGATTGCGGGCCAGGGGTCGTAGCCTTCGAGGCGGAAGTCTTCGTAGCGGAAGGCGAAGAGGTCGCTCACGGCGGGGTTGAGGAGCATGCGGGGCAGGGGGCGCGGGGTGCGCGACAGCAGCAGGAGCGCCTGCTCGACGTGGTTGCGATACAGGTGCAGGTCGCCGAAGGTGTGCACGAACTCGCCGGGCCGCAGGCCCGTCACTTGCGCCATCATCATGCACAGCAGGGCGTAGGAGGCGATGTTGAAGGGGACGCCCAGGAAGCTGTCGGCCGAGCGTTGGTAGAGCTGCAGGCTCAGGCGGCCGTCGCTGACGTAGAACTGGAACAGGGCGTGGCATGGGGGCAGGTTCATGCGGTCGATCTCGCCGGCGTTCCAGGCCGAGACGATGATGCGGCGCGACTCGGGGTGGTTGCGGATGAGGTCGAGGGCCTGGGAGACCTGGTCGAGGTGCCCGCCGTCGGGGGTGGGCCAGGAGCGCCACTGGTAGCCGTAGATGTGGCCGAGGTCGCCGTCGGGGCCGGCCCATTCGTTCCAGATGCGCACGCCGTGCTCCTGCAGGTAGCGCACGTTGGTGTCGCCGGCCAGGAACCACAGCAGCTCGTGGATGATGCTCCGCAGGTGCACCCTCTTGGTGGTGAGCAGGGGGAAGCCCCGGCTGAGGTCGTAGCGGTTCTGGTAGCCGAACACGGAGATTGTGCCGGTGCCGGTGCGGTCCTCGCGCACGGTGCCGTGGTCGAGGATGTGGCGGAGCATTTCCTGGTATTGGCGCATTATTCTGGTTTTTTGGCGGTGTAGATGGCGATGGCCGACGGCGGCAGGACTTTGTATGCGGCGTCGGCGAACCCGGCGTGTCGCATGATGGCTGTCATGTCGTGGCGCTGCGGGCAGGCGGCCACGGAGCGGGGGAGGTATGAGTAGGCGGATCGGTCGCCGCTGAGGACGCGGCCCATCAGTGGCACGAAGGTGCGTGTGTAGAGGCGGTAGCCGAGGCGCATGGGGAGGTTTTTGGGCTCGCAGAGCTCTATGACGCAGAGGCGGCCGCCGGGGCGTAGCACGCGTAGCATCTCGCGGTATCCTTTTTCGAGGTCGGCGAAGTTGCGGACGCCGTAGGCGACGGTGACGGCCTCGAAGGTGCCGTCGGCGAAGGGGAGGGCCAGGCAGTCGGCCTGCCTGAAGTCCATGCCCTGGAGCTGTAGGCGGGCTACCTTGCCGCGGGCGACGTCCATCATGCCCTGGCTGAGGTCGATGCCCGTGACGAAGGCGCGTGGGAAGAGGCGGCGGAGGTGTATGGCGACGTCGCCGGTGCCGGTGGCGACGTCGAGGAGGCTGCCGTCGGTGTCGCCCACGGCCCTTCGCAGCTCGTTTAGGGCGCGGGTGCGCCACCGCACGTGCATGCCCAGGGTCATGAGCGAGTTCATGCGGTCGTAGGCCGAGGCGATGTGGTCGAACATCGCCTCGACCTGCGGGGCCTTCGCTCCTGCCTTGTAGGGATTGAGCTTTTCTACTCCCGGCACGGCTATTTCTGCTCCAGGTAGTCGGTGAGGTTCTTCTCTATCCTGGCGGCTGCGTCGTCCTGGTCGGGTGCGGGGACGAATTCCAGGCCGGTGACGTGCTCGTACAACTCGATGTATCGGTCGGCCACGGAGCGGCAGTACTCGGGTGTCATCTCGGGCACCTGCTGGCCGGGCTTGCCACAGAAGCCGTGGTCGAGCAGCCACTGGCGCACGAACTCCTTGCTGAGCTGTCGCTGGGGCTCTCCTTTCTCCAGGCGCTCCTGGTAGCCGTCGGCGTAGAAGTAGCGGCTGGAGTCGGGGGTGTGGATCTCGTCGATGAGTATGAGGCGGCCGTCGACGAGGCCGAACTCGTACTTGGTGTCGACGAGGATGAGTCCGCGCCTGGTTGCCATCTCCTGTCCGCGGGCGAAGAGAGCCAGGGCCACCTGCTCGATCTGCTTCCAGAGCTCGGCGGTGGCGAGGCCGGTGCGGATGATCTCGTCGGCGGAGATGTTGAGGTCGTGACCCTCGTCGGCCTTGGTGGTGGGGGTTATGATGGGGTGGGGGAGCTGCTGGTTCTCGCGCAGGCCTTCGGGCAGTGGCACGCCGCAGATGGAGCGTGCTCCGGCGGCGTACTCGCGCCAGGCGGATCCGGCCAGGTAGCCGCGCACTATGACTTCGAGCTTGAGGGGCCGGGCGAGCAGGCCGACGGTGGCCATGGGGTCGGGCACGGCCTGCTTCCAGTTGGGGATGATGTCGGCTGTGGCGTCGAGGAAGTAGGCGGCGATCTGGTTGAGGACCTGTCCCTTGCAGGGGATGCCCCGGGGCAGGATGACGTCGAAGGCGGAGATGCGGTCGGTGGCGACCATGACGATGCGGCCGTCGGAGAGGGTGTAGGCGTCGCGCACCTTGCCGTGGTACTCGGACACCTGGCCGGGCAGGCGGAATGCTGTTTCTGTCAGTGGCATTGTTATATGTATTTTTCGCCGAAGCGGAGGCCCACTTCGTTGACTATCTGTTTCACTTTCTGCTCCTGGTCGATGGGATAGATGAGCAGGGCGTTGCCGTTGTCGGCCACGATGTAGCCGTCGAGTCCGGCGGCGACGACGATCTTGTCGCCGGCGATGGCGAAGACGCTGTTGGCGCAGTCCTGCGTCAGGACCTTGCAGTTCTGGGTTACGTTGCCCTCGCGGGTGCGGGGGCTCATCTCGTGCAGGGAGCGCCAGGTGCCCAGGTCGCTCCAGCCCAGGTCCACGGTCTGGACGTAGACGTTGTCGGCCTTCTCCATGATGGCGTAGTCGATGGAGTTGGAGGGTGCGCTGGGGTATGCGTGGCCGATGAAGTTCATCTCGCCGGGAGTGCCGTATACGCCGTCGCCCTCGGAGAAGACGGCGCCGGTCTCGGGGTCGTGCTCGGCGAAGGCGCGGAGGATGGCGTCGGCGCGCCACAGGAAGATGCCGGCGTTCCAGTAGAACTCGCCGCTGCGGAGGAAGAACTCGGCCATCTGCAGGTCGGGCTTCTCGGTGAAGGATTTCACTTTGAGGATGCCGGGCCAGTCTTCGACGGGCTTGCCCTGCTGTATGTATCCGTATCCGGTGTTGGGTCCTGTGGGCCTGATGCCGAGGGTGAGCAGGGCGCCGGTGTCGCGCACGAAGTCGACGCCCCTGGCTATGGCCTTCTCGAAAGCCTGCTGGCGGAGGATGAGGTGGTCGCTGGGCATGGTGACGATGGCGGCCTTGGGGTCGCGGGCTGCGATGTGGTGCGCGGCCCAGCAGATGCAGGGGGCGGTGTTGCGGCGGGCCGGCTCGGAGAGGATGTTGGCCGCCGGTATCATGGGGAGCTGCTCGGCCGCCACGGGGGCGTAGGCGGCGTTGGTCATGAGCAGGACGTGGTCGGCGTCCACGAGTTCCAGGGCGCGGTCCACGGTGGTCTGGAGCAGCGACCGGCCCGTGCCGAAGAAGTCGATGAACTGCTTGGGGCGGTCCTGGCGCGAGAAGGGCCAGAAGCGGCTGCCCACGCCGCCGCACATGATCACGCAGTATGTGTTTTCGAGTCTTTTTTCCATGGGTGGATAATGAATCGGTCTATGTCAGGCCAAGGCCTCCTCCTTGAAGCGGTGCTTGACGCCCTCGACGACGTTGAGGATGTAGTCGCCGAGCTTCTCGGCCTCGCTGATGAGGTCCATGAAGAAGATGCCTTCCTGGTAGTTGTACTTATGGTCGTTGATGTTGGAGATGTTGTCGTCGCGCAGGCGGTTGCGGTAGTTGTTGATCTCGCGTTCGCGGTTGTATGCCTCTATGACGCGTGCCTCGTCGGGGGCGTCCATCTCGCGCAGCAGCGCGAGCATGTTGTCCATGGCGGCGTCGACGATGCGGAACATCCCGGCGATCTGTGCCTGGATCCACTGGTCGAAGTTCACCTTGGCCTGGTTCTTGCGGCGCAGGGTCTTGGAGACGTTGAGGCAGGAGTCGGCGATGCTCTCTATCTCTGAGATGATGCGGAGCATGGCGGCCGTCTCCTTCTTGCCCTCGGGCGAGAGCCGGCCCTCGGCCACCTTGTTGAGGAACATGCCGATCTCGAGTTCCATGTGGTCCGAGATCTCTTCGTACTTCTCTATGCGGTTGACGTTGTCGAGGTATTCCTGCGAGTCGGGGTCGGAGCCCACGAGGGTCTCGGCCATGCCTATCATGCGCTGCACGCGCTCGCCGTACACCACGATCTCCTTCTGGGCCTGGGCCAGGTTGAGCTCGGAGGTGCCGAGCAGGCCGCGCCCGATGTACTTGAGGGTGAACTCCTCCTCGGTGTCGCGGTGGCGGGCCGGCATGAGCCAGCACACTGCCTTGACGTATAGCCGGGTGAACCATATCATCACCAGCAGGTTGGCGGCGTTGAAGACGGTGGGGAACATGGCCAGTCCGAAGGCCACGGTCTTCTGGTCGAACGAGATCTTGCGGCCAGCCTCGTCCAGCAGGGTGTTCCCGGACATTGCCAGCTCCTGCGCCCGGTCTATGTCGCAGGGGTCGAGGCCCATGCAGGCGCCGGTGATGTCGCCCACCAGGTGCACGAAGGGGTAGAAGACCAGCAGCACTATGATGGAGCCGACGACGTTGAACAGCACGTGCCCCATGGCCGTGCGCCGCGCCGCCAGGTTGCCGCTCAGCGACGCCAGGATGGGCGTGATGGTGGTGCCGATGTTGCCGCCCAGGATGACGGCGCACCCAAGGGTGAACGAGATCCACCCCTGCGAGCACATGATCAGCGTGATGGCGAACGTGGCCGCCGACGACTGCACCACCATCGTCAGTATGATGCCCACGGAGAAGAATGTCAGCACCGAGACGATGCCCATCTGCGTGTAGTCCTGCAGGAAGGCCAGCATCTGCGGGTTCTCCTCCAGGTTCGGCACGTAGGTGCTGATCAGGTCCAGGCCCATGAACAGGAAGCAGAAGCCGACGATGAACTCGCCCAGCGACTTGTAGCCCCCCTTCTTCATGAACATCAGCGGCACGGCCACCGCCAGCAGCACTATGGTGTAGGTGGAGATGTTGATCTCGAAGCTGAACGCCGAAATGATCCAGGTGGTGACGGTGGTGCCGACGTTGGCGCCGAAGATCACCGCCATGGACTGCGCCAGCGACATCAGGCCGGCGTTGACGAAGCTGACCACCATCACCGTCGAGGCCGACGAGCTCTGGATCAGCGCCGTGATGAGGATGCCGGTCAGCACGCCGGTCACCCGGTTCCTGGTCATTGCGCCCAGGATGTTGCGCAGCCGGTCGCCGGCAACTTTCTGGAGGCCTTCGCTCATCACCTTCATGCCGTACAGGAACAGGCACACGGCGCCCAGGAGCGAAAGGAAATCGAGAACAGTGTAATCCATAAGGGAGGTTCTATTATTTGATTTTTCAGACTGGCGCATCGAGACAGAACCTC